>Ga0247611_10008328_pt1 | contig 12807 bp, 6 predicted proteins | sample 177DNAGHGhighgp2_FD_192422 | JGI IMG/M metagenome (GOLD analysis project Ga0247611, IMG submission 192422) | Sheep rumen microbial communities from Palmerston North, Manawatu-Wanganui, New Zealand - 1770 DNA GHGhigh gp2 | ecosystem: Host-associated > Mammals > Digestive system > Stomach > Rumen ... | reverse complement strand
CAGTCGCTGGCCGACCTCGACAAACCGGAGGTGCGTGTGATGGTGAACCCGGGAGGACTTAATGAGAAATTCGCCAATGAGAACCTGCCCCATGCCACTATCATCGTCTATCAGAAGAACGAAGAAATCCCCAATCAGGTGGCCGAGGGCAATGCCGACGTAATGATTACCGAAATCACCGAGGCTCCGTGGTACGTGCAGAACGACCCGCGCCTCGCCGCTCCGCTCATTGAGAAACCTTTTACCCACGGTGAAATCGGTGTGTTGATGCGCAAGGGACAGGACGATCTCCTTACCTTCGTCAACACCGTCATTGCCCAAATGAAGGCTGATGGTAGCCTCCGACAGTTGCATGAGAAGTACGGACTAATTTATGGATATTAACGTGTGAGAAAGAAGTAACTATGGATGATGGCTGCCATCCTCGTTTGCGGCGCAAGCGTATTGACGGCTCGTACGTCGGAAGACGATAACAACACTGCACTTCCCAGCCTACAGGAGAAGTAAATGGAAGAGAATCGTAGAAAAAAGCAGGACGACTTTCAAAATTATCAAAATTTGTTTCAAAATCTTCAAAACCTGATTTGTTGGACGTACAGGGGAAAGATAATAAAATTATCTTTTTTATTTTTGCATAAACTAAAAACTTATACAATGAAAAAGACATTCTTTTGGATGATGGCTGCCATCATCACCTGTTGTGGTTCTAACCTGATTACCTCATGTAGCAATGATGATGATCCATCGGTCGAATATGTAATTCCTGCTAAGACGGAACAGCCGGGAGCTTTTGGTATGTATCTGAAAAAGTTTGAAATAGAGACGCCGAAAGTTGACTTCCAAGCACTGACACTCTTGTCTTATAGCCTCCATCAGGGTACGGCAAAGGTTTTTGTCAATGACACTTACAAACAAAATGTGAACCAGTTCACCAAAGCACTAACCTCCTTGTTGGACAACCTGCTTAAAGGCAATGGACAAGGACAGACAGACACTCGGAGCTGGCAGTTTGGCGACCTGACACAAACACTACAGTCAGCCATTGATGTGAGCAATATCCTCGAGTCATTGAATAACTACAACCTGCTTGGCCCGGATTCAATCAGTGAGTCATTTAACATTGTGGTGAACGACTCGCTAACATACAAAGTAACTGTCGATAAGAAGCGCAACAATAATGTTGGGGCTACCTCCGTCAGTGGTGACACACAGCGAAAACTGACCATTGACAAAAACGGCACTTGGCTGATGACCATTGATACCAACCAGGACAACACGGCCAAGATCAAAGACAGTCATTTAGATGTAAGCACAGCCATTACAGGCAGTTTGACCTATGACGATTTGAAATTTACCTTAGATCAACAAATTCAAGGCACCGACTCATTGGTTACGACCCTTGCCTACCTCAAAGATAATGCACCAATTATCGATATCACGGCAAAAACCAGCGGCAACCTGAATTGGGATAACCTTGTGAACAACAATGTTTTATACAAAGGCAAACTGGAATTCAACTTGTTGGGAGGCACAACTGGAATTGAATGCGACATCAATGACCTGAGCAAGTTCTACGATTTAGGAGTAGAAACTTCCAAATATTTGCTGTCAGCCAAGACAAAAGACAATTGCCAGCAACTGACGGATAAGGTTAACAGCGTTGTAAGCAGTCATCTCAATTTGCTCGGTGTTGATTGTGGTACTATCACCTTCGATCCGCTTCTTAATGACAGTGTTAACAACATATACGTACCATCATTGATGATTCAGACAAGTCCTACAGACGAGAAGGTGGCCATAAAGGATATTTTGGATGCTTTCGGAATCAGCCTTGAGAGTCTGATGGAGTTGGTATTTTCGTAATGAAAACATACCCATTACTACAATCACAACTTGGGGTGTTGCTACAGAGCATGCAGCACCCCGGATCAACACAATATAATCTACCTGACTACATCATCATGCCCCTGTCGGTTACACGGGATCGGGTTGTGAATGTTGCGCAGAAACTTGTCGAGTCGTTTCCTGAGCTGCATACGCGATTTGTGGTCGGTGAGCAGGGTGAGATACGCCAGTGGTGCGACTTGTCGATGCCTATTCCCGTCGTCAGCCGTAAGTGTACGGAGGCAGAGCTGCAGGCTTATATCAATCAGGGCTTTGTACGACCGTTCGATCCGCTGAGCAGCGAGCCGTTGTTCCGTGTAGAGGTAGTTGAGACGGAAAAATGTATCTGCCTGCTATTCGACGGCTATCATGCCATTATTGATGGCATGTCGTTTGCGCCCATCATAAGCACAGCCCTTACAAGACTTTTCGCTGGCGGGAGCGTTGAACTACAGCTTTGCAGCATGTATCAGGCTGCCGAGGACGAGGTGGCAACGTTTGGTACTCCGTTTTACCAGCGTGCCAAAGCATACTATGCCGAGAAATTCGCAGGACAGGAGATGGCCTCGTTGAGCCATGTCAAGCCAGGAACCATAGGTCAAATGGGACGATGCACTGTCACTGTTGGCCGTTTTGATTGCGACGACTGGTGCAGTTTACACAATGTACAGCCCAACCTGCTTTTCCAGGCTGCCTTTGGCTACATCATGTCGGTGTTCACCCGTAAGGAGAAGGTCGCCTATGCGAGTGTAAACCACGGACGTATGGACAAGCGGCTGCGTGGCAGTATTGGTATGTTTGTCAAGTCGGTGCCGATGCTGGTTGATGCCGACCCCTCGCAGCTGGTGATTGACTTTATCAGGAGCCAGCGTAGAGAGTTGATGAGTACGATCCGTTACGGAGTCTATCCTTTTACCCACTTCTGCTCCGACCTTCAGATGAAGCCAGGTGCGATGTTCAACTTCATGGCGGTGGCCGATATGGAGGAATACATGGTGGTAGATGGCTTTAAGGCTCGTGCTGTGCAGCCTGTGCGTAATGAAACCGACTCTGACCTCACTATTGACATCTACCTAAGAGACGAAAGCTATGAGATACGTGTGGATTCGAGCCTGGCCATGAACGATGCCGCCACCCTCCAGATGGTGGCTGAGGCCATGAAGGTAGCCGTCTGCAACATGATGGCTCACCCGGAGCTGACGCTCGGGGAACTTGACATTGTCAGTACTGACGAGCGCGAAGCACTCATTACATTAGGCCGAGGCAAGCACATTGACATCGACCCGCAGACGACCTTTGTGAAGGTTTTCGAGCAGTGTGCCAGCAAACACCCCGACAACATTGCCGTGGCCGACGCTGATAGCAGTCTGACCTATCGTGAGCTGTCGCGCCGTTCCAACGTGCTGGCAGAAGAGCTGATTGCGGCTAGTGTGAAGGATAACGACTTTGTGGCCGTGATGCTTGACCGTGTAAAAGAGTTTCCGCTCTCTGTATTATCCATCCACAAAGCCGGTGCGGCATACGTGCCATTGGATCTTGACAATCCTGTCGGACGCTTGAAGATGATCCTGTCTGACTCGCAGCCCAAGGCTATTGTCACAACACACGCTGTATGGCAGAGGCTGATGCTGACGTTGGATGACGATGGGAATCAACCTAAGTTGGTGTTTGTCGATGACGTGGATTTCAGCGCCATGGCCGAACCCGTCTGTCGTACCACCCCCGACCACTTGGCTTACATGATATATACGTCAGGCTCCACAGGCCGTCCTAAAGGCGTGATGATTCGTCAGCGCAACCTCAGTTCATATATTGCCTCTATGGTGGATATTCACGAGATCACCTCGGCTGACCATATATCCCTTTTCTATTCTTTTGCCTTCGACGGTCACATCCACGATCTTTATCCCGAACTTACCGTTGGGGGCAGTCTGTACATCATCCCGTCTGAACTGCGCCATGATATTCAGGGAATAAAGGACTTTATTGTTAAACATAGCATCACGGGAGGCAACTACCCGACTTCGCTGGGCAACATGCTTTTAGAGAGTGGTTCCCTGCCTCTGCGATTCATGGGCATGGGTGGCGAGCGCATGAAAGATTTGGTGAGCAACGATGTCCAACTTTACAACTGCTACGGACCGACGGAATGTACAGACCTGATTGCTGTATATAAACTGGAGCGCGGACGTTTCTACACTAACGTCCCCGTGGGGCGCCCCATGGCCAATAGCTACTGCTTCATTACCAGTAGCCACAATTGTCTCCTTCCCCGTGGAGCTGTTGGTGAGCTTTGTTTCGCCAGTGTGCAGGTTAGCGTAGGTTATTGGCATCAGCCCGAGCTGACGGCAGAGAAGTTCATCGAGTGTCCATTCCTCCCATTAGGCTCAGACGGACAATCTGTTCGTATGTATCGTACTGGCGACCTCTGTCGCTGGAACAATGAGGGTCAGCTGGAGTTCATCGGCCGTACCGACGACCAAGTGAAGTTGCGCGGTTTCCGTATAGAACTGGGCGAGATAGAAGCTTGTGCTACCAAGTTTAAAGGAATCTGTCGGGCTGTAGCTGTAGTCAAAAAGGCGGCTGGCAGCGACACCTTGTGCCTTTATTACACGGCAGATAGCGACATTGACGAGTTTGCCCTGTTCAATCATCTCTCCCAGTCGTTAGCCACCTACATGGTGCCTCAGGCCTATATGCGCATAGACGCACTGCCACTTACTACAAGCGGCAAGGTGGATCGCTTACGTCTGCCTGCTATTGACAATAGTCTGCTACACGTCGATTATGTAGCACCTCAGAGTGAACTGGAAAAGCGCATCGTCAGCGGCTTTGAGAAGGTATTGAGGCAGGAAAAGATAAGCTTACATGACGATTTTGTACATCTTGGAGGTGATTCCCTGAATGCTGTCAGGCTTGTCTCTATCCTGAGCGGCTGCGGCATCACGGTTGCGGATGTCCTAAGTTTACGTACACCAGCTGCCATTGCACAAAATGCAAAGGCAACTAATGTCAACCTGAATAGATATTCGATAGAGAGCGGATGCCCACTGAACAATTCGCAGTTGTTCATCTTTAATGATATTATCAAGTTCGGTAAATATGATTCTTACCTGATTCCATCTGTCATCCCCATCGACAGGAAATATACGGATGAGCAGATCAGGAAGGCATTGGACATTATGTTTACGGTGCATCCCGTGCTGACTATGCATGTCGCCATGAGGGAAGGTGTTCCGTTTATGGAGAAGGGCGACAAGCCTGCGGTCATGAAAGGATCACTGAACCCGTTAAAGCTCATAAAGCTTCTTACAGCCGACTTTGACCTGTACAAGACCCTGTCACGACACGTCATCGTAAGGATTCCCGGTAAATGTTATTTATTGTCGGTATTTCACCACCTGATTTTTGATGTCGTGTCCAATAATGTTTTCAGACGTCATTTCCAGCATGTGCTGGAAGGTAATTCCCTTGATTTTGTGGATGATCATTTCCTCAAGGTCTCTGCCTTCCATCAAGAGGTGAAAAGCACTGTGCAGTATGCTGAGATGGACAAGTATATCCGCTTAATGTTAAGTAATATTGGTGAAGCTGGTTTCTACAGAAATACTGGAAAGCGAGGTAAACCTGGCTACCACAAGCGTGAGTTGGGGGTGGACCGTGAGATGGTGAACAGATTTATCAACCGCTTCGGCATCAATAAGAACATCCTGTTTACGGCTGCCATGGCTATGACCTTGTCTAAACTGACCGCTCACGATAAGGTGGCCTTTGGCTTCCTTGACAACGGGCGTGACCGGTTTAATAATTTTGAGGACCTCGGTCTGTATATCACAGGAATGCCACTTGCTACTCATGTAGAACATCATGACATGGAATCTTTCCTGAATCATCTGAGCGAGGTCTATTACAAGCTGAGCCAGCATAATTATTTCCCCTTCGCGTCGTTGGTGCAGGAATTCAATATTGCTCCGATTATCCTGTTCCAGTTTTTCCCCGACTGGATCATAGAAGATGGGAAGTACAATAATCTGCCTTTAAACGAGATGCTGATCAATAAAATCATCTCCATGCAAAAGGATTTTATGGTGGAGGCCCTGACGGAAGTCATTGAAATGAAAGACAACTACACATTAAGAATCTACTATTCCGGCTATTATTCCAGGAAGATGATGAAGGTGCTGGCAGAGACGTACAAAGAAACGATAGTTGAAATGTTAAAGAGTTAGCTATGAGGGAAATCCTGAGCGAGGTATATGCCGTCATGAAAGGCAACAAGATGCGCATTGCGCTGACTGGGTTCTCCATTGCCTGGGGAATCTTCATTTTCGTTGTGCTCGTCAGCTCAGGTCGCGGACTCATTAACGGAATGAACTACAACTTCAGTATATATAACTTTGGCGTGGTAACATTGACTCCCCGCGAAACATCACTGCCTTTCGAGGGGCGCAGACGGGGACGTGCCATACACCTCTATGAAGAAGACGCCATCACCATAGACTATCTGCTGGGTGATACAGTGGTCAAGGCCATCCCTGTTATGAGTCATGCCCTACTGGCAAGCCACGGCAAGGAAAACACCAATACCATTGTCGATGGTTATGCACCAGGCTATGCAGTGGCTCCAAACATTCAAATTGTAGAGGGACGCGACATCAATGAACTCGACATGCGCAATCGGCGTAAGGTATGCGTGATACCCCGTAGGTTGGAAGAATCCCTTTTTAGAAACAGTCAGCAGGCGACGGTAGGACAAGAGCTGGTGCTGGGTGGCATCCCATTTCAGGTTGTCGGTATCTACGAGCCCAGATTATCTGCCAATGCCACACGTGCCATCGTTGCACCGTTAAGCACAGTCGAGCAGATTTGGTGTCCTGACGGGAAACTAAGCCGTATCTATCTACAGACAGATCTCCTTACTACCAGTGCGCTGAACATCCATTTCAACGAACGCATCCTCAGCATTCTGGCCAGTCGTAAAGCCTTTTCGCCAGTCGATAAGCATGCCGTCAGGATTAACAATATCTATGAAGAGCCCGTTATGATCAGTAATGTATTTGCGGGACTCAGTATCTTTGTCGTTGTAGTAGCCCTGGCCACGCTGATGTCAGGCATCGTCGGCGTTTCCAATATCATGCATATCTCTGTCCGGGAACGGACACGCGAGATTGGCATCCGTCGGGCTACGGGGGCCAAGGCACGTCAGATAGTGGTGCTCGTACTGGCAGAATCAGTCATCATCTGCCTCTTGTTTGGCTATCTTGGCATGTTCTTAGGCATTGGACTAATGGAGTTGGTGGCGAAGCTAATCGAAATGTCCAGCAACAGCGATGTGTTCTACAACCCAACCGTCAGTCCGCTGTTTGTGCTGGTTATCAGTTGCATCATGGTGGTAGCCGGGCTTATCGCTGGATATGTTCCCGCAAAACAAGCTGCCAGCGTCAACCTCGTTGAAGCACTAAAAGACATGCTGACCGTCAGTACGCGCCTTAGGCAAAGGATGATGACGGCTTTTGGCGTGTTCTGGGGCATTCTTATACTGACACTGCTCATAGGCAGTGGCATTGGGCTTGACAATGGTATCATCAGCAGTGTGACCGACCTACCCCCCAACGAGATGTGGATCAAACCCTACGAGACTTCTATTCCTTATCAAGGCTTTGGACGTGGCCGGAAGTGGCTGCTCAACGCTAAGGATGAGCAACTGATACGACAACGCTTCGGCCCCAGTGTAGTATCGTATAGTGCGGTTTGTTTTGCCGGCTTCCAGAATGTTGCCCGAGGGGAGCAAGGCTTCCAGTATCAGGTGACAGGTGTCTTGCCTCAGTTTGTCAACGAATTGCCGCAGCGCATTACCGAGGGGCGTTTCATCAACGACCTCGACATAGGCGAACGCCGTAAGGTGTGTGTCATAGGCGAACATGTGGCTGATGAGCTCTTCACCAGCCACAACGAGGCTGTGGGCAGCACGCTCGATGTGAATGGCATGCCGCTAACGGTGGTGGGCGTCACCCACTGCACCAACCGTAATGTAAACATCGGTATCGACCTGTCGGAAAGCGTGCTGATGCCTTTGCCTTCCATGCAGGCAGCATACGGACGTAGCGACGAAATCGATATGTGTTCAGTCATCATGGACGATACGTTCCCCATGGAGCAGCAGAAAGATAATATCGTGACCCTTGTCAGGGAGAACCATTCAATCCATCCCGATGACAAACTGGCCATGACTGCGGCTACAGTGACTGAGATTGCTGAAACGTATTACAACCTGTTCACTGGCACGCATCTGCTCATTTGGATTGTAGGCCTTGGCACACTGATGGCGGGACTGATAGGCATCTCCAACATCATGCTCGTCACTGTCAGGGAACGCACACAGGAGATTGGCATCCGAAGGGCCATAGGGGCAAAGCCCAGACACATCCTCATAGATATCATGCAAGAATGTCTCGTGCTGACATTAAGCGCCGGACTGGCTGGCCTGTGTACCGCTGTATGGATGCTGCATATCTTGGAAGACTTGTTGCCCCAGGGCGACGATGCTGTATTCACTCACCCCTCATTGCCTTTCTGGACAGCTATCATAGCCATGATTATCCTTGTGGTTGGCGGGCTGATAGCAGGATGGATACCTGCCCGACGGGCACTCGCCATCAAACCCATCGAGGCACTTAGGGAGGAATAACGATAAAAATATAATTAAATAATATGAACAAAGTATTGAAAATAATAGGCTTGTGTATCTTGACACTATTTGTGGGCTACACGCTCTATTACCTCTGGCAACAGTCGCAACCAAAGCCTACGGTTTATGAACTGGTGAGTGTAGAGCAGCGTACCATCGTGAAACGGACGACTGTGGCGGGAAGCATGGAAGCTCGCCGACAAGTGGCAGTCAAGCCACAGACCACAGGTTACATCAATAGCTTGCGTGTGGAACCTGGCGATATGGTTAAGGCTGGCGATGTGATAGCCACTGTGAGGATCATTCCCGATATGGCACAGCTCAACGAAGCCAAGAGTCGGGTCGAGTCAGCACGTATCACACTGGATGAGGTACAACGCGAGTATGACCGCATTCACTCTCTTTTTGAAGATGGTGTGGTGAGTCGTGAAGAGTATGAAAAGCAAAGCACGCGTCTGGCATCTGCTCGTGAGAACTTAATGGCTGCCGAGTCGCAGGTGCAGGTCATTACCCGCGGACAGTCGTCACGCTCGGGAGGCATCAGCGTTACCGAACTGCGCTCCAGCATCACGGGCGTGGTGCTCAGTGTTCCTGTGGAGGAAGGGGCTTCTGTCTCAGGCACCAGTGCTTTTACCGAGGGTACGACGGTAGCCAAGATAGCTGATATGAGTGATATCATCTTTCGTGGATTCATTGACGAGACCGAGGTGGCACAGTTGCGTCTGGGTACAGAATTCGAGTTGCACCTGGGTTCCATGCAGGATGTGACCATCCCTGCCAAGCTCTACTATATATCGCCTGAGGGTCAGTTACAGAACGGAGCCAAAATGTTTGAGGTGAAAGCCACCGCCAACATTCCTGACGATGTGACCATCCGTTCAGGTTATAGTGCTAAAGCCAGCGTTGTGCTGGGCACTGCGCACAATGTGCTGTCGTGTGACGAGACTGCCATTTCTTTTGAGAACGGCAACCCCTATGTCTATGTGCTCACCTCTTCTCCCGACGACACTGCTCACCAACAGTTCGAGTGTCGTGCTGTCAGCATCGGGTTGTCCGACGGTCTGTCCATTGAGCTGAAAGACGGTGTGAAGAGCGGAGAGTTGCTCCGGGGAAACCAAGTTGTTGAAAACAAGGTACAAAGAGAAAATGTAATACTGGCGAATTAAATGCGTAAGATTGGTTTTATATTGATTATTTATCATTTGTTGTCCATCCCCGCTTGGGCGCAGCATTTGTGGACGCTCGACGAATGCATGGATTATGCCATAGAGCACAACATGGAGATGAGACGATTACAGAATGAGCAGAAACGCCGTGAGATAAATGTCCAGGCCAGCATGGATGCACGTTTGCCTCAAATCAACGGCGACATAGGCGGCTATCTCGGCACCCTTCACCATCAGGGTGATGGGACTCCATTTGTTGGTCGCAATGATGTATCAACGAATAATCGGTTTAATGCCAATGGTTCGCTTTTGAATATGGGGCTGACGGGTATGATCCCCCTTTATACAGGTAATCGTATTTCGAGCCAGATTAAAGCGGACAAATATTCGCTAATGGCAGCAAATGAGGACATCCACTCGGCAGAAAAGAACCTTAGGATACAGGTGGCAGCAGCCTATTTGCAGGTACTATATAATAAAGGTGAGGAAAAGATTGCCCAAAAGCGACTTCAGGTTTCACAACAACTGTTGACACAGGCCCGCTTGCTGTTCAACAAAGGCAGTCGGCCTGAGAGCGACGTGGCAGAGGCATCGGCTATGGTAAGCCTTGATGAAGCTTTGCTGGTAACGGCAGAAGGAGACTTCATATTGTCGATGCTTGACCTGAAACAATTGCTCAATTTGCCCGACTCTGTTGACTTCAATATCAGTGAGCCAACCGACAGTATATACTTCACCCTTAGCCAAGAGCCATCTACCACTTATTTGTCTCACCCCTCAGTACAATCGGCCTACTACGGCATCCTGCAGGCAGAGCAGGGTGTAAAGACCGCTCGTAGCGGATACTACCCCACGCTCTCATTAGTAGGTGAATTCGGCACCTTTTGGACTAACCTCAACACCAAGACATCTAATAGCAGAGAGGTGCCACTGCTTTCACCATGGGGTGGCCTTGGAAACCTCAACTACTATCTTAGTGGTGAGATGGCATGGAAGCATAAAAACTTCCTTCATGGCATTGTGGGACTGAAACTTTCCATACCTCTCTTTAACGCCTTCGAGACCAAAGCCCGCATACGCACTGCAAAGATCAATCTGGAGGATGCAAAGCTTGCTTACGACGATGCCCAGCAGCGCATCCGCAGAAATATCAGTCAGGCGTGGCAAGAGGCTGTTACCGCCTATAAACGCTATGAGGCAGAGGCCAAGGCCGAGGAATCCAGCGCATTGGCTTATCGCTATGTTCTAAAGCGCTATGATGCCGGTATGGCCACACTCTTTGACCTCAACCAGAGTCGCCAGCAGTGGTTCACTGCTTCTGAGAACGCTCTGCGTATGAAGTATGAGTACTTGATAAGGAAAAGGATTTTAGATATACAGACTCAAATGGAATAATGCATACACCATAGCATCCGTATGGATTTCAGGTGTCCACACCTACATTTGTTTCGAAATGTAAACTATTGTGGCAAAGTTCTCGCAACATCTTTTTTTTCTTCTTCTTCCTCATCTTCTTCTCGCGCTCTACGTTCTAGTTCATTCATAAAGCCTGCGGTAATGACACCGGAAGGAAGCGCTATTATGGCGATTCCCACGAAGGAAGATACAATACTGATTGCCCTTCCTATTTCAGAGATTGGGTACAAATCACCATAGCCTACAGTGGTTAGAGTACAAGCAGCCCAATAGAACGCATCGAAGAAATTATCAAACAAGTACTCTCCTGTAACAGGATTGATGTCTTCTTCTGCATTGAACATTATCATGGCGGTTAATACCGTATAGAAAATGGCCAGTGAAAGGACGGTGAGCAAAATTCTTTTTTGCTTTCTTATTACTTCAATAATTATTTCCAATGATTCAAAGTAATGAATGAACTTAATTACTCTCAACATTTTAAACACACGGGAGAAACGTGCCAATTTGAAGGTTGGTGCCAAAAGGTTGATGGTTGGCAGTATTGAAAGTAAGTCAATAATAGCCATCGGTGTAATAGGGTAGATGACGTAGTTGAACCAACTATTTTTTTTAGATCGAATACCACATGTGATCCATCTTACGATGTAGTCAACTATAAAGCATAGACAGGATATGATATCAAAATACTTAAATAGGGTATTTTGTGTACGGAACATCAATGGGAAAATACCAATGATTATGGCTAATAGCATAATTCCGTCATAAATCTGATAGAGTCTGCTTTCTTCGTTAGGCTCTACTACATTATTAATTTTCTCAAGTGTTGCTTTTGCTTTCATATATTGGAGTATTTATCATGCTACAAAAATAAGTAAAATTTGGGAGTTAGTTTTTTTGTAATCAGCAGGGCGACTATCAAAATCGTCAATAATTGTTTCAAAATTTGCAAAATTTGATTATACCAGGCATTCATAGCTTTGTTGATAGGGGTAATATACTTATTTTAGCAATTTATATTTACAATAAAAGATCCAGATGAAATGAAGACAATAAAGAGTTTCCTGCGTTGTGCGATGCTTACATTCGCGGTTGTGATGGGAGCAAGTTGCCTAACTTCCTGTTCAGATAATAATGACAACCTTGCACTACCCAGTCAACAGGAGATAGAACAGAGCCTCATTGGCTTGTGGTGTGAAGAATTCGCCTACAAGGATGTGACCGAGGACGGTAAACCCTTCAACCGCGCCTTGATAGCCGTGGAGGCTAAAGAGGATCACACGGGTTATGTAGCGCTGGCTGTGTTTGATGACGAATTCAATGAGCCGCTTGAAATTTACGGCGGCCCGAAGGACGCGCCTTTCACCTGGCAGGTAACAGCTGATGGGCATGTCATCCTGACTGACCCTAATTCTGGAGCGGCCATTGCGTCGGCCAGTACACGTAGTGACGGGAATCCCAACAGCTATGTAGATATTGGTCAGATTGACATGAATTGTAAGCAAGGGCAGGTCACGTTCAGCAATGCATCCCATGAGGGTTCACTTAACAAGGTGGAAAGTGGTAAGGACGATTTGATTCAGGACTGGATGGCGAAATCTACCCTTCCTCGTGCCTGTGTCACCGACAGCATACCAGTGGAGATCTTTCCTG
>Ga0247611_10008326_pt1 | contig 12809 bp, 7 predicted proteins | sample 177DNAGHGhighgp2_FD_192422 | JGI IMG/M metagenome (GOLD analysis project Ga0247611, IMG submission 192422) | Sheep rumen microbial communities from Palmerston North, Manawatu-Wanganui, New Zealand - 1770 DNA GHGhigh gp2 | ecosystem: Host-associated > Mammals > Digestive system > Stomach > Rumen ... | reverse complement strand
GGTGATACCGTCAATCGAAGGACTGGCAACACAGGCTTCCGTTGACGCCAAGGTCGACAGGATTGAATACGAGCAGATGGTGGACGAACTCCAGAGCGGCATCACGGACAACGAGAACGCCATCAACATCAACGCCAACGCAATCGCGGACCTTCCCACACAGGCGGACGTCGACTCAAAGGTAGACAAGGAAGTGTACGACGCCAAGATTGCCGAACTCGAGAACAAAATCAGGGAACTGAACTTCTCTGTAAACGCATCCACCCCCGAAGCCCTCATGGCGGCACTTTCCGACGGCGGGGTTGTTACGCTGGCATCGAACGTCGACATCCAGAACACACAGGCGTTCATCACCGGCGATACGACCATCCGTCTGGCCGGTAACAGCCTGAGCGGTGCTCCCGGTGGGGACAAGTCCGCTCTCGTCGTTACCGACGGCGCCACATTGAACATCGTCGGCAAGGGCAATATCGAGGCCACGGCCGGAAGGTGCATCCAGGTTTACAACGGCGGCAATGTGGTAATCGATATCGAAGGTAGCATCAAGTCCAACAGCAATGTCGCCGTAGAAGTCGGCAACGGCGGAAATTTGACAATCGAAAACGCCAACGTCGAGTCCCAGGAGAACGCGGTAGGCCTTCTGAGCAAAAACGGAAAGGCAGTCATCAACGGCGGAACGTTTGAGGCTGTCGACAACGCTGTATTCGCATTCAACGGTACAGCCGGAAACAGCGGGAACACCCTGGAGATTAACGGAGGCACATTCAATGGCGGAATCACAACCCCAGGATATGTGGCCTGCGGTGTGTATGTCCCCTGTGACGGCGAGGTTAGAATCAACGGCGGAACGTTCAACATCACCAACGGTTGCGGTGTATGTTCAAGGGCAGGCAAGACCTATGTCGGGTCGGGTGCCACATTCAACATCGTGGACAACAACCCAGAGGGCACCGCACCCGGAAAGGTCGGCGACAGCCGCATCGTTGTTCCGTGCGCAGCATTCGTGTTTGACGGCGAGGCCAAGTATCCAAGCCTGTCGGATGACGATATGATTACGGTAAGCAGCGCGGCAACAGTTAATCTGAGCGGTGTATCCGTAATGACCGAGTACACCACCCCCGAGGAACCCGTTATCGACCGAATCATCTTTACCGACTGATATACGGAAGACACACAATAAGAAAGAGGGCACCGGTTTGGTGTCCTCTTAATTTTTATGGCCTGCCGAAACCGCAAAACGAGTTCAGCATTCAATCCACGAGCCGCCTGTTTTAACCCACACATGGTATGATTTCACCCATACCCCTCCAATGTTGACATACAAACCTTCAACCGCCTTAAAGGAGCCGTCCACTTTTGGCTGAAATGGAGGGGGCGGTGTGTATGTTATGGTACATGTACACCCATATATCCTCATGTAGTACTGATTGGACTTTGAATTACCCTCAAACTTGACCCGTAACGAAGATACGTCGTCGACATCTGCTGCCGATAGCGTTACCACATTGTTTGATGATTGAGTCCTGAACGACACAGCATCGCATAATGCGTCGTTGCCGTTCATCAACAACGCTCTTGCAAACCTTGGGTCACCGTTACTACCATTCTGCACCCTGTTCACGCTGCATTTTACTTTACAGTCAATACTCTCAATCTTACTTCCATTCGGTATCTCACTTGTATCGAAGAGATAATAGATATAAGTGGACACAACAGTCGAATCGGTGCTTCTTTCAAAGTAAACGGCACTATATGTGGTGTTTGCGGTACTGGCGCTTACAGCGTTAGACAACGGGTATAAAGTACTCACCCTGTCGTACATATGGTCGTTATGGTCGTAGTCGCTGAAGTTAAATGTTATCGTCTTTGTCATCAGGTTACGTGCTGTATTTAATCCAGATATCTCCGTTGGCGCCAACGCTGGATGTAGGGTCACCGGTAGACAAGAATATGTTTCGGACCTGTTTTGTTGTATACGCGGTGTTGTTTTGGGCCACAAGCGTGCCAGTCATGGTGCCACCGCTGATTGGCAGCGCACCCACATCGCCGGCATCAAGGACGACCACTCCGGTCTTCCCGTTGACGGAATCGACCGCTCCGCCTCCCCCACCACCGCCTCCTCCAGAGGGGAGGGTGTATGTTTCCGTCGTGTACCCCGTCACGTGCCCGTTGTTTATTCCAATTGAATTGATTGCCGTGAAGGTGCCACCTGCCGTAAGCGCGGATGACGCCGTTGACGGGGCCGTCGTAACGGTTTCATGCCGTGTGTATGTTTCAGCGGTCAATGCGGTCACGTTGACGTTTTTGTTGCTCACCGGCAACGGGCTTCCGTTCAGCGACACCGATTCAATCACGTTTTCATACCCCTGCATCGCACTAAGCAGAACAGCGTCGTTGCTGAATGACACAACCTCGCCACTGTCGTTCTTAGTGAAAAGGGTCTCGTGGCCGTTTGAATAATTTATCGCCAGTTCCCCGTCTGTAAGTTGTGCGGGCGTCGGTTGCTTCGGAAGAACGATATCGCCTGCTGTTATTGTACCGTTGGACCTTTTGTGCTTTACAATCTGACTCATATCATTATTGATAATAGTAGGTTTATCCGTTTTATAAATATATTGAAAAGGGCATTTAAAAGGAATGGGGACCGGAAGAACCGGACCCCATCCAATAAGTGTCGCTTGGCTTTAAGCCGCACGCTTTAGCATCAATAGGTTCCGCAGTCAACGGTTCCTACAGTAAGTGCGTTGTTGGTGGTGTCAACCGTGATGCTGCTGTTGTCAACCGTAACGTCAACCTTGGTTTCACCGCCTGCGGTGGTGCCAGTTGTGGTTACATTACCGTTAGCAATCTTGTTGGCGGCAATCGACTTGTACAACTTGGCCAAAGCCTGGTCAATGGTATCACCAGTAGCGGGAGCACCGGCAGTTGCTGCGGACGCGGTTGCGGTGTAACCAGTACCAAGGGTTACATCCTCGGTTACGAGGGTAATCGCGGGGCTGGCGGTGGTTGCAGTTTTACCGTTTACAGAAACCTGAGTCAGTTTGGACGCCATGTCTGCGGTTACGGCGTCGGCGAGTTTGTCGGCGGTAACTGCGTCATCAGCAATCTTGTTGGTTGTAACTGCACTGTTGGCAATCTTGTCGGTGGTGACTGCGCCGTCAGCCAGGTGGGTTGAAGTAATGCTGGAAGACTTAACGCTGGCGTTTACAACCCTGTCGCTGAGTTCCATGTCGATGGTGTCGGTATCACTCACACCGGTAATCGATGCATTGATTGCATTCTGAACATCACTAGCCAGTTTACCGGTGGTCACATTGCCGTCGGCAATCTTAGCCGTGGTAACAGCACTGTTCTGGATGTTGGCGGTTGCGACAGCATCGTTCGTCAGGCTTGCGGAAATGCCGTTCTTGTCACTTACATTGACACTAACTCCCGTTGCTGCGGTAACGCCTGTGTAAGCGTCAACAAGTTCATTAACGGGGATGTAGATGTCGTTGCCGCTGGTAAGGGTCAGTTTAATCTGCTTCTTATCCTGATAGGTAACAACCTCACCAGAGGTTACAACCAGGTCCTTGGGGATGTTGATTGTTCCAATCAGATTGGATTCGCTTGGGGTGCCCTGGTAGAACTCATATTTCTTGACGTCAGAAGTTGAATCACCAGTCGACCGGATGGTCACCTTGCTGTTTGTGTTAAGGTTGTTAACCTTGGTGTTAACCTCATCAACTGCGGCTTGTACCGTTGTTGAAGTCAACGCGCCAGCGGTTTCACCAGTGGCATATGTAACGCCGGCGGCGGCAGGCTGCCCAAATCCAACGGCGGTAATCTTGCCGTCTACCTGGGTAACGGCGGTCACGAACTGGTTGTCACCTGCGGTGTAAGCGGTGTTTGCGGCTGCAATGGCGTCCGAATTTGCTTTTGCGGTGGCGCTTACGGTATTGATATCAGCCCTTGCGGTTTCAACGATACCGGCGAGCCCGTCAACAGAAACAGTATAGGTGATTCCGCTGGCCGGGTTGTTATCAGTATTGGCACTGGAGACTGTTACATACTGGGGGCCGGTTTCGCCCGATTTGGTACCGGCTGCCACAACAACAACCTTGTGTGAATCGATGGCCGCACTGAGTGCGTTGTCAGCATTTGCCCTTGCGGTCTGCTCGGCGGTGATTGCGGTAGCGTTGGCGTTGGCCCTTGCCTCAACCTTAGCGATAGCGGCGTCGATGGTGTCACCAGTTTCAACAGCACTCGGTTGGTTAGGAACTGTATAAGCACTGCTTACGTGGAGGTTAGAGCCGCTCAGGTTAACGATGGCGACGTGTTCATCTACGGTTACCTCGGTGCCGTTAACGCTGACGCCGGAAAGCGAACCTGTGGAGAGGTTATCAACCTTGCCCGACAAGGCTTTCAAGTTGGTGTCAAGCAGAACGTCCGCATTGTTCAGACTGGAAGCACCTGCGATGTAGTTTGCGCTTGCGTTTGCGACGTAAGCACTGGTCGACTGACCCATAATGGTGTGGATACTCGAGTCGGCAGTAGTCCTGTTGTTGGTCTCAGTTGTGAGTTCAGCGCTCGTTGCCAGGCCACTTGAGGCTACCGTATAGGTAGTGCCGGTTTGGGTAGCGGTACCCGGAGTGACGGTGATATAGGTCGAGCCGGTAACCACGGTCTTGGCCGAGTCCGTATAAGCGGTAGCCAAACCATACTTGTAGTCGATGGCATTCTGGATGTTGTCAACCCTAAAACCGTCTGCGCCTACGCTGAGAACAGAAGCGGTTGCACTTTCACCAGCGCCAGTAACAACCTTCTCGCTGTTGCTGTCCACAACGCCCGTGAACTGGTTGTTGCTAACGGCGATACCACTTGCGGCGGTATAGGTGTCGACAAGACCAGAGAGATTTACGTCAGTCACTTCCACACCGGCCTCTGTGTTCCAAGCAAAGGACATAACCTGGGTTTCGGCGTCATAGGATACTCCACTCAGGAAACCGTCCTTGATGAAGTTGGTGGCATCAACGCGACCAATAACTTCATTGCCCCTTCCGATAAGTTGGATTTCAGTGGTGTCGCCCGTTACATACTGAAGAGTAAGGTTTGCCAGCAATCCATTTGCATCCTGGGACAGGACCTTGTCGTTGCTGTTAATGCCGAGCGAAATGGTATGTGCATTGGCACCGGTTGTAACACTAACCGCGTTGGAGCCGACGTAAGGGGTCAGCGCCGAAGAAGCGACCGAAAGTGCGCTGTTAGAGTTAAGGACAATGGTCGAGTTGTCATACTTAACAGCAACGGTAGTGCCATTTTGTGCGCTGGTCACGTCGATAGCGGCACCGGCCTTAACCTTGTCGGCGTCAATCTCGGCGTTAATGGCTTCGAGTTGCGAGGTAACGGTATTCGCGGTGGTAACACCAGTTCCCACATAAGCCTTAATGATGGATTCAATCTCATCATTGTCGGTGTAGAAGGTGACACCGGTTTTTTTGCCGTTATCGCCATCGTCAACCTTGTGGACGATGCCGAGAACTGTCTTGACGCCGCCTTGCCCATCATAGTACCTGGCAAGGATGGGTTCGCCGTCGAGTGCGTTGGCGATTTGCCCGTTAATGGCAGTCTTTGCAGCAGCAAGGTTTTCACACAACGGGGTCGTTGTGTTCCTCAAAAATTGAATGTAATGTAATTTTGAAGTAGCCATAAAATTTAATTATGAATTATTTTAATCGTGTTATTTTTAGACCGCATCATACGTTCCGCAGTCGATGCAGTCCGTATTTGTCCCGTCGGCCAGCAGGATGCCTGGAGTTGTACCTGTGTTACTGAAGTCGGCTATCGCTGCGGTTGTTGCAGAGTATCCTGCGGCATTGACAATCTTCGTTGCCATGTTGATTGACACACCGGTGGAAAAGTTCGTTCCTGTTGACGCTGTTGCGGTTCCAGTCGTTCCTTTTGTCAGGATGTTGTATACGTTGGTGGCCACACTTGTTTGGTTGACCTTGGTGTCTTCTGTCCAGGACGAGGCACTTGCTGGAATTTTAACCGTTGTACTTCTGATGTGTGAAATGTGTCCAGCCTTGTCATAGGTGACCACGGGAATGTTGAACGTGTCGCCAAAACTCGGCTCCTGTGGCGTGTTCGGTTCGGTCTGCCCAGTTGCTTTAAACTGTTCCCAGTGCGTGATGGTTATGTTCCCTGAAAGGTCTCCACCGCCTCCAAGATATCCTTCGCCGGTAACCGTCGTTCCGGTCTTTGCAAAAGCGTCGCTTGCGGCTTTCTGCGTCATTACCGAATCCGTTGAAGCACCGGTAGTGGTGGCAATCTTAATGGTACCGAAAGCGGATGTTGTCGCCGTGTCGATGTTCGTCTGGATAACATCCCAGTTCGCGTTGGTTCCAGCGGCGGTTCCGTCAGTGTTGCAGATAAACATATCGCCGACCTCGACTTTCTGTCCTCCGGCATATCCGGATGTTGACACCTTGTAGACGTCGCCCTTGTTACCGGCGGGAAGTTGCGTTCCTGGGCTTGTTTCCGTGCCTGCGATGGTGCCCTTGTAAACCAATGCGTCAGCCACATCTGCGATGGCGTTATTGATGGCCTGGGTCACGGCGCTCTGGGTCATCACGATGCTGGTCGAATCAGCGCCGCTTCCGGTAGTGTCAGCGAGTTTGACAAGACCTGCCTGCGATGTTGAGGCGGTCGCGATTGCAGTTGTCGACGTTGCGGTCACGTGCCCGTACTTGTCGTATTTTACGTTTGCCACATGCGTAGCGTCGCCCGATGTCTCACCGCTGGCGGTATGGGCGGTGCCGTGCTTAATTGTGACAACACTGCTTGCCGATGCAGCGCTAAGCCCGTCGCTTGCCTCGATACCGGAGTATCCGGTGATGAGTGTGGGCTTATCGGTAATCCCAGTCCACGGAGCAGCATCTGCGACCCCTGCGCTTGAAGCCTTTCCGGCAAAAGTGGTTGCCGTCATGGTTGCCGCGCTTACTGAAGCGGCCTTGATGTTTCCGGAATTGTCGATTGTCGCACCGCTCGAGAACGATACCGTGTCTGCGGTAGTTGCGGTCTCGGTGGTGTTCTTGATGAGTATCGGTGTGTAATCGCTTCCCGAGTATTTGGCCTGTGAAACCTTGGTGTCGTCATCGCCGGGCAGTGTGAATGTTGTAGCGGTTGCTGCTGTGACATGGCCAAGTCCGTCCTCTGCAATGCTTGTCAGCGCCGTAAACGCACCTCCGTGAGAAAGCGTTGCGCTTGACGAAGCAGGCGTCGGAGCCGTAATGCTTGCGTGGGAGATGGTTCTGTTCTCAGACAGGTTGCCGCCTCCGGTCAGACCAGTTCCGGCAGAGACGGTTGTCGCTGTTGACGCTTTACCGGCAAGGGCGTTGTTCGTGTCAACGATGAATTGGTTGATGACACTGCTGTCCTCGTACAGCGTAACTCCAGTCTTGCCGTTTACGCCTTTATGCACCATGCCAAGAATGGTGATTACATTGGTATCAAGCGTATACCTTGCAAGGATAGCCTGGCCGTCCACGATGCTGGCAGACATTGACGAGCCACTCACCGTATTGTTAATTGCGGCTACGGCTTCGGCTCTTGATTCATAAGCCGTTCCGTTTCTTAAAAATTGGATTTTTTTTGCTATTGCCATCTGTTTATTTTATAGTTTTATTTACGAATGGCCCCGGCTTTTACCGGCCGGAGCCACCATTTATTGAGTAAATTATCAGGGGTTCGATGTTGAATACTCACCCGCATCGATGCCTGTCACATAGAGACCTCCGGCGTTATCGAAGCCCAGGCATGGGCTTTCCGACTCCGACAGTTTCACGTTGATATTTTTGCCATCGATTTCGATACCAAACTTTCCGACAAGCATGTTATTGACCAGCGTCTGCTCAATCTTTGAGATGGCCTCACTTACAGTGTTGTCTGCTTGCACTCCTGTATACGCGGTATCTCCGGTAGGCTGGGTATAAGCGGTCCCGACGGTGAGGTTGCTGCCGTCAACCTTCAGGCTTGCGACTGTGCCTTCCGACTCTTCCGTAGATAACACGTTGTTGAACTTTACCGTGTGCAGGTTTCCGGAAGTCGCATTGATGATTTTGTCCTCATATACCTTGAGGATTTGGTTCAGTGAATTACCCTCTGCAACAACGCTGCTCCCAGATGGTGCGCCAGGGCCTACCACCAAATTGTCGGTGTAGATAGTGACATTCGCAACTTTGTCCGTCACGGTTCCAGCCACACCGTTTACGGTAACACCGCTGAGGAATGTTTCCATATTGGCCGTGATGGTGCCGTCGAGTTTGTCGGCAGTGATGGCGCCGTTCGCAATCTTATCCGATGTGATTGCGCCGTCCTCAATCTTGTCGGTGGTGACTGCACCTATTGCAAGTTTGTCCTCGCCGATACTGCCGGATTCAATCTTTTCTCCTGTGATGGAGCCATCTAAAATCTTAAGGCTGGATATCGAATTGTCTTGGATTTTATCCTCGGTGATGGCGCCGTCAGCGATTTGGCCGGTACCAACCGCACCATCCGCAATCTTGACGCTGGTGATTGCGCCGTCCTCAATCTTGCCTTCCGTGATTGCTCCGTCGGCAATCTGTGCCGTGCCGACCGCTCCGTCTGCGATGTTGCTTCCGTTAATGGTATTCTGCGCAATCTTGTCGCCCGTAATCGACCCGTCGTTGACCGATGCGGATATTGTATAGTCGTTTACCAAAATGTTCACAACGTCACCATTCGAGCCGGTATAGGCATCCACCAGGTCGGTTACTGCGATATAGACGAGGTTCCTGGTCTCGTCGGCGTTGGCCAGGGTCAGTTTCACGTATTTGTTCCCGACGGTCAGATTTGCGCTCGTGGCTGCCGTGGAGGTTCCATTCAGTTCCGTGCCGTCAGCGGTGATGACTTCACCTTCGCTTACGACTGTATCCTTCGGGATGTTGATTTCGCCAATTTTATTGGCGGGGTCGGCAGGGTCACCCTGGTAGATGACATACTGGAGGTTGCTGGTGTTCTCGAGGCTAACCATGGAATTGGCAAGCCCATCCTGGACCTTACCCTGGAGTTCCTTGATTGCTCCGTCTACGGTAGTGGCAGTATAGTCAACTTCACTGAAAGAAACCTGGTCCGCGCTCACGGCAGCCCTTTCAACCTTGGTCTCGCCGCTTTCCATGGTCACGGAAGTCACGAACTGGCCGGCGACCGGGGTATCATCAGCGTTGAGATTGTTGTTGACGTACTGCTCGATAAGGTTGTTGATAGTGTTTTCGTCGATATTGTTCTCAGCATCGAGGATTGTGATATTCCTTTCCGTGCCTTCTTTCCAGTACACAAAGCCTATAAGGGTCTTGACGAAGGGATTTCCTTCGCCGCCTTGAGCCTCTCCGTCATAATACCTCGCGAGAACGGGTACGCCGTCCTGACTGGGGGCTGCGTTAAGGATACCAGCCTTTGCTGCCTCATAGTTAGCATAAGGTGTATTGGCGTTGTTTCTCAGTAATTGAAGATGTTTTTGTGGAATTTGAGCCATTTATTTATATTGAATTTAACCGTGTTATTTTGCGTGTCTTTTAGTTGCCGTAGGTGGCCTCGTATTCGTCCTCATGGGCGAGTTGGGCGAGCAAGTCATTAATGTTCATATATTCGCCTTCGACCCACATCCAAATTTCACCGTTCTCTCTTACCTCAAACGCATTCTTCCTGTCGCCATCATCAGAACCGATTCCGACTGAGAATACGGTATTCGATTGCGACATGGCAGTTTCAGGCTGGTCGTTTCCTTTGATGTGGAATATATCGCCTCGAGATACCGAAACGTTGTTCTTTCCGATAGCGGTCTCGTAGTTGTTCTTGCCGCTAAGCGTATCGTTCGGTAAAATCCGGTTCCCTTCGGAAATCTCGACATACTTGCCCCCTCCTGAGGTCGTGTGGCTTGCCATCCACCATACCTGGTCGATTACGCCACCCTGGTCGGCCTCCTCTTTAGTGGCAGGAGCGTTGTAGATGTACTCGCCGGTTTCAGCGTCGTAGGCCAGGTTGGGGGTAAGCGCGGATAGTTTCTCAGCCAGAAGGTCGATGTCGCATTCAAGACCTTCTGTGATTCCGCTGATTTGCTCCTGGACGTAGTCCTTGGTGGCATACCCGTCGAGGTTGATGCCGAGACCATTGTCGCTCAGCGTAAGAGCACCACCGTCATTGTTGCCCTCGTCAATCTTTACAGAGATGGTGTTGTCGTCGTCGACGCTGACGCCCTGACCGGCCTGGTATGCAGTCACGAGTTCAGCGACGTCAATTATGATTTCGTCCTCGGTTCCGTCGGTAAGGCTGACAGCCAGTTTAATCTGCTTGTTTTCTTTATCATAGGAACCGCCGTCAATGCTACCAAGGGAGGGGTATTCGACCGATGCAAGGATGGCGTCTTTTTCAGCATCCATAAGATTAAGGGTCGCATTTCCTCCATCATTATTCACCTCAAGGCCAATCTTGGCGAGAAGTCCGCCGTCCTTGATTGTGATGATGTTCTTGGAGTCGCCGTTTATCTCAATATCCGCGCTGCAATTGCTTGAAGGGCAGAAGTTGGGAGGTGTGAGTTGGAGTTGCTCACAATAGAAGTTGTATCCAAAGCCTTTTAATCTCATAATATTATGGTGTGTTATTTTAATATATAAATATTTGTTTTTGCCTATTGTTTGTGCTGGCTGTGAAATATTTTATGGATTCTAGGCGTCGGTCCTGCGCCTAAAGGCACGAGGGATAAAGCAATGCGAAGTCATCGAGTGCTTTTCAAGGCTTACCTGGGTCGGGTCGATTGTGCAGCATCCATACGCCGGCTCATCCACATAAAGGAACTTCACCGCCATGTCCTCCAGTTCCTGGTAGTTCAGGTTTCTGATAAAGTAGTCGTCCCATACCCCTCCCTTATAGTTGAAGTTGTACGCCTGTTTATCTGTAACGTTCTGTTTGAACCACTTCCTGAACTGGTCTGGCGTCATCTTCCGTTTTTCATCCGGAAGAAGCGACACCGCCTTATAGTCACCGTTGCTTATCTTCCTGGTCACGTCGTCAACTGAGAAGTTTCCATACATGAGCCCGCTTTTGTTTGTGTGTGACACCGCATCCAACGACAGAGCCCCTCCCTGGATGAAAAACATTGCGAGAGACCCCCTGTCGTGCATAACATCCAACGCCCTGCTGACGTACCCCAGCGCCTTTTGCGCATCGGTCCGGTCCGGACTGTACTCCATCAGGATGCCGTTAAGTTGGTTATATCCTGCCAACGAAAATGTTATGTCATCGTCGCCGTTCAGCACGGAGCCTTCAACAGGTGGTCTGAAGTAGTCTGGCATGTCATAGAAAGTTTCAATCAGGTCATATGTGTAAGAACAGATGTTCTCTCGTTCATCTTCCGGGACACCATCGTCAAACAAACCTTTACCGTTAATGCTGAACGGGTTACCTAACTCATAAAAATATACTGCCCAGTCCTCTTTCAGATAATCCACCTTTGACCAATCCGGGTCACTGACCGTGATTATGTCGCTTTCTATTTTTGTCACATCACCTCCGATAAGAGCGTCATTGAATATCTTTAGCGCATCCGGATGCTTTTCCGGGTACCTCTGGACAATTGTCGCCGCATACAGCATGGAGGCGTTGTACATTATCTTGTGGAGCATATCAAACACGTAGTATCCGTAGTCCTGAAACCAGAACTTGTTAGTCTGTCTCGCGGCATACTCATACTGGTAAGGATTTATCAGCGGAGCCCATTTGGCCCTTCTTTCCCCGGAGACAATACGTTTAGCGATATTCTCAGGCGAGTTCGCCTCCAGATATGTGCTATACGGCGGGCACCCGTCCGAAAAACGCTCCTTTATACTCTCCATGACGAGTCTGGCGACGTCGTCTGCCGAACGCGGCCTAATCAGTGTGTATATGTCGTCTTTCATTTATCGGTTCGGTATTTCTATCCCAAAAATATCTTCAATTCTATTGAGTTCGTCATCGGTGAACATGGAAATGATTCGGCTTATTTCGTCGGTGTCATCATCCGCCAAGTTCTCAAAACCGCTTCCGTTCCACAGGTACACAAGCGAGTCAATCGCGTTCAGTCTTGCACCGTCCAGAGACCGCAGCCATTGCAGGTCGGAGTCGTCTGGGCCTTGCGAAGCATCATCAACTGGAATGATTACATCTTTGTTGAATACGCACAATGATTCACACTCCCACGACTCAAGGCCCTTTATCATATCGTACGACTTGAGTTTATATCCGTTTTCTGTCACATACAGCGCGTCAAACCCATTATTGATGAGGTCTTTATAGTCAATCGTAAAGTATGTTGTCCCGCCGTAGTAACTCCATCTACGCTTTGTGAGTGACGCCAGGTCTTTTATGTCATCGATGACATATACCTTTGCGTTCGGGTCTAACCTGAAGAGGAACTTTCCGTTTTCGAATTTCTCCGTAAAGAACCTTGCGTTGAAATATCCTGGACTTTGTATCCTGTCGGCCCATCCGTACGCGCTGTCGACAGGGCTGGCCCACAGGCAACCCCTTGCTGGTTTGTTTCTGTGGTTGGTATAATAATCATACAGTTCCTCCTGGTCTTTTGGACTTGCGCCGTAGTTGAGGTCGATGGCGTTGAATGGAATAAATTTATCTGGGTCGTATGCATCGCCGAGACCGTACGTGACCCAAACCTTGTCGAGGGCGCCGTTGGTGTTGACACCCTCTTCAATGAACTCACGAATGACGTCACCGGCTATATGTCTGAAGGTTTCACTATTAATCATACCTATAAA
>Ga0247611_10008325_pt1 | contig 12810 bp, 11 predicted proteins | sample 177DNAGHGhighgp2_FD_192422 | JGI IMG/M metagenome (GOLD analysis project Ga0247611, IMG submission 192422) | Sheep rumen microbial communities from Palmerston North, Manawatu-Wanganui, New Zealand - 1770 DNA GHGhigh gp2 | ecosystem: Host-associated > Mammals > Digestive system > Stomach > Rumen... | reverse complement strand
TTTGTATGACATGACAGGCAATGTGTGGGAATGGTGTTCGGACTGGTATGGCGATTATAGCCCCGGAGCACAACAAGACCCGGAAGGTCCCTCTACCGGCTCGAGCCGTGTGTGCCGGGGCGGGAGTTGGCTCGACTTCGCGAGGGACTGCCGTGTGTGGCGTCGGTTCATGAGCAACCCCTCGGACCAATCCAGCAGCCATGGTTTCCGCTTGGTTCTTGTTCCATAGTTGGTTTTATAATGAATGAGAAAATCAAAAAATCGCCCTGAAAGGGCAAAATGCTAATAATCAATTATTGGGGGCCATATAAAAAGAAGGCAGAGAAAAATGATAAAACAATGAAAAAAATGAATAGAAAAATATTGTTTGTGGGGTTGGTGATGATGATAATGATGGTAGGGGCTGCCTTGGGGCAGAACGACTGCTACAACCCGACGATGCAGGCTGCCAAGTCATCATTTGACAAAGGGGACTATAAGCGGGCGGAGCAGCTGTATCGGGAGGCATCGGAGTGTTATGACTGCACGGCGCAGCAGAAGGCACAGGCGCGTAAACAGGCCACGGAATGCCAAAGGAAGATAGAGGCAGACGAGGCGGCAAAGAGGAGAAGGCAGGAGGAAGCGCGACAGGCCGAAGAACGCCGCAGGGAAGAGGCTGCGGAGGCAGAGCGGAAGAGAAAAGAGGAAGCCCGACTGGTCAAGGAGCGTCGACAGCGAGAGGAGGCCTTGCGACAGAGGGAGGAGGAATTGAACCGCAGGGAAGAACAGCAGCGACAGCGTGAAGCGGCACTGCGCCGTGAGGAAGAGCAGGCGGCAGAGCGGAAGCGGCAGGAGGAAGCACGTCAGGCCGAAGAACGCCGCAGGCGAGAGGAAGCAGAACGAAACAGGAAGCGTGATAACATCACATTGAATGTGAGCGGTGTGGAGTTTAAGATGGTGTGGGTGGAAGGCGGCACGTTCACGATGGGCTGCACTTCGGAGCAGGGGGAATATTGTTATGATAGTGATAAACCGGCCCACAGCGTGACGCTGAGTAACTATTATATAGGCGAGACGGAGGTGACGCAGGCGTTGTGGCAGGCGGTGATGGGAAATAACCCATCGAATTGGAAAGGCGATAATCTGCCCGTGGAACATGTTTCGTGGGAGGATGCACAGAAGTTTATAGAGAATCTGAACCGGCTGACGGGACGCACGTTCCGGCTGCCGACGGAGGCGGAATGGGAATATGCGGCACGGGGAGGCAGCAAGAGCCGAGGCTACAAGTACAGTGGGAGCAATAGTATTAGTTCCGTGGCGTGGTATGACGGTAATAGTGGTGACAGGCCCAACCCGGTGAAGGGAAAACAGGCGAACGAGTTGGGACTGTATGACATGAGCGGCAATGTGTGGGAGTGGTGTTCGGACTGGCATGATAAATACAGCTCAGGCTCGCAGCATAATCCGGGAGGACCTTCTACTGGCCTTTGCCGTGTGATGCGTGGCGGTGGCTGGTCCAGCAGTGTTAGTATGGAATCCTGCCGCGTGTCGCGCCGCGGCTTCGAATGCTTTTCGGATCACCGTTTCGACGCCCGTGGGTTCCGTTTGGTTTTGTGTCCGTAGTTTACCACAAAGATGCTAAGCGTCGCGAAAGAAAGAAAACAAGAAAAATACATTGATTAGAATGATAAAACAATGAAAAAGATGAATGGAAAAATATTGTTTGTGGGGTTGGCGATGATAATGGCGGTGGGGACTGCCATGGGGCAGAACGACTGCTATAACCCGACGATGCGGGCTGCCAAGGCGGCGTATGACAAGGGGAACTATCAGCGGGCGGAGCAGTTGTATCGGGAGGCTTCGGAGTGTTATGACTGCACGGCGCAGCAGAAAGCGCAGGCAAAGCGGAAGGCGGAGGAGAGCCGGAAGAAAAAGAAAGGAAATGAATCTCATTGCAAGCCAGGGGCTACAATGCAAAATAAAAAGAGTGATGATATTACATTGAATGTGAATGGGGTGGAGCTCAAAATGGTGTGGGTAGAAGGCGGTACATTTATGATGGGATGCACTCGGGAGCAGGGTGAAGATTGTTCGGATGATGAGAAACCGGTCCACAGCGTGACGCTGAGCAGCTATTATATTGGGGAAACGGAGGTGACGCAAGCATTGTGGAGGGCGGTGAAAGGGAATGACCCCATGTGGGAGGAAATGGACAATGACACCTTGTGGCAGGGGATGGACAATATGCCTGTGGCTAGTGATTGGGACGAAGTGCAGGAGTTTATTCAGGAGTTGAATCGGCTGACTGGGCGTACGTTCCGTCTACCGACAGAGGCGGAATGGGAATATGCAGCACGAGGTGGAAGAAAGAGTCGGGGCTACAAGTACAGTGGCAGCAACAGCATTGATGCCGTGGCGTGGTATGATGGAAATACCGATAGAGATTCTGACTCACACCCTGTGAAGGGAAAAAAGTCTAACGAGCTGGGACTTTACGATATGAGCGGCAATTTGTATGAGTGGTGTTCGGACTGGTTTAGTGATTATAGTTCTGGTTCGAATGTCGATTCTTTTAGTCATTCTGATGGATTGGGTCATGTGATTCGGGGTGGTTCTTGTGCCACTTATGATAGGGACTGCCGTGTGTCGTGTCGATACGACAGTGAAAACGACCACAATGGCTTTCGTCTAGTTCTAGTCCCTTAGTTTATAGAAAATTGGAGTGTTATTTAGATGTGTAATTCAATGAATAAAATGAATACAAAACAATTTTTAGTGGGGTTGGTGATGATAATGATGGTAGGGGCTGCCATGGGGCAGAACGACTGCTATAACCCGACGATGCGGGCTGCCAAGGCGGCGTATGACAAGGGGAACTATCAGCGGGCGGAGCAGCTGTATCGGGAGGCATCGGAGTGTTATGACTGCACGGCGCAGCAGAAGGCACAGGCCAAGCGGAAGGCGGAGGAGAGCCGGAAGAAGAGGGTTGCGGCAACAACAACGGGTAGCACAACAAATAGCCATCAGCAACGGGAAGAGGAATTGCGCCGGAGAGAGGAACGGTTGCGACAGCGGGAAGCGGCACTGCGCCGTGAGGAGGAGCAGGCGGCAGAGCGGAAGCGGCAGGAGGAAGCGCGGCAGGCCGAGGAACGCCGCAAGCGAGAGGAATCAGAACGAAACAGGAAGCGTGATAACATCACATTGAATGTGAGCGGTGTGGAGTTTAAGATGGTGTGGGTGGAAGGCGGCACATTCACGATGGGTTGCACTTCGGAGCAGGGTGGAGATTGTAGTAGTGACGAGTACCCGGCACACAGCATGACAGTAAGCAGCTATTATATGTGCGAGACTGAGGTGACGCAGGCGTTGTGGCAGGCGGTGATGGGAAATAACCCATCGCATTGGAAAGGCGATAATCTACCTGTGGAAAATGTGTCGTGGGAGGATGCGCAGGAGTTTATAGAGAAGCTAAATCGGCTGACAGGACGCACGTTCCGGCTGCCGACGGAGGCGGAATGGGAGTATGCGGCGCGGGGCGGTAACAAGAGCCGGGGATATAAGTACAGCGGGAGCAACAGCATAGATGCTGTGGCATGGTATAAGGATAACAGCGGAGAGAAGACCCACCCTGTGAAGAGGAAGCAGGCGAACGAGTTGGGGCTGTATGACATGAGTGGCAATGTGAAAGAAAGATGTTCGGACGGGTATGATGATTATTATGGTTCAGAATCGCAGAATGACTCGGGAGGCTCCTCTACTGGCTCTATCCTTGTGGTGCGTGGCGGTGGCTGGTACAACGATGCGAGTTCCTGCCGCGTGTCTTACCGCTCCGGCAGCATGCCGAATGCCATTAGCAACTCCGGTGGGTTCCGTCTGGTTTTGTGTCCGTAGTTTACCACAAAGATGCCAAGCGTCGCGAAAGAAAGAAAACAAGAAAAAACATTGATTAGAATGATAAAACAATGAAAAAGATGAATAGAAAAATACTGTTTGTGGGGTTGGTGATGATAATAATGATGGCAGGGGCTGCCATGGGGCAGAACGACTGCTACAACCCGACGATGCGGGCTGCCAAGGCGGCGTATGACAAGGGGAACTACAGGCAGGCTGAAAAGTATTATAGGGAGGCGGCAGACTGTTATGACTGCACGGCGCAGCAGAAGGCGCAGGCACGTAAACAGGCCACGGAATGCCGAAAGAAGATAGAGGCAGACGAGGCGGCAAAGAGGAGAAGGCAGGAGGAAGCGCGACAGGCCGAAGAACGCCGCAGGGAAGAGGCAGCGGAGGCAGAGCAGAAGAGAAAAGAGGAAGCCCGACTGGCCGAGGAGCGTCGGCAGCGAGAGGAGGAATTGAACCGTAGGGAAGAACAGCAGCGACAGCGGGAAGCGGCACTGCGCCGAGAGGAAGAGCAGGCGGCAGAGCGGAAGCGGCAGGATGAAGCGCGGCAGGCCGAGGAACGTCGCAAGCGTGAGGAAGCAGAACGAAACAGGAATCGTGATAACATTACATTGAATGTGAGTGGAGTGGAGTTCGAGATGGTGTGGGTGGAAGGCGGCACATTCACGATGGGCTGCACGTCGGAGCAAGGTGGAGTTTGTTGGGATAATGAGAAACCGGCACACAGCGTGACGGTGAGCAGCTATTATATTGGGGAGACGGAGGTGACGCAGGCGTTGTGGCAGGCAGTGATGGGGAATAATCCAAGCTATTTTAAGGGCGATAACCTACCCGTGGAACAGGTGTCATGGGAGGATGCGCAGGAGTTTATAGAGAAGCTGAACCGGCTGACGGGACGCACCTTCCGGCTGCCGACCGAGGCGGAATGGGAGTATGCGGCGCGGGGCGGCAGCAAGAGTCAGGACTACAAGTACAGCGGGAGCAACAGCATCGATGCCGTGGCATGGAAGAATGACAACAGCGGCGACAAGACCCACGCGGTGAAGGGGAAACAGGCGAACGAGTTGGGGCTGTATGACATGAGCGGCAATGTGTGGGAGTGGTGTTCGGACTGGTACGGATCGTATAGTTCAAGTTCCCAGCGTGACCCGGAAGGTCCCTCTACTAGCTCTCGCCGTGTGCTGCGTGGCGGTAGCTGGATCGACTATGCGAGGAACTGCCGCGTGTCTAGCCGCCACTTAAACGCGCCGGGCTTCCGTTACCTCACCATTGGGTTCCGTTTGGTTTTGTGTCCGTAGTTTACCACAAAGATGCTAAGCTGGGGGCGGTGGCGGCCAGGGGAGTGGAGCTGCGGGGAGCGAGGGACGAGCCCCCGCTGCGCAACGGAGAGGCCACCGCCGCGAAAGGAAGAAAGAAAATAAAAAAAAGATATAAACAAAAAATATAACTATATGGAAATAGTAATAGGAAAGGATGGCCAACAGCCATTCGAAATAGACGCTCCGGGCGTGAGCCGGAGACATGCCCGCATAGTGATAGACAACGGGATATGGACATTGGAAGACTTGAATTCGACCAACGGCACCTATGTGCAGGATGAGCAGACGGGAGAATATGTAAGGATAGGGAAGAAGATAATCAGTCCCATCACACGAATCAGGTTGGGCAACGACACGGTGACGGGGGGAATAACCTTTTCGGCCCGAAAGGCGGTGCCTGAGATGGCGGGGAAGGACTATAAAATGGAGTTTGAACATATAGACGAGCTGTATGAAGAGCTGCAGGAGGAAATAGAGCGGTTGAGGAAAAAGAAAAAACAGCGGCAGATACTGATAGCGTTGCTGCCGATGGCGTTGATGTTCTTGTCGATACCGATGAAGGGGAGTACGGGGATGTGGTTTATGCGTGGATCGCTGGGACTGACATCGGTGCTGAGCCTGCTGTTTGTGAATAACGAGAAAGAGCGGATGCTGATGGAACGGAACGAGCGTTTGCTGGTGTGTCCCTGTTGCGGGAAACCTTTGAACAAGTACGATATCAAGAGCCACTCGCACTTCTGCGGAGCCAAAGGATAAGGAGAAGGGAGCATGAAATAATGAATAATATTATGGTAAAATGTAAGGCTGGTTTGACACTTCGGGAGGCAGAAAGAGAGAATCTGCTGGCCGCGCACTGCGCTATGCTTGTGTGGTGTTAATGAGGATCGGTATCGTTGATACTGTTGGATAATCAGTCCAAAACCCAATTGGAATTTTGAATAAAAACTAAAAAATGAGATGAAGATGAAGAAATGTATAATTATGATTGTGGCCATGCTGCTGTGGAGCATGGCGGGGATACAGGCCCAACGCACATACGTGCTATCGGTAGGAGTGGCGCATTATCAAGACAACAGTCATGACCTGCGCAATCCGGACAAAGATGCCATAAGAGTGAAAGAGCTGTTTGCGCAGCACAGTAAGGATGTGACTGTGATGACAAGCAGTTATGCCACCCACAACGGGATATTGGACAAGCTGCGGCAGATATGTACGCAGAGTAAGCCCGAAGACCGAATCATATTCTTTTTTTCGGGGCATGGGTTTAGAGGGGGATTGGTGGCCTACGACACCTTTATCCACTATGATGAATTAATCAAAGAGCTGAAGAAAGCCAAGGCGGGGACGAAGGTATGCCTATTCGATGCCTGCCTATCGGGGTCGGTAACCACGCAGGACGACGGGCGACCGCAATGGTCCGGGCTGTCGGGCGACACCACCATGGTGTTTTTCCTTTCGAGCCGAGGGGATGAATACTCGATAGAGTCACCCCTGCTGGGAGCCGGATTGTTTACCAATTCGATGTTGAAGGCCTTGCGTGGCATGTCGGACGTGAACGGTGACAAATCGATAACCGTAGAGGAACTGTTCCGTTATATATACGGGGACGTGGTGCTGCACAGCAAAGAAATACAACATCCGCAACTAATTGCCACGAAAAGGATGCGAGAAAGTGTAATATTGAAGTGGTGAGAAGAAGCGATTGGACAGGAAAAAGGTGCGCTTTGTCAACCAAAGCGGTCGGTTGGTCAAAAGAGTGAACAATAGTGGAAATAATCCGATTTTTGTTTGTATTTTTGCAACCGAAAAACAATTAAAACTTAAAAGACATGGATACCAAGATTATTGACAACGGAAACATGGATTCCGAGAACAAACAAAACGTAGAAATGGAAAACAAGAATGGGAAAGAGAGAGCCCGCAAGGTAGGTTTGGGAGCTGCAGCCGTAGCGGGCAGCATGGCAGCCGGAGCTGCCGGAGCCGCCGCCAGCGAAGCTCTGAGACAGGAACCAGAGCAAGTAGTGGCACCGGAGCCTGTACCAGAGCCAGAGCCTGTACCCGAGCCAGAACCCGAGCCAATACCGCCCATGCAGGAACCGGCACCTGAGCCGGAGCCCGTGAATGAACCAGTAGCGGAACCGGTGGCAGGAACAGGACAAGAGCCTGTATCGGGGACAGGACAAGAACCGGTATCGGGAACAGGACAAGAGCCTGGTACAAATCCGATAAACGTAGGAGAAATCGATAACATCATAGCCGGAGAATATGTGGATGTGGCTGACATGCACGACGACACGATAATGAATGTGGATGAAGTGGGAATGTTGGAGATGGAGGGCGAAATGTATAATGCGGCAACGGTTACTTTGCCCGACGGCAACAACGCTTTGCTAGTGGATATTGATGGAGCGGCCGGTGATTTGAACAGCGAGTATGATGTGATAGTGAATCCAGTAACGGGAGGCATGGAACCATTGATGAACCAGACCATCACTGTGGGAGACACGGTGGCTATGGCCAGTACAGGAGAGACCGAATTACATGGATTGGCACATCCTGACTGGCAAAACAATGCCGATGTCAACTTGGCGATGAACAATATAGAAGAAGACATCATCGACCCGACCGACATGATGGTATAGTATGTAAAGATGAGAGGGTGCCCCAATAACCGAAGGGACACCCTCCTAAACATTTAAAAAAAAGAAAAGAACAAATAGAAATAAGGATATGGCACAATACAAACTGATACCTTGTCCGAAAACCAAGAAGCTGTTTAGGGTGCAATTGCCGTTGCAGCCATGTAATATGGATATAACATGTCCCTGCTGCGGAGAGATACACACGCTGCATTTCGGACCCGAGAGCGTGTCGAAAGAAGAAAAGATAATAGAAGCGATTGGGTATGAGGGAGAGGAGCAACGTGTTACATGCCCGGAATGCCAAGAGGAGATAGTCTTTACTGCGCAGATGGCAGGAATAATGAATATACAATGTCCCCATTGCAAAGCACAATTGAAACAAGTGATCAAAGAGAAGACAAAGCCCAATGTAATAAAAGGGATGGGAATAGGCCAATTGGTGCAGATGCAAAAAACATTTATGGGACAAAGGAAAGTGGTGTACCGGCTGCATGAGGGAAGCAATGTGGTTGGACGGTACAGCGATGGAGTAGAGAGCGATATATCCATAAAAGGGGACGAATTTATGAGCCGGCGGTCGATATCGATAGAAGTGATACAGGTAGAAAAAGGGTACCTGTACAAGCTGAGGATACTGCGGGCCGCCAATCCGGTGTGTGTAAATGATTCCCCTTTGCAAGTGGACGAATCGCGCTATTTGAATTTCGGGGACAAGATAACCTTGGGAAAAACAACATTTATTTTTGAAAAGAAGGAGAAATAGAAATGAAAATAAAGACAGGAGTGGCCTATTCATTTTATCAGATAGGCCAACGGGGCAATCAGGAAGACGCACGCTATCCGAACCGCGACGAGATAGAAGCGGGCTGGCGGTACTATGCAGTATGCGACGGAGTGGGAGGCAACGAGAAAGGCGAAGTGGCGAGCGGTACGGTGTGCGAAAGCATAGGACAATGGGCACAAGCCCAAGGAGGATACGAGGGGTTTGAGAAAAAAGAGATGGAGTCGATGCTGGCAAAATGCTATGACGACCTCTATGCAGCCGCAACGGAAAACAACAAAGACATGGCCACAACTCTGACGTTTGTGACGGTACACGACCGAGGAGTGACAGCGGCACATATAGGAGACAGCCGCATATACCATATACGTCCGGGCGTTGGAGTGATGTACAGAAGCGATGACCACTCGTTGGTAAACTCGCTGGTGCATGCAGGATGCCTGAGTCCGGAAGAGGCGATAGACCATCCGCGGAGCAACGTGATAACGCGGTGTATGACAGCAGACCGCGGAGAGGAGCCGTCGGCAGCGACGGTGATGGAGATAGAAGATGTGGAGAAGGGAGATTATTTCCTGCTCTGTTCGGACGGGGTGTTGCACTGCATTGACGACCACGAACTGGTTCAACTGCTGGAGGGGACGGAAGAAGACCGGGAGAAGATGCGCAGGCTTGCCGAGCGTTGCAAGAACAGCAGCGACAACAATACCGCCATATTGGTGCCCATTGCCAAAGTGGACCGAGGGGAGGTGCTGGATGTGGATGTGTTGGGACAGGAAATGAAAGAGCCAGAAAATAGCCAAACAATAATGATGGACACGATGCAAAAAACGGTGGCCGAGGTAAAAGCCGAAAAGAGAGACAAACAGCAGGAAGGTGACCACAAGAGTGGATGGAAAAAAATAATTGGCAACTTATTCAATAAACGATAAAAATGAACTACACGATGGAAAGAAATCCGAATGCACTGCCCAAAGGGTATAAATTGAAAGGACAGAAAGGGAAGGTTTACACGATAGGGGAAGTAGTAGGGAAAGGAGGGTGCGGCATAACCTATTTGGTGACAACCGTAGAATACATGCAGAACATACCGATAGAGGTGAAGCTGGTGGTGAAGGAGTATTTCAACTCCACCTGCTGTATGCGAGACCATAACACCCAGATAGTGACCAGCACACCCGGGAGTAAGGAATTGGTGGAGCAGGGGTTGCACGACTTCTATACAGAAGCGGAGCGGTTGGAGAGCCTTTGCGGCCTGAATTCGAACATAGTGAAAGTAAACGAAGCCTTCAAAGCCAACGGCACGGCATACTATGTGATGGAATATCTGGAAGGGGGAGACCTGACAAGGTATTGCCTGGAACATGGAAAGAACGGACGGCTGTCCGAAGGAGAGGCCTTGCATTTGATGTCGGCAGTGTGTAATGCGGTAAATTTCCTGCATCATAACAAGTTGCTGCATCTTGATATCAAGCCGGAGAATGTGATGCTGAGACGGGATTTGGAGACCCATGAGCTGACGCCGGTGCTGATAGACTTCGGGCTGACGCGACACTATGACAAAAAGGGCAACCCCACCACCAGCAGCATATCAAGCGGACATTCGGACGGATATGCCCCAATGGAGCAATATATAGGAATAAACAGTTTCGAACCCACGGCGGATGTGTATGCGATGGGAGCGTTGTTGTACTATATGCTGAAAGGCGAACGTCCTGCTACAGCCGATGAAAGAATAAGCAAGTATTTGCAGGCCAATATACCGGAGACGGTGACCGAGAAGACGAAAAACGCGATACTCCATGCCATGAATAGCAGCAAGTGGGAACGCACACAGAGGGTGGATTTACTGGCAGAAGAGTTGGGGATAAAAATGGGAGACGGCACAGTGATATATGGCCAAACTAACGGGAAAAAGAAAGAAAAGAAGAAGAAAGAAGAGCATGACACCAAGGAATGGCTTGAATTGTTGAGAGAACATCTGGCTTTGATAATCATTGTAGTGCTTTCGGTAGTTTTGGTATGGCTATTTCTGGGCAGAAGCGGGCACAAAGAGGGTGATGGAGCTGCGGAAAGTGTAGCGAACGAGAATGTGAAACGCATATTGAATGACAAGACCAAAGCATGGAATGTAGATTCGATAGTATATGCGGTGGAGTGCAGCAAAGAGGGCGAAGTAGAAACCGAAGTGCAGAAACAGCTTGACGCCATTGTGGATATCATGTTTGACTCGATAGTGAAGTGCGGCGACAACAAGTCGCTGGATGTAGTAAAAGCCAATTGCTACCGCTCGGCGTTGAGGCTGAAAGACGATGCAGAGGTGCGAAGAAAATTGAAAAGGATAGAGTAACCCCGATAAGAGATTATAAATTGACACAAAAAAAGATATAGAAACCAATAAAAAAGAATAGCAAAGATGAAAAACAAGGTTATAATAATATGTGTGGCAATGATGGCAGCCATGCCCCACATGATGAACGCACAAAACGTGGATAGCGTGAATGTGGCCAACACAGAGGATTCGCTGAGTTTGATAACAAGCCAGGCGAACCAAGGAAATGCCGATGCACAGAACTTGTTAGGGATTTGGTATTATAATGGCAACAAGGTGAAACAAAACTATGTACAGGCGATGCAGTGGTGGATAGAGGCAGCCAAAAAGAACCATGCGGAAGCCATAGGCCATTTGGGCGACTGCTATCTGCAAGGGCATGGAGTGAAGCAAGACAGTATGAAAGCGGAGCAACTATATATAAGGTCGTTGCGTTCGGGGAACAAGAAATTAGTGGCAGAACTGTCGGCGAGGGCAGAGAAAGGAGACCTGTTCAGCTGTCTCTTTGTGGCCTCATGCTACAAAAACGGCATAGGGACCAAGCGGAACCAGAAAGAGGCCCAGCGCTTTTATACTATGGCAGCCGAGAAAGGGAGTGCCGAGGGGATGCGCGAGACGGGCAAAATGTATGTGGCCATGATGCAGCCGCAATACTCGATAAGTTGGTTTGAGCGTGCCATAGAAGCCAACGGTGATATAGAAGCCAAATATTACTATGGCAAATTGTATATGGACGGGAAAGGAGTGGAGAAAGATGTGCAGAAGGGGGTGCATTACCTTACCATGGCAGCACTCAACGGGATGGCCGCAGCACAATTTGAGATGGGCAATGCGTACAACAAGGGCGAAGGGGTGACCCAAAACAGCGAGAAGGCCTTTGACTACTATAGGAAGGCAGCGGAGCAGGGCAATAGAGGAGCCATGTGGAATGTGGCATGCTGCTATAAGAACGGCGAGGGCGTGAAGGCTGACTATTACCATGCGTTGCATTGGTATATGACTGCAGCGCCCAACGGCTACCAAAACAAACTGGCGGACTTGATGTCGGGAAAAGATACGGGATGGGTGAAGAGCCCGATGACAGAATATATAAAAGCCATGCAGCAGTATAACAATAAAGAATATGACAAGGCGGCAGAGGCGTTCAAGAAGTTGCGGAAGCGTGATGTGGAGGATGCCAAAGTGATGGAAGAACTGTGCATTATTCAGATGGGCGATTCGAAGAAAACCGCAAAGAGCGTGAAAAACCTGACAAAGCTGGCACAAGAGAACAGCCATGCCGCCTTAGAGCTGGCGCGGATGCAGCTGACCGGAGCAGGAGTGGAAAAAGATATAGACACGGCAGTGAAGACATTGACAACACTGGCGGAGCAGGGATATGTGCCGGCATACAGTATGGTGGGAGACCTATATTATGAGGGACTGGGAGTTGAAAAGAATTTCGGTAAAGCCATGGCGTATTACCTGAAAGCCGAAGAGGCGCATGCACTTTCGGCTGCATCGACAGAGCGGATGGCCCTATGCTATGAGACCGGAGCCGACGGGGTGGAAAAAGATGTGCAGCGGGCTGACCAGTTGAGAAAGCATAGAACAGAGCCGTTGGATGCATTCTTCAAAATAATAAAAATGAAATAGTCGACATTTAAAGAAATGAAGAGAATAGTATTGATGACGGGGTTGTTGCTGTTGGCCGGGATGGTGAGTCCGGTGCTGGGGCAGAACGACTGCTACAACCCCACGATGCGGGCTGCCAAGGCGGCATTTGACAAAGGGAACTATAAGCGGGCGGAGCAGCTGTATAGAGAAGCTTCGGAGTGCTATGACTGCACGGCGCAGCAGAAGGCGCAGGCGAAGCGGAAGGCC
>Ga0247611_10008324_pt1 | contig 12812 bp, 13 predicted proteins | sample 177DNAGHGhighgp2_FD_192422 | JGI IMG/M metagenome (GOLD analysis project Ga0247611, IMG submission 192422) | Sheep rumen microbial communities from Palmerston North, Manawatu-Wanganui, New Zealand - 1770 DNA GHGhigh gp2 | ecosystem: Host-associated > Mammals > Digestive system > Stomach > Rumen... | reverse complement strand
TATTAATTTAATTTATTAAATTAGTACTTATCTTGTAAAAACAAAATAGGGGAAGCTTAACTACTACTTCCCCTATTCTCCTCTACTATAATGTTACTGTAATATTTTCTTGAATATCAGTGAGTATTTCTTTCATTTGATTATTATCTAGATATGATTTAACAATATTTAAAATATATAATAATGATTGATTATATTCAGATTGTTGTTCAATAGACATATTTTCAGGTAATTTCCAAGATTTTATCTTATTAATTAAATTAGTAATTTTCCTTTTTAAATTATTTATCAATATCTTTATATATTCTTTTTTGGTACATTCACGCATAATTGATAAATTACCACCAATATTAATCTCGATTGTATCTTTATTAGTATCATAATAAGTTTTAATAATTTCATCAATAATTTTTTTAATATCATTTATATCATAACTATAATCAAGTCCGTATTTATTTAATTCAGTAAATTCATTGATTATGGTATCATGAGAATTTAATTTATCTATTTCTTCTTGTGGTAAAACTTTAGGTTTGATATTCTTTTTAAACCATTTTTGACAGATTGTTATTAAGTAGCTTCTTAATTCTTCTATATCTTCTTCGTTATAATCATCAAGTTTCTTATTTTTCTTTTCTATGAACTCAGTTGCTTCTTTTAAGATTACATCTATATTAGTTGTTATTACATCTAAAACTTTATTTTGTTTATTCATTGATAAAGTTAGTACATTTATTAAAATCGTTGACATAATCGCATTTAAAACTGGTGAATAGACATAATCGTAAGTGAAATTATGTTCAGCTTTATCTTTCGTTGATAATGAACCTTGTCCAAAAGATCTATATAGACCTAAAAGAGATGGAGATGACATTAATTCTTTAAACTTAAATACTGATTTATCATCAAATTCTTCATTAACATGCTTTGGATTTTCATAATCATGAATGTTATGAATAATAATTGATGTAACATATGGAAATGCTGTGTATTCACCATTTACATAGTAATTATCAACAACTTGAAGAACAAATAATTGTTTCATTATTTCTTTTGAATCTTGTTCATTATAGTTCTTTTTAAGTAATCCTTGATATAAATCTTCAATAATTTTTTTAGTATCATTATGACCGTTACAATAAGATACTAGATTTAAATTTCCTACGATTTCTTTGGCTTTATTAATGTCATTTTCGGGAATTGAATTTAATATTTGGCTTGCAATATCATCCTTTTCTTGACGTATTAAAATATCAAAAGGCATATCTTTAATATCATAATCACTTTTAACACTACCTGCATATCGTATTTGTAATAAATATAATAATTTATTCATATATCCATTTAAAGTTCTTGGATTGCGATCTTCAGGAAATACACCCATTAATACGGGTTTAGTAAATGTAACATCAGTTGCTGGTTCACATCCACGACAATTTTTAAATGATTTGGGAATCTTTTTTAACATAACTTCTCCTATTTCAATTTATTTAAAAATGAAGTACCAATCCATGGTTTTTGTTCAATATTAAAGGCTTCCGTTATTGTTGCACCAATATCAGCAAAGGTATCTAGAATATCTATTTGTCCACTTCCAGTTAGTGATCTTGAATATATCAATACTGGTACATTTTCTCTTGTATGAGATACACCTTCCATTGTTGGATCGTTTCCATGATCGGCAGTGATTATCAACAAATCATCAAGATTTAGTTTATTAATAATAAGTGGTACTAAAACATCAAATTCTTCTAGAGATTCTTTATATCCCATAACATTGCGGGCATGACCATATAAAGTATCAAAATCAGGTAGATTAACAAAACATAATCCATTAAAATCTTTATCCATGATATCTAATAATTTATTAATGGCATCATTATTTGTTGATGATTTTATTATTTTAGTTATTCCTTGATTATTAAAAATATTACTTATTTTACCAATTGATATTGTTTGTAAGTTATTAGCTTTTATATTATCTAATACACTTGTAGTAGGTGGATCAAAAGTAAATCTTTTAGTATCACTAGTAAGGACATATTTATCCCCTACTTTCTTATATGGTCTTGCGATTATCGAATTAACTCGCCATTCATCTTTCATTGTAATATTTCTTATTAATTCACAGTATTCTTCAAGTTGATTTAATGGGATAACATCTTCATTAGCGGCTATTTCCATATTTGAGTCTCCTGTTGTATAAATAATTAATGATTTAGTCTCCTCTTCTCTTTCACCAAGTCTATTAATTACAGTTTCACAATCACTTATAATATTACCAATAATTGGTACTTGTGTATCTTGAGCGATTCTCTCTAATAAGTCTCTTGGAAAAGCCACTTTATTAAATAATGGTTCTTTAGTATTTTCTACTCCCATCATCTCATAATGACCTGATAGACTATCACATCCTGCATTTCTAGGTCTTGCAATTGTATAATAAGCCTCACTTTCTTTATTATTCATAAGAAGAGTGTTAGTTAGTCCTAAATTAGATAAATTAGGTATAAATAGATTATTATCTATTAAATGTGAAAGCGTATTAGCTCCTTTACTATTATATTTTTCAGCATCAATAGCTTCACCAACACCTAATGAGTCTAAAACAATTAAAAAGATTCTTTTAAATTTCATTTATCTTCACCTCTTGTTTGATATTCTAAATAATTATCATGAACTTGTTTTTTCGATATATGAGTATATATTCTTGTTGTAACAATATCAGAATGTCCCAGTAACTCTTGTATAGTTCTAAGATCTGCTCCATTATCTAACATATGTGTTGCAAAAGAGTGTCTTAAAGTATGAGGAGTTACTTTCTTCTTAATACCTTTTTCTTTTAAAATATTATTTAATAAAAAGTTAAAACCATTTCTTGTAATTGGTAATCCATGATTATTAAGAAATAATTTATTAGGATTTCCATTTTTACTTTTAATTAAACTATTTCTAACTTCTAGATAATCATGTAAATATTTTTTAGCAACATCGCCAATTGGAACAATACGTTCTTTACTTCCTTTACCATTAATAAGAATCGTATCATTATAAATATCAATATCTGATAATTCTAAATTAACAAGTTCTGATACACGCAAGCCTGATGAGTACATAATTTCTAACATTGCTTTTGTTCTTATATCATATGGACTATTAATTTTAATATTTAATAAATTATCAACTTCATCTATACTCAATACATCAGGTAAATGCCTTCCTAACTTCATATTATCAATATTGAGTGTTATATCACTTTTTACTATTTCGTTCTTTACAAGGTATTTATATAGGCTTCTTAATGTTGTTAAATGTCTTTCAATACTTCTTGGTTGTAATTTTTTATCAGTTTTTAAATATTCTAGATAATTAATTAAATCTTGTTCTTTAATATCATTTAAATTATTAATCTTTTCTTTATTTAAATAATTAGTGAATTCTTGCATATCAAAACGATAACTATCTTGGGTATTAATACTTAATCCTTTTTCTATTACTAAATAATCTATAAAGTCGTCTATATAATCATTCATTTTGTCCTCTAATTATTTAACTTAACATAATTATACCATATTTTATATAGTAGTTATATATGTAGTATATTTTTATTAGTAAATATACGTAAATAAAAAAGACTACTTTGTAGTCTCATCTATATATTCTTTAACTAATTTTTTACCCATACCAAAAATATTTGTATTATCAATTTCATCAAATGGTATTAAGACAACTTTAAAACTATTATCAGGATTATTTCTTTCTTTTTCTTCGCCACCTAATACTGGTGTACCTGATATATATTTACCTCTAAACCAGTGACATATTCCACTTCCATAATCTTCAACAGGTAATTCTTTTATTATTTCAATATCACAACATGTTTCTTCTTTTGTTTCACGGATTGCTGTTTCAAAATATTCTTCATCATCTTCAACACCACCACCTGGTATTGTAAAATAATGTAATAGTTCTTCCCCTTCTCTTCTAAATCTTTCTATTAATAATACTTTATTATCAATAAATGTTATTGCTCTTGCTACAATACGTTTTCCATCAATATATTTAGTCATTTGTTCCTCCTAAATAAAAATAACCTATTTTCAAGGTTATTTCAAGTTTTATTTATCTTCTTAAACTAGTTGGTGCAAGAACATGAGCATAATCATAAGTATATGGATTGTAATTTCCATAATATAACATATCACTACCAGTTTGAGATGCTAAATTATATAAAGCATCTACTTTAGTTTGGGCATCTTTATCATAAGCTTTTCCATTAATACCAATAATTAAACTAAATCTTCCAAGTTTATATAAATCACCATAATATTGAAATGCTTTAATAGATGGATTAGTCTTCATAATAGTTTTAAATGATGTTTTTTCTAAGCTTCTTTCGCCATAAAAACCATTAGATTGTTTAGATAAAAGATATGGTAATCCTTTATATATTCTAATATTACCAGGAAGTACACGATCACGTCTTACGTCATCATATATTGTTTTATCAAATGAAACTACTGTAGTATCGCAATTAACATCCTTTGATATTAAAAAGCCTTTATAATTTATAAATTCAATTGTGTCACTTCCTTGATAATCTATTGATAAAGCATCTAGTAAATTAGCATAATAGTTATTACTTTGTTTACGTTCTTCTATAAATCTATGAATATCTTCAATAACTAAAGGATTATCTAAATTAATAAATTCATATCCTCTAGCAGTTTTATATTCTCCTAATAAACCTTCACTAAAATATTCTCTTGCATATTTCATATTTTCCATTTCTATTTCCCCCTTAAAAATTCTTACATATTATACCACAAAAAAATCAATAAGTCAATTTATATAGTATTTTTTACTATCTATTAATATTTCTTTCTATTTCTTGGTATTTTTTATTGCAACGATCAGTTAATGACTTTCTTAATTGAGGCATTTTAACAAGATAATCTTCATCTTCATATTTTGTATAACAATCATCTAGATCAATAAAGACAACATCAAGTGTTCTAATATTAATTAAAATATTACTACGACTTAAATCTTCTGGAAATATATTATTTTTTAATAATTCATCAAGCTTTGTTCTAATTTGATACAAGATTTTTTTATAATCATCTCTTTCTAAAAAGTCTCTAGCTCTTGATAAAGGTATATAATCTTTATAATAATTCATTTCAATACCTATTATATATCCTTTATATGTTAATACTCTTCTAACTAAACCTATTTTATATAAATATTCTAATTTTTTTCTTTCATTTTCTCTTGTTTCTTGAACAGTTTTATTACTTGCATTCTCTTCATATACTTTTATTAATAAATTAATATCATCATCTAAGGCATCAATATTTTTTTGAGCATAAGTATTAAAAATATCTTTATAATATATTTTCATGCAAACATCATTATTTACTTTTTTAATAACACCATAACTTCCTCTATCAATCTCTTCAAGAAAGAACAAGATATGATATATTTCTTCTTTTGTAAGTTCTTTGCTTTCCATAATTTCTCCAATTAATTTATATATTATAAAGCCTTTTTAAAATAATTCAACTAAAATAAAAAGACCCTAAGGTCTAATTATTTGTTCCATTAAATTTTCTTTCATATTTAGCTAATGCTTTAGCAAGACATTCTTCAGCGTCTGCACCAAGTTCATTAGTAAATGCTAAGATATTGAAATAAACATCTCCTAAATGTTCTTTCATTTCATCAGTTAATTCAATATCTTTATCAAAATATTGATTACCTCTTAGAAGTGTTCTTCCAAGTTCACCATATTCATTGATAAAATCAATGTACCAACTTAAATAATTGTTTTTTATTTGTCTTCTTTCAACATATCCTTTTACTAAATTTTGTCCATCTTTCATTTTACATTTCCTTTTCTATATTAGAACAAGTATTACCATTCCATTCTTTTGGTTCATATACTATTCCAAAGAATAAAATTTCATTTGTTCCCGTTTCTCTTATCATATATACAAATGGTCTATCAAAATTGATACGAATTATCTCAGGTTGTTCCATTACCGCACTATTTTTATCTACACCAAAATATGTAACAACTGCAGCTTTTGTACCTACTTCATTTAAATCAATAAATGTTTTATGAATAGCTTTTGTAACTGACATATTAGGTATATTATATTTTTGCATATTTTCTCTAGTCATAAATCTTGAGAAGTCAGCATTTTGTCCATCAAATACTAATTTGATTCCTATTTTATTTAGTACTCTAGCAAAACTTGAATCTTCTAATTGAAAACTATAACTAAATTGTGGAAGACTAAGATATACATGCGTATCTTTATTTGCTTCTTTGCTATCTTTCATAATATTATTTAATTTTTCATCATTTAAATCATTAATGAATCCATCTAAATTATTTGGAAGAATCGCAACCAATTCATAATTATACTCTCCTTCACTCTTATAAGGTAGAGCAATACTTGAATAACTATCATTAACAACATATTTAATTTTACCTCCATATGTTGCATTCATCATTGGAACTTTCATTGTTGTTTTATCAACTTTTGTAAAATCAGTTTCACGAGTATTATTACATTCAAATTGATATTGGAACTTTAAATCAAGAGCAACAGCATTTATAACACCATATACAAAATCAGGAGTTATTACATCAACGACATGATCAATCATACCATTTGTTTTTTCTTTAGCCCAATTATTAATAATTCCTGCTGTTATATTATCAATAATTACTTCAGCATTATATTTATTTTTTAAATTATCGGTAAATGTTTTTTCAACACCATCTTTATATCTTTGATTAATAAATGTTGCATTACTAACTTTTACATTTTTACTATTTAAATCTTTTAATGTACGATTTGGAACAGCCTTATTAAGTTCTTCTAATGTTTCATTATTAGATCCTTCTTTTAGTAAATCTAAAGCTATTTCAATTGAATATGGACTTACTAAATAATTACTTCCTTTATTCTCTTCATGAACAGCTTTAATTAAATTCGTATTATAATTTCCAACATAAGTTGTTTCATTATTTTCTTTATTCACACCATTACCACCATTATCATTTATTTTATCTTTAAAAACAAATGAAAGTCCAAAGCATAATAATCCAATTACAATAATAATAATTGGAAGAAACACCTCACTCTTTTTATCCATTTTCACCTCTCTAACCTTAATTTTAAATCTTATAATATTTAAAATCAAGTTTATCTTATAAATAATTTATCCTCCTTGTAAATGAATTTATATAGTTCATTATAAATATAAAAAGTTAATTGTTGATTTGGTACAATGATACTATTATGTTGTTCTTTAGAAAGCATATTAATAAAACAATTTATTTTTTGATCATATATTATTTCTGTTCTTTTTATATTATTTTTTTCATAAAAATTAATTAGATATTTGACAAAGATTTCACTTATATTAAATAAACGTTTATGATAATCTTTTTCATTAATAAAACTATTATAATCAAAAGAATTAATATCAAGTTCTTTAATTAAAATATTAAATTTATCTATAAATCTTTTTAAATTAACAAATTTAGCTTCTAATAAATCATTATGAAAGATAAAATCATATGTTTTACCTAAAGATGAAAAGATATTATAACCTATTCGATAGGAATCAATATATTCCTGATAAGTTTCATTATTTGCAATAATATCTCTTCGATAATTATATATATTTCTTTTAAAAAGTAATAATTGAGCATAATAATCAGTCATTATTTCATCAAATAATGTTCCATTATTAACATCAAGACATAAACCTTCTTTTAATTCATTATTCTCATAATAAGATGATACACAATGAATTAATTCATGATAGATAGATGACTTAATAGTATCCTGTGGATAATTCTCATATTTGGAATTTAAGGCAATATAAAAGTATATACCAGATCCAAAAGTAGCATCAGCATCAAATACTTTATATTGATTTTTAGAAATACCTATATATTCTAGTCGATTAATTCTATTTAAAATTTCTTCTTTCGATAAAATATTAAATGTATTTATAAAATCATTAATAAAATCAATAATAATATTTATAAAGATAATATTACTATTGTTAACTAAGTTTTTTGATAAATCATTAATTGTAACCATAAACACCTTTTTTATAAAATAACATATATTTTACCATCTATAATAAAAATGACTTAATTTGTCATTATTAATTTAAGTTTTTATGATATACTCATAATAGAGAGGTCATATGAAAAAAAGATATTTAATAATTATTTTATTGCTATTTATATATTTGAATGTATCTGCAGAATCATGTGTTACTGGTCTTAATGTTACTGGTAAAACGTATCGTGTTAATGGTCATCAAAGTATGTGGTTACCTAATGGTAATTTTACTTATCGAGGAACACTTCCTCCTAGTAGCTGTTTTTCAATAAGTAGTAGCGATATTGTATCAGTACGTGTAAGTGGTTCGAATTTTCAATTTCAACCACATAAATTTGGAAATGCGTCAATAACAGTATCTGTCAACAGTTCTTGTCTTTGTGATGGAAGATCATCTCTTAGTAAAACGGTCTATTTTAAATTATCAGAATGGGGTCTTAAAAAACTAGCAGTTAGAGGATATCAAATAAGTCCAAAGTTTTATAATGGTACAATGGATTATACTTTAAAAGTACCATATAGTACGGATGAAATAATTATTGAAGCAGAACCTAATTGGCCAACAAGTACAATTAAAGGTGATGGTAAAAGAAAACTTAATGTTGGAAAAAATAAATTAGTTATTAATGTAACAACTACTCAAGGAGATTCAAGAGATTATACAATAACAGTTACAAGAGATGAACCAGTTAATCTAACATCAATTAAAATAAATGAAAATGATATTAAAATGCATGTTGGTGATATACAAAAATTAACATATACAGTAACACCAGAAAACGCTAAAATAGAGCCTAAATGGGAAAGTAACTATCCAAGTGTTATATCTGTAACAAATGGCACGATAACAGCATTAAAAAGTGGTACAGCAACGATAACAATTAAAGATAATAATTTATCTGATTCCATAACAGTTACATCAATTGATAAAGTTTATGATATAAAAACTGATAGTAATATAACATTATTTAAAAATGAAACAAAGAAAATAAATTATTCAATATTACCAGAAAATGCCATAGATAAACAAGTAACATTTACTTCTAATAATGAAAGTTTAATTAAAGTAACAAGTGATGGTATAATAAAATCTTTTGATAATGTTGGTAAAGGAATAATTACTATTACATCAAAAGAAAGTGGATTTAGAAAGAATATTACTGTTGAAGTTAAATCTAAATTAGAAAGAATTTATTTTGATATTCATGAGTTAGAATTAAGAGAAAAAGAAACAAAGAAACTAAATGTTAATGTTCAACCAAAAGATGCTGATGTAAATCTTATATTCACTAGTAGTGACCCAAATATTGTATCTATTAATAGTATAGGTGTTATTACAGGAATCAAAAAAGGAAATGCAACAATTAAAGTTAGCACTCCAAATGAAGATTTATCTGATAGTATTAATATTACTGTATTAGAAGAAGTTGGACCTATTGTTATTCCAACTGACAAAAAAAATAATGAAAGTAATAATAATATTGAGTTATATTTAATAATTTCTATATTTATTGTAAGTATTGTCATTATTTTAATGCTATTTAGTATAAAAAAGAATAAATCAAAAAAATGATTTATTCTTTTTTTATCGATAATTAACACTAACTAGTTTTGGACGAGCAACTAAAGCACCCATTCCAGCTTTACATACAATATCAACACATTTTTGGTTTTCATTAAGATCAATTTCAATTGGAACACTGTTATCTACTTTTTTTAATATTACAGTATGATGACCATAAGGAACAGTAAATGATAAACTCTTATTACTTGATATACTTCCCATAGGAAAATTATCAATAACAATATTAAAACTTATTGCAACTCCAAAAAATTGTTTAATACGAATAATATTGATTACGCCAAGATTTTGATTATTCATTATTGCTAGCCTCCTTTTCTATCGCACTATATAAGGCTTTTAATAAATCAATTGTTGATGTAATGTTTTCAAACTCATATTCTTTACCATTTTTAAGTTTGACTTTAATTTTCTTTCCATCAATAGCAATATTATCAATTACTTTTTGTAAATTATTTAAAACTAAGAAATTATTAACATAACTATCCCAGTTTTCAATATCGCTACTATATACATAATCATATTTAAGTAAATCTAAGTAATAATCAAGATTTAATGGAGTAGCTGGATTATCACTACCTCCATCCCAATCTCCACCATAGTAATTATTACCATCACTATCGCTTTCACTAGGACAACCACTTACACTTGATAGTTTTATTTCAACGTATGAAAGTCTTTCTGCTTCGCTATCTTTTTCTAAACTACCATTATATTCATCAACAATTCTTTTAATATATTTAGTAGCATCAACTGATAAAGTATCAAGAGCTGTTCTCGATTTAGCTAAAGTCTTTTTTATTTTAGAACTAATCTCTTTTGATTTTGATCTACTATGAGAGACAATATTTTGTTCTTTAATATCACTTGCTATTGAACCTTTAACACTATTAACATCATCTATTAAAGACATTAATTTAGTTTGAACACCATTAATAGCATCTTGATAATCTTTAGTAGTTGATTGTACTTCATTAATTTTACTTTTAGTTTCTTGTAATGTCATATATCCTCCTATAGTTTTGATAAGTAGCTATAAATACCTGAGTCTTCTAGCATACGATATCCATAAGCATGTCCGCCCCAACCTTTATGAGCCTTACTACTTGCAAAATTTTTCATTGCATCATAGTCTTCACAATAAGCACCACAATCTTTAGCAGCATTATATAATGATCTATCTGTTGTATATACATGGATATGACTCATATTAATACCATGTGATTTCAAATTTTTAAGAAGATATTTATTAGATTTTATAAAACTATCTCCACTTCCTTCAAAAATATATATATTTACATTTTTGAAGTTATCATAACTACCATTTACAGTAATAAAATCGGTATATGTATTTTCTGTATGCGTTGGACCACCGTTAACAATAGCCATATTTTTATATAATCCATTATTAGCAGATACAGTTGCATAAGCCCCCATTCCACCTAATGAATAACCAACTATATTATTTGTTATATTACTACGAGTTTTACCACCAATCATAAAATCAGCAATTCTTGTTGCGCCACCAATTTTATATGGTACTTGATATGTAGTACCAGATAGATATGGTATAGCAAGAATGGTATTAGAACCAACTCCTAAATTACCACTTCCGAAGGCACTTTCTTGTGTTGGATTATTTCTTTCGCCAGATCCAGCAAGAAGAGTCATTGTTGATGTGATAGAATTAAAGTTAACCCCATCTTTAGCATAAAAAGTACAACATACTTTACCTTCTTTTGAACCATTTCCACTAGGTATAATTATTTCATGACTCTTTACATTATATCGATATGTTTTACCATCAATTGTTAATTCATAAGTATTATCACCAACTGATTTTGCACCATTCTTTGTAAGCAAGTCAGCAAGTTTAGATTCACTAATTTTTTTCATATTGGCTGATTGTTTAGGATAAGCAAAAACAAAGTCAATTGTTGAGTGAAGTTCATTTTGGATATTAGTAGGTATTACAACTTCTTCAGTAGGTGTACTATCAGGATTATCAATTTCAATCTGAGTTTTAGATTCTTCGTAAGCTTCTTTATATAATCTTATACTTTCATTAAAACTTGTTCCAAAGTCACTTATACTATCAACGATTCCATTAATTCCTTCTTGAATAGCTGCATTATTTCCTGGTGTACTTGGAGAATATGATGCAAATACTCCTACATCAATTCCTTTAGCTCCTGTTGCGATTTCTGTTGCTTCAGAAGCTAGTTCAGAAAAACTACTTGTTATTTGTGCTGCCTTATCAAAATTTATATTTATCATATTATCACCTATTATTAATATATCATAATTAAATAAATAAAAAAAGTGAAAAACACTTTTTTATTCAAGTTCAAATAAACCTGTATAAAGTTTGTAATATTCACCTTTTAATTCTAATAATTCTTCATGATTACCACGTTCAATAATCCTACCATGATCCATAACCATAATTGCTTTACTATTTCTAATTGTTGATAGACGATGGGCAATTACAAAAACGGTTCTTCCTTCCATTAATTTATCCATTCCATCATTAACAATTTTTTCGGTTCTTGTATCAATACTACTTGTTGCTTCATCAAGAATCATAACAGGAGGATCTGATATAGCAACACGAGCTATTGATAATAATTGACGTTGTCCTTGAGATAATTCTTGGCCATTACCAGTAAGTTCTGTATCATATCCTTTAGGAAGACGCATAATAAAATCATGAGCATTAGCAAGTTTACATGCATTAATTACCTCTTCATCAGTTGCATTTGGTTTACCATATTTTATATTATCTTTAATTGTACCAGTAAATAGATAAACATCTTGTAAAACCATACCTAATGAGTTACGAAGATCTTTTTTCTTAATCTTATTGATATTAATACCATCATAACGAATCTTACCATCTTCTAAATCATAGAAGCGATTTAATAAATTAGTTATCGTTGTTTTACCTGCACCTGTTGCCCCTACTAAAGCAATCTTTTGACCAGGTTTAGCATAAATACTAATATCAAATAATACTTGTTTATTTTTTTCATATGAGAAATCAACATTTAATAGTTCAATATGTCCTTTAAGAG
>Ga0247611_10008321_pt1 | contig 12814 bp, 5 predicted proteins | sample 177DNAGHGhighgp2_FD_192422 | JGI IMG/M metagenome (GOLD analysis project Ga0247611, IMG submission 192422) | Sheep rumen microbial communities from Palmerston North, Manawatu-Wanganui, New Zealand - 1770 DNA GHGhigh gp2 | ecosystem: Host-associated > Mammals > Digestive system > Stomach > Rumen ... | reverse complement strand
TGTATATTTGCGCTCGACACATTTTCATGATGCTAATCAACACGATTACTAAGTGATATGTACTAAATTAATCTATAAACAATTTTATTCTTACAATTATGAAAAAGATTATAATGACAAGTTTTGCAGCCATTGCATTTCTCATTGCATTCACGGGCTGCTCAAAGAATGATCTTTATGATCAAGGTGCTGTCGACGAGCGGAACAGACAAGAGCAAGAGAAGAAAGATCAGCAGAAGGAATTGACTGTAAACGAAAAGTATGCCGCCGCTTTTGAGAAAGCATTCGGTAAGGTCGGTGCTAATGTAGACTGGGGCTTCGGCAGCAAGAGTTCCAGTACGCGTTCGTTTACACGTGCAGTAGGCACTTACGCTCAGTATAAAGGTAACATGCAGCCTACTCTTGATCCTACTTTCCCCTCTGATTGTGCTGCCAGCAATTTCCTGACTGAAAGTGATATAGCAGGTATTGACGAACTACCAATTAATGGAGGTGGAGCAAAATCTTGGTATATTGATAAAGCCTACGATCTAGTTCAAACGTATGGTGCTGCAAAACTTTATGTAAAAGGCACCGTTGACTTATCCGTGAACGATGGAGACGCATCAGCAACGACATGGATATTTCAACCATCTATGTTTACGGAGGTCTATCTGCCTAAAGGTTCAAAGCTAATTTTAGGTGCGGCCAGTGCCAAGAACTTCAACGTTGCTGCCATTTATATTGCAGAGGGCGCAACACTTCAATCGGCTTATAGTCTCTGGGCAAATAATAGTACCAAAATTTACAATCATGGAAATATCATTGTCGAATCATTTAAACCTAACACGTCCAGTTTCCTCTATAATGTAGGAACTATGACAGCAGGAAGTGTAACTGCCGAAAGCAATCCTACCAGAATTGTCAACGATGGCACTATCAATTGCGAATCTGTCACAGTGAAAGCCGGTGCTGTACAGAACAATGACCAGTGGAACGTCAGTGGCACTACATTTATTACTTCTGAAAACTCAGGCTGGGTCAACAATGGCCATTGGACGACCTACGATTATGCTTATATTGGCGGAAGTTGGAACGTGATCAACAATTGCTTCCTTGAGGTGACAAATGATTTCGAAATGAACATTTCATCAGCGAAAGGAGCATTCAAGATTGATGGCGGCGGCGGTGTATTGACTAAGAATTTCTATGGAGGTAGGGATTCAAGTACTGATAAGGTATCAGGCCCATTTGTTATCGTGATGGGGCCGAAAGCAGTATTCAAAGTTACGGAAACAGCTCAACTTGAGTCAGGACGTGACGATGATGCAGGATTCGGTATCTTTGGTCCCACTGAAGGCACTGAAGACGAATATGCCGTATTCCAAGCTAAGAATATTGTCAGAAACCCAACACTTGCAGCTCAGAACAATCATGGTGCTGTAGCCTATGGCGGCCACTTGTATGTTTCTGCAGAGACACATTTTGCACAAGGATATGACAGCGATGGAACCGGTACTTACGACCCCAAGGAGTTTATTATTGCGAAACCTGGCTTCAGCATAGCAGACAATATCTATGGAGGAGGCTTCAAGTCTGGCAAGCCCAGCATCACCATTCCAGAGACTCCATGTAGCCCAGGATTCAAGGGAGGTGATCCGCTCTTCCGTGTGATTGCTGAAGACCTCTCGGCTACGGAAGGTGGTGACTTCGACTTTAACGATGTTGTATTCGACATCGTGAAGGCAGAAGGTAGCAAGACTACTCTGAAACTGATCTGTGCCGGTGGTGTGCTTCCGCTGAAAGTTATGGGCGTAGAGGTTCACGGTTTATTCGGAGAGACAACTCCTAACGAGAAGGGGCAGTATCAGATGTATAACACTGGTGCAGGTCCTGATAAGGATCCTGTGACCTTTGAAGTCGATGGCACGTACACGACGCCTGAGCAGATTAAGAATATCATCATCGAAGTTCAGAAGGATGGTGTATGGATGCCTCTTAACGCAACTACAGGCGAACCTGCTTGCAAGATCTTGGTGGACGACACATTCACTCCTGTACCCGAGAGAAAGAACATTGCCAATGAGTACAAGAAGTTTACCAACTACGTACAAGGTTCGTTTGTGAATGACTTCTGGTGGAAGTAATAACTTCATCGCTGAAAACATTAAAGGCTCGCTCTTACAAGCGGGCCTTTTTTAGTGTTTGTGATGGTCAGGATTCTGGATTATCCAACGGACTGCTCGCTGGGTGCCCATGTGCCTTTGAGGATTTCATCAACCAGACTACCGCCTTTATTTCTCTATCAGGCATACGGCGTAGGCAGAGATGCCTTCCTCGCGTCCTGTAAAGCCGAGTTTCTCGGTGGTCGTAGCCTTAATGGAGATATCGTCCTCATCGCAACCGCAGATGGCAGCCATACAGGCCTTCATGGCGGGGATATGGGGATTCATCTTCGGGCGCTCGGCACAGATAGTGGCGTCGATATTCACCAGCCGGTAGCCCTTCGTGGCAATGAGGGCGATGGTGTCGCGGAGGATAATCTTGCTGTCCATGCCGTCGGTCTCGGCAGAGGTATCTGGGAAATGATAGCCTATGTCGCGCATGTTCGCTGCACCCAATAGGGCATCGCAGACGGCATGCAGCAGCACGTCGGCATCGCTATGACCCAAGAGGCCTTTACTGTGTTCAATCTTGATGCCGCCCATCCAGAGGTCGCGGCCTTCTACTAACTGATGGACATCGAAGCCCATGCCTACTCTTATTTTCATATTGTTTACAGTTTACGGTTTACAGTTTACAGGTGATTACTTCTATAGACAGAATGGCTTGCCAGGTTTTCATCTGTAAACCGTAAACTGTAAACTGTAAACATGATCATTATCTCCTAAACAGATCCTTAATACCGTCCATGTCGAAGGCGAGGGTGAAACGGAGGGTCTGGTCGAGAGGATTGCTCTTCGCTGTGGAAATGACGTAACCCACATCGAGGGAGAAGACGCTCATGCGGAAGCCACCGCCGACGGTGAAGTACTTCATGTTACCCTTCGACTCCGACTGATGATGATAGCCTGCACGGAGGGAGAACTGGTCGTGATACACATATTCGGCACCGAGGCTCCAGGTAATCTCCTCAAGTTCCTCCTTGAAGCCGTCGGGAGCATCGCCAAAACTCTTGAACATACCGCTGATACTGCTCACGTCGCTGTACTCCCGACGCACGCGGTCCTGATAGTCGCTGTTCGACTCGCCCTCCTCCTGACGGGGCACCGTGGGCACCATCAACTTGTTGGCATCGGCAGAGATGGAGAAGCGGTTGTACTCATCGACAGGCACCATCAGCGAGGCACCCAGACGGAGGTTGGCAGGCAGGAACTGGGCTTCGTCGTCACCATAGAAGGATATCTTAGAGCCGATGTTCGACATGTTCAGACCCAAGCCCAACTGACACTCCCGACTGCCGAGCATAATGTAATTGTTATAGTACATCGCCAGGTCGGCAGCGAAGGCAGAGGCAGGTTTGGAGTCCTCGCTGTAGTCATAGCGCAGGTCGCTGTGTATCCATCGGATGGCGGCAGCCAGGGAGAACTTCTCACTGAGCATCATCGAATAGGCCACGTCGAGCGACATCTCGTAGGGCTTCACGCTCATGCCATCGTCGGCAAACACCTCACCGAGGGAGAAATAGCGCAGCGAACCGGAGATAGAGGAGTAGTCGCCTATGCGATAATAGCCTGCCACATAGGCCAGGTCGATATCATTGACGAGTTGTCGCAGCCATGGGGTGTAGTTCAGCGCGATGCCTGAACGGCTGATGCAGAAGGGGTACTTGGCGGGGTTCCAGTACTGGGAGTTCACGTCGGGGTCGGTAGCCACGCCGATGTCACCCATAGAGGCACCGCGGGCATCAGGGGCGATGGTCTGCGAAATGACAGCATGTTCCACGGGATTGAACATCTGAAGCTTGTCTTCGTCTTGGGCAAAAAGAGGTGAGAGGAAAGAGGAAAGAGGAAAGAGGAAAGTGAATACCATCATGAACAGTTTCAGCGGTCGGAGTAATCTCCTTCCACTTTTCACTTTCCACCTTCCACTATTAAATTGTTTCATATTCATATATCTTCCTTAATCTACTTTTATCTTCATAATCTTCCTTAACTTCTACTTCACGCCCTATAATAACGTTTCCGCCACCTATTTATTGTTTGAGTACTATCAATTTAACGGTTTTCGAAGTTCCGCCCACGGTAAACCGGCAGAGGTAGACCCCCGTGCGCAGCAGGGAACCGCCACTGAGGCAGAGGTTCCAGTTGAGCGCATAGGCACCGTTCGTAGCGACCCCCTTCAACTCCCGTTTGTAAAGTTGACGCCCGGAGAGGTCGAACACCTCCATCAGTATGTCCATATCCATACCCGTCATGCTCTGGGTGATGATAAACGTGGCCTGGTCCCAGACGGGGTTCTTCGTACAGATGACATTCACATTGCCCGAGGAGGCATCGTCATCGACCTGGAACGAGAGGCGGGAGACAGACGAATTGTTCAGCACGTCCCAGGCCCTGAACTGCAGGTTATGAGTGCCTTTCGACAGTTCGGGTATGCTGAAGGCGACGTTACCGCTGCGATAGTCGCCGAAGTCGAAAGTGAAGTAATCGTTGAGATTATAGGTCTGCGCCAGTTCGCCGTCGATCACGAGTTCGAGGTCGTGGCCGATGCTGCTGCCCGAGGCATTGATGCCACTCTCGTCGTAGAGTTCTGCGAAGAAATAAGGTGTGGCGTTGACCTTGTCGCCATTGGAGAACGAGCGACTGTTGAGGTAACAGAAGATAGAGGGTCCGATGGAGTCATTGGCAGCCGTCTCACTATCGGAGAGGACGAAACCGTCCGTCAGGCCGTGAGCCGTCTCCGTGTTGTCATTGCTGACGGCATAGAGTGTCATCAGTCCGCTGCCGTCCGCATAACTGATATCCTTGGGTACGGCGAAGGTAAACCGGAACACGCCCTGCCTCACGCTGTCGGAGCCCTGGTAGAGGGTCTTCGTGCGGTCTTGATAGACGAAGGGCGTCTCAGCCCCTTGCGACGAGGTGTCGTTGAGTTTGCAGACGATGGTCTCCTCGGCATCGCGGACAGTCGCCGTCACGACACCCTGGAAATCGTCTGCCGCCTTTTTTCCCCGTACGACATGGCCTGTGACCGTAGCGATGGAACCGGCACCGAGGGTGACAGCAGCGCCCGCAGGCTGGCCGTTGATACTGTCGATGACGACCTGAGCCTGGGGGCAGGCTAACCGAAGGGCCGGATCACCCAGGAGCGAATATTGCAGTTTGTTGGGCGATGTGTCACGACCGGTGCTGACGAGGTCGCACTTCGCCTGTCTGGCCGCCTCGCCGATGGTGTAGCCAGGACTGAGCACATATTTGGTGAAGGCAAGGTTCATCGCCTCGTTGTAGTTGGCATAGACCGTACGGGTGGTGCCGAAGAAGGCCACGCCCCCACCCCTTTGACTGAGCATGACGGTCTCGCCGATATTGTCTTCCTGTCCGTCGAAGGGCATGATATCGCAGGAGGCGGTAAGCCACAACGGCAGACGGTTGGTGGCAGAGGTCTCGAAATCGGCCAGTTTCATCACCAGTTCGTGAGAGAAGGCATAAGGCGCCCCATGGCCGTTGTAGTTCATGAACAGCGCCCCGTCAGCCATCTGCTGCTTGATCTGACGGGTCACCTCCGGATAGGAATAGCCCGTGGCAGAGGAGGTGCGCTGGTAGGCATCCCAGTAGATCTTCTTCACCTGATAGCCCGGGTAGTTGTCTTCCACGAGGGTAGCCACCCGGTCGGCGGTCGACATGTGGGTGTTGCTGTTGCCGTCGTCACCCATCACGCAGATCACGTTCTGCCAGGGACCGGCATACTCGTTGGCAGCATAACTGAGGGTCTTGTCGACGAGCACCTTTGCCTGTTCCTGCGTCCGGGCAGGATAGCGGCCTACCGCCACGTCAGGCTTGCCCTTATACGACGTTTTGTCTTGGATCACCTCCTCATCGTCGAGCAGACAGAAGAAGTCGTCGCTGACGTAGCAGTTCACGTGGCTGAAAGAGTTATCGCTCTCGAAACAGAGCAGGAAGTCGTCCGGATTTTCCTCGTCCCAGTCGTCACACAGCATCCGGTTGTCCCAGGCGCCGTCACCAAAGAGCAGCAGATAGCGCGGCAGGTCCTCGTCGGAGTCGGCACGGTCGTAGAGCATCTTCATATACCGTCGGTAGGCGGTGGCATCGGGGGTGCCGCTGGAGTACTCGTTGAAGAGTTCGTCGGCAGGTACGATCCTGACCCTCATGCCGTCCTGCTCCTCGTGCCAGGCCTTGATGCGTTCTGCCTCTGTCAGCACCTGCTGGTTGGTGGGGATGATGATGACCATATCCACAGCCTCATCGGCGTGGTGGTCCTGATTCATGATGAGGTAATGGAAGTCGGGCACGGGCAGGTCTGAGGCCTGCAGGTCTGTCATGGCCTTGGGGCTATCGAGTGTCAGCGAGAGATAGTCGAGCCGCAGGTTCGCCCCAGAGGTCTGGGTGATGGTGACGGTGTTCTCTCCCGCCTTCAGGTTCGTCAGCGGATAGTTGGTGACGTTCTCTTCGGCCTCCGTGTAACTGTCGAGGGATACATGTCGCGAGACGGTGCCGACGACGGAGTCGTTGACGGCGATGGTGGCGTCGATGCTGCCGTCGTAGGTCAGCGCAACCGTCAGGGTGCCAGTCTCGCCATTGGCATGGAGGGTATAGTCGCGCGGACTGTCAATCGTGAAGAGCCGTTTGTCGAAGAGGTTACGGCCACCGTGATACCAGGCATAGTCGTCTACCTCATACAGGTCGTGATAGTCATTGGCCGTGGGGTAATGGGCTGCCGTGAAGTCCTCCTGGCTGATGGAGAGCGGCTCCTCGTCGCCTTCCGTCAGGAAATAACTGCCATATTCAGAATAGGGGTTCCGGGTGCGGACGGTGGTGGTGGCCGACTCCCAGTTCACAGGCCCTACGGCATAGAACAGCCGGCGCCCGTCGACGACGCAGGTAGGCACCTCCTGCAGGTCGTCCGTCGCTGCCAGATAGTCACCCGTCAGCCTCTCGGGCTGCAGCGCCCCACCGTAGCCATACAGCCTCACCTTCGAGGGGTCAGAGAAACCTGCCTTCTTAATCAGGGCGTCCGTCAACTGATAGAATCCCGTCTCGGCGACGCTGATCTTCGCCCACGTTCCTGTCTGCAGGATGCTGTGGTCGGCATAGCGCTCTCCGTCCGTGCCGGCGGCACGCGTCCTGGCAATGCCTGTGGCGGTCACATTCAACTTGAACGACACCAGTTTCTGGTATCTCCCGTCGCGGAACACCAAGGGTACCAGCGACACCTCGAGCACGCCCTGCTTCCGCACCACGCCCACCCCCTGCCTCACCTCGGGCAAGGCAGGCAGAGGCTGGCCGCTGATCTGCTGGTAGTGGCGGATGTCTTCTGCCGACATATCTATAAATAGAGGATACTCGATGCTGACGTGCCAGACGGAGTCGGCATAATGGCTGCCCAACTGCTTCTGATACGTATAGACGGGCAACAGCGAGTCGATCCTGACCTGCTGTGGCGTCAAGTTCACGTACTCCTGCGCCTTTGTGCAAAGACAAAGGAACAGAAGAACGCATGTCATCATCATTCTCCAAGCGCTTCTCACGTTTCTGTCGAACATTTTTCAGAGTAATAACGTTCTGCCAGCCCTTTTTATTGTGGACGACGGCGATATATTTGGGACTAAGCCGCGCCTACTTCTCTTTCAGGTAGTCGGCAGGGCGGATGCCAAACTGCTTGGTAAAGCACTTCGAGAAGTAGGATGGATTGGAGAAGCCCACCATGTAGCCGACCTCGCTGACGGAGTACTGCCCCTCCTTCAGCAGCTGGGCGGCCCGCTTGAGACGGATGATCTGTATCATCTCGTTGGGCGTGACGTCGGCCAGCGCCTTCATCTTGGCGAAGAGTCCGCTGCGGCTGATGTTCAGTTTGTCGGCCAGGAAGTTCACGTTGAGGTCAGAGTTCGAGAAGTTGTCCTCAATCAGTTTAGTCATCCTCTGCAGGAAATCATTGTCCGTGGGGTTCTGGGCAATCTCCGTGACAGGCTCCAGCGGCTGGGTGGAGAACTTCTCTATCAGCCGACGGCGCATGAGGAGTATATTGCGGATACAGGCTTCGAGATACTGTACGGAGAAAGGCTTCTCGATATAAGTATCGGCACCGACATCCATGCCCTCCACCTTCGAGTCGTCGTCGGTCTTGGCGGTGAGCATCACGAAGGGGATATGGCTCGTCAGCGGATCACGGCGTACACGGCGACAGAACTCTGCGCCGTCCATCCTGGGCATCATCCAGTCGCTGATGATGAGGCTCACCTCATGCTTGCCGAGCAGGTGGAGCGCCTCAAGACCGTCGCCCGCCGTGACAACCTCGTACTGGTCGCGGAAATTATCCGACAGGAAGTCGCGCATGTCGTCGGAGTCCTCGACGATAAGAAGGGTATTTTCGTGGAGGGTGGAGTGCGGAAGGTTTTCGTGAAGCGTGGAGGGTGGAGTGTGGAGGGCGATATGTTCTGCGGCAGCATCCGCGCTTGGAGTATTCTCCTTCCTCTTTTCTCTTTTCTCTTTCCTCTTTCCACTTTCCTCATCCCCCGACTCTGCCTGTACTGAAGGCAGCACGACGGTGAAGGTCGAACCTTTGCCCACCTCCGACTCCACGCTGATGGTGCCGTGGTGCAGGTCGACGATATTCCTCACGATATTCAGGCCGATGCCCGTACCGGGCTTGTTGTCCTGGGCCTGGAAGAAGGCGTCGAAGATGCGCTGGCGGTCTTCCTCACGGATGCCGACGCCATTGTCGCTGACCACGACACGGAAGTGTTCGCCATCGGGTTCCACGATACACGTCAGCCTCACGTCGTCCTTCGTATATTTGTTGGCATTGGTCAACAGGTTGCTCACCACCTTGGTGATGGCTTCCTTGTCGATGATGGCCGTGAAGTGCTCGTCGGGATATTCCACCGTGAACCGTTTGCCGCCCTGTTCGAAGGTGGGGGCGAAGCGCACGCTGACATTCTGTATCAGCTCGTAGATATTCTGCGGGGCGAAGTGCATCACGAGACTCTGCTGCTCCACCTTGCGGAAGTCGAGCAACTGGTTCACCAGTTCCAGCAGCCGGTGGGCATTGCGGTCGATCACCTTCATGTCGTCGGAGGCATTGCCCCGCTTCATGATCTTCTCCAGCGGTCCGATGATCAGCGACACGGGGGTACGTATCTCGTGGGCAATCATCGTGAAGAAGTTCAGGCGGGCCTCGCGCACCTCTTTCTCCTTGGCAGCATTCAGCTGGTCGATCTCCTGCTGATGCTGCTGTTCTGCACGTTTCAGACGATAGTGCACATAGTACCAGATGGCTGCCCCGATCAGAAGGAGGTAAAGAATACGGGCCCACCAACTCCACCAGAACGGGGGGTGTACCACGATCTCCAGCGTAGCCTCCTTGGGCGACCACACGCCATCGTTGTTCGTAGCCTTCACGCGGAAGGTATAGGTACCGGCAGGCAGGTTCGTGTAGGTAGCGCGGTTCTGGTTGCCCACGTAGTTCCAGTCACGGTCGAAGCCGTCGAGCATATAGGCATACTGGTTCTTCTCGGGCGAGCAGTAACTCAGCGAGGCAAACGAGAGGGTCAGCATTCGTGCATCGTCATAGCCGAGTATGAGTTCCCTGGTCTGCGACAGGTCGAGGGGGAAGCCTTCTGCCGTGCGCTCCTCCCCGTTCATGATGCTGAGTGCAGTGATATACACAGGCGGCATCACGCTGTTGGCCTTGATCTCGTATGGCAGGAAGGTATTGAAGCCGCTGGTACTGCCGAAGTAGATACGCCCGTCGCTGGCCTTCAGTCCGGAGTTGGGCTGGAACTGTTCGCTGACGAGTCCGTCGTGCAGGGTGAAGCGCTGTGTCAGGGGGCGGGTCAGTACCTCGCCTTCCGCTTTCGTGTCGTCTGCCCCCGGCTCGTATCTGACGATGCCCCGCTCCGTCGAGAGCCACAGGGCCCCGTTGTCTTCGATGATGTCCATGATATTGTGACTGGGCACCTCAAGGCGGATGCGGTCGAAGCAGTCCCGTTTGGCATCGTAGCGGCAGAGTCCGCCAACCGTACCTACCCAGAGCCGGCCACCCTCATCCACCAGCGTACAGTTCACCTGATCGCTGGGCAGGGAGTACTTGTCATTGTCGTTGTGCCGGTACTGCCTGAGTTGTCTGTCCTTCATGCCATAGCGCCACAGGCCGTTGCCTTGGGTGGATACCCATAGGCGGCTGTTCCAGTCCTCGTCGATATCGATGACCATCGCTTCCATCTTGGCGATATGCTCGAAACAGTCCTCGGTGCGGTTATAGAGGTTCAGGCCGTCCATCGTGCCCACCCATGTCCAGCCACGCATGTCGGTATAGAGGGCATAACAGCTGGGGTTGTCGAGCGACCGGGGATCCTGGGTCTGCGTATACTGTCGCAGACTGCCCGTCTCGATGTTCAGCACCAGCACACCGTTGGTATAGGTGCCCACCCACAGTTCGTCGCCGCAGAAGCTGAGGGCGTGGGCGTTCTGATGACTCAGCACATCCTGGTGGGGATAGTCGATGAAGCGGCGCTCTTTCGGACTGAAGCACATCAGACCGCCGTCATCACTGGCAATCCAGACGCGGCCGTGCTTATCCTCACAGAAGCGGGAGATGACGTTACCACGCAGTCCTGTGTCGATAGAGAAAGCCTCGAAGCGCTTGCCTACGGGGGAGATGTAGTGCACACCGCCATAGAACGTGCCCACCCAGAGTCCGCCCTCCGTGTCACTGGTGACGGCATAGACGAAGCGGTCGCTCTGCCTGTTCTGTGGTATCTGGAGGTCCTCGAAGAACCGCTTCCACTCCCGTGTCTTGGGGTTGAAGCAGATCATGCCGTCGTCGCAGCCGATGCTGAGGCAGTTGTCGTCGCGCTCGTAGAGTGTATGGATATGGTAGCCGGCCCGTGTCAGGGTGGGGTTAAGCACCTGTTCCAGTCGGCCGTCACCATGCATCAGCAGCAGTCCGTTCTCCCAGGTGCCTATCCAGATGCGGCCGTCACGGGTCTGCAGCATCCGCAGGCCGCCACTGTTGCCTTCGTAACTGATGCTGACGGGCTCAAACCTGTCGTGCAGGCGGTTCAGCCGCTGGATAGCCGGACCGCCCCAGTTGGTGATGGTCCATATCTGGTTGACATTGTCGATCATCACCTGAGCCGCCCCGTTGAAGTCTGCCTTCAACGAATACGCCTTGGCCAAGCCCGTCTTGATTCCATAGTGCCACACGCCGTTCTCCATGGTCGATACCCAGAGACCACCCTCCTTGTCCAGTGCCAGACAGGTCACCGCCGAGTTGATCTCCATCGGCAGACGGGTGAACTGCTGGTTGGCTTGTGTCAGGCGGAACACGCCTTTCTCCGTTCCAGCGTAGACGGCATCCTCACTGGTCAGCAGGGCCGAGATATACTGGTTCATGCCCAACTCCGGGATGCGGTACGACTGCATCTGACGGCCGTCATAGCGGCAGAGTCCGTTGTCGGTGCCAAACCAGATGAAGCCGTATGGATCCTGTACGATATTACGCACGGTGTTAGCCGTCAGCCCGTCGTTCATCGTGATGTTACGGTAACGGTAATCATCCCTCGCCATGACCGGCAAGAGGAGCATGATACAGGACAGCAACAGTACGACTCGTTTCATCGCGTGCAAAAATACACAAAATATTCCGAACTTGCAAGAAGTTCACCCTTTATTCTTTCACTTCTTCACTTTATTCATTGTTCACCCAGAACTCATAGGGGAAGTCTTCCAACTCGACCTTCGGGGGCTCTGGGTTCTCCTCTGTGGGCATGGGTATCTGGTAGTGTTCCGTGGGAGCGCCCATCACGATCAGGTACAGATGCTTCAGTGTCTTGCCTTTCGGCACCTCGAAACGCTCTGCGTCGATGTCGCTGTAGATACTCTCGCCATCGGTAGTGACGGCGGTGAGGGCGTGCATATTGCTCACGCCCCTGACGGCAATCTCGATGGGCTTTTGGATATCCACCAGGCTGTCGAGGAGGATGGCGTTGAAACCATATTCCTCTGGGAACTGCTTCGGACGGTATCCGCTGCCCACCTTCATCGAGCGTTCCCCCGTGCCTTGTACCTCTGTATTAAAGGTACATGCATACTTGCGGGTCTCTTTCCGTGCATGCTTGAAGTCGAAGTTCACCAGGTGCTGGTAGCCGCGCAGCATCTCACGGTTGAACTCGTCCTGCGAGAGACCGTACATCCGCTTGTAGGTCATCACGGGGTCCTCGCCTATCCTGCCCTGCCGGTAGAGTTCGGCGATTGACTTCCTTCCGTGCAGGTCGCTCCACCACTGGATGACGAAGGGCGAGTGATAGATATTGTCGAGATGGAGATAGGCCTTGTGGGTGAGCTGCTTAAAGGCCTCGAAGTGGTAGTTCTCATCCGTCAGCCAGTCGGGATTCACCTGCCAGAGCATCCACTGCGAGGTCATCTCGAAGAAACCGCTGCCGCCCCAGGCATCGCCCACCGAGTCGGAAGGTATCTGGAGTTGGAAGGAATGGCCGAGTTCGTGTGCCATGCAGTTCATCTTCTCGTCCTGGATGCGGTTGGGAGCCACCCAGAGCGCACCGATGAAGTTGTCGTAGGTGCCGCCATAGGCCGTACCGTCGAGCGAGTACATCACCATCACCATCATCTTATACTGGTCGCATTTCGACCCTGGTAGC
>Ga0247611_10008320_pt1 | contig 12815 bp, 24 predicted proteins | sample 177DNAGHGhighgp2_FD_192422 | JGI IMG/M metagenome (GOLD analysis project Ga0247611, IMG submission 192422) | Sheep rumen microbial communities from Palmerston North, Manawatu-Wanganui, New Zealand - 1770 DNA GHGhigh gp2 | ecosystem: Host-associated > Mammals > Digestive system > Stomach > Rumen... | reverse complement strand
GAGCAACCGCAAGTTTTGGTTTTCCCCGTCCTCAAGCTTTGTCCATTAATCAATAGAATGTTAGAATTGCCACAATTACAAACGCATAACCATTGGGGTTTGTGATATTTATCATTATTTCCTCTTCCGACTACTGTTAATTTTCCAAATGTTTGACCCGTTAAATCAATTAAAGCACCCATATAAGCCCTCCCTTCTACCTTTATTTCTCCGTTATCTTCGGTAACTTTGCCCATTTTAACACACTATCAATCTTGTAGTGCCCATATTCCGAATCATAACCATACCATCCACTCTTGTTGCGTTCTTTATAAAAATCCCATTTATCGATCTTATACAAATTATTAGCCCAACATTGAATAGAATAAGTACAGGCATCAATGCCACTGTATTTCATAATTATTAAATACTGTCCATTTTCTTTTGGTGGATCTGTTATTGCATCATGAAACTCCAATTCTATTTTCATCTATTTTCCTCCAATCGCACCCTTGTCTACCATAATGGCATCGCAATCCGGACATTGAATTGGCTGCGGTTTACCGCTGTTCTCATTCCACTGATGTTTGCCGCCACCACACAATTCGCATACCCATTCACCGTCAGCATTAGCTACCCACCTCGATACATTAACAACCTTGCCTGTTACTTTCGTAGTATGCATATTATACCTCCTATATCTTAACTAAATTCCCCATCACACCAATCAAATGGATAATCTGGATCTTCGCTATAATTCATTCTGCTCTTTACAGACCCCATCACTGCATCATCATATATACCAAAATGTCGCTGCGCTATCGCCTCAGTTTCTGTATACTTTACATGTGAGAATGGTATCCATAACTCTGCCTCTTCCGGCTCACACTGAATTGTGTGTAAAGTTTTTTTCGGATGCTTTGACCAATGTTTATCAAAATCAGATATACCATATGTCCATTTCATTGGTTCCGGTTCACGGTATGTAGCATGATTAATCATTCTTAATTTATAATCTCTAAAGGTATACTCATCATCATACTCATCCTTAATTTGTATTTCATCTTTGTGATTTATTATAAACTGTTCCAACTCTGCAAACGTCTTAAAACACTTATGTATCTGAAATAGTGGTCGCCATCCACAGCTACACTTATTAAGATGAATCTCATAGTAGAAATCTGGCACATCGCACAATTTATATTCTTCATTGAAATATTCTGGGTACTTTCCACCGCAATCCACTTCTTCGGCAAAGTACTTATGCGCCAGCTCACTGTTTTTCGTTATCATGTAATAGTTCGTACCCAATGCTTGTACCTCCGTTTAAAATATGAATGGCTTTATCAACATGTTCGTCTTGAAGACCACCATCACTAAAATAAAACATATATCATATAAAATGTTAATCTATTACTGCGTCAAATTGTCGGTGATTTTTTCGGTTTTTACCGTCATTTTGTCGTTGTGCAAGAGATATGCCTTTCCGATCATTGACATTTGAGTATTCACAATCAAGAAAAATTATCTTGACTGCCATTACACATCCCCCTCCCATACCTCCGATTGTCTTCCTGATAATCTTCTAATTCATATTCCTGGTCATCTACGTGTGCAATCTCATATCCAATCTGGCACTCGTCATTTGATTCAAACATAAATATTGAAGTGACCGGGTGTCCTTCGATTTCATCGACTGTTCCTACCGTCACCATCCAATCTTTAGGTAATGTATTCAGTTTTTCAATAAGCCTACCAACTGTCATAACGTCTGATCTATGCATGTTCTTATCCTCTAATTCATTCTGATTCACACCACACTACTAACTCGGGTTCTATTGGGTCAATCTCATAACGTGTTATTGGGTCATTAATATTCCCTCGGAAAATGTGTTATATTAGATCCGCCATCTTCGTCATCATCTAAATCATCATCAAGTTCGTCCAAATCTTCTTCGTCATAATCGCCTTTACGCATAATTACCATGTCACCGTGAATTGTACGACAGATATAATAGCCTGCGTTAAAAAGCGCTTCTGATATTCTGTCCATATCATCTTGAAAGTGTGTCCAAAATATACCTACTTGATGATATTCGTTGTCATTGTTGCGTTTTTGTATGTACATCGTTATTTTCCTCGTCGTCGATTATTATTTCGAGTATTAAAGAGTCTTTGTTAACTCCCGTAATACAATTAGCGTATTTATCACTATTGATTTCAAGATGTTGAGATATTCGGTTGTTTGAGCCATAACGTCCCCGCATTGCGCAACCTATTAAAATCTTATCCATCTTCTACCTCGCTGGCTACTGAAAATTTTCGTCATAACATATATAAGTTTCATCATCTAACGCTTTGTGTAGGTGCTGCATGATTAACGCAACGACATTGCTTGTAAGCCCATTTCCTGAAATCTTGTATAATGCTGAATCACTTAACCCTACATCTTTACACTTTTGACAATCCTCGACTGTCATACCTTGGAGCACAAAAGTTTCTTCGGGTAATAACTTACGTATTTTAACCTTTTTTATAAATTCTTCTTGTGTTTCCATTGTTTCCAAATCATTCTTCTCCTCTTCGCTTTCAATTAATGCAACACCAGTCGCTCCCCAAGTCCCTGTCTTCTCAAAATTTGCCATAGACGTTTTATAGTATTGGTATTTGAGAGTTCTGCAGCTACCATCTGGCATTGGGTTAATCGGTACTATAACACTCATTGTTCGTTACCTCTTCAAATACATATAATCCACCTGTAGTAGTAAGCGTTGGGCAGATTTGTCCGCCATCTTCGACTCTGCCACGTCTGGTCTTGCTAGTAGGAAAACTGAGATCTGCAACGCCAATTACTCTCTCTCTCTCTCTCTCAGCGGAATCTCAATATATCCCGAACGTGTGGCTTGGCGAATTTTTATTGTATCACCTGTTATCTGTATCATCTTGATCCTCTATTATTACTACCATTGGTATCTGACCCCCCGCAACCCATTGCTGCTTGTAAACAGGGTGATATATAGTTTTTGTCATATACGATACGACGTTGACTACTATTGGGATTCATTGTTCCTAACATTCTCACTTTGTTTGTACTCATTTTCCACCTCAATTATTAGTGGCATTCGTAGCCCACCTTGAGCGGTATTGACGGTGGGAGCAATGCCCTTTGGATCATATACTAAACCAGCAAAACTCCCGCCATCATGTCCAAATAAACTTCCTAGTCTGATTACTTCATCATTCGTCATTGTCATCTTCTATCACCAATATTCTTCTCGCGTCCTTGTAATCGCGGCGAGTAATCGTAGGCGCTATACCCCTCGCATCATAGATATAGTCCTGTAAATGCACCTTACCACTACCGATTTCAGGTTGTATTACGCCCACTATCTTTATCTCGTTAGGTGTTTTGTTTCTCAATTTCAATCACTCTTTCTATAATTCATCCGACACGGTATTCTCAACAACTGCAATTCCGGTTCCAAGTCTTCTAACATTTGCAATTCCTCTATCTTCTCGTGCAGTAAGACAGTTTGCATACTCAATGGTGTCAGGTTTGTTTATTGTGAGATCACACGGTGTACATGCATCATCTGGTGTAATCTTACCGTTAATTACCAAGTCTTTGATAAGCGCTTTTGCTCGATCATTGGTGATATAATATTTGGAATCTACACCCTTCAACAAAATGTCTTTGAGACGTATACCTGTATCAAAAGGTTTTGGAAATTCAAATTGGTTATTATCAATGTCTTTGCGAATGCTTAAAGCAAACACTCTTTCGCGATTCTGACAAACTCCGCACTCTTTACTGTTTAATACCTTCCAATATGTATTATAACCTATATCATCTAGCAAGCTGACAATATCATTAAAATCATCAATGAACTTTTTTGATACCAAATTCTTCACATTTTCCATAAGTAAAAACTTAGGCAGTTCATTATGTTCTTTATAATCTACGAGTAATCTCATAACTTCATGAATTAAACTACTACGAGTCCCTGACCCCTCTTTAAAACCTTTAATTTTTCCTGCAATACTGATATCAGTACAGTTGTGAACAATCATGTTTTGTACTACATAACTTTCATCGTTTTCTACGGAGAAATTATAAACTAAGCCTTCATAGTCCATTTGTTTAACATCATTAATTGGAAACCAAAGATAGCTACCTTCGTAGAATGCTTTATCTTGTATATTGTCACTAAATTTGAATGTAACTGCATAGGCATCTTTTTGATTAACAGTTCTTCCTTCAATTACCGTTGTATTAGGACGGCGTGTAAAATATATCGAAAATGGTCTATGATAAGCTTTAGCAATACATTGTGCCGTTTCATAAACTAATGTTCTTGAAACAGAACTTATTTTTATTAAATTATTTGCTCCAACATAACCATCTGAGTCAATATATCCATCTAAGAAACTACGCAATAATTCCCTGGGAAGATTTAAGATGGTTTTTCCTAAATGTTTGTTTGCGGCACCCCTACCAAATTGTTGACAAAATACGCCAATATCTTGAAACGCAATATGTACTTTATTAACCGTTCTTTCTTTAACAATATTATAGTTAAAGCCTAAATTTTCTAATCGAGATAAAATTTGACCAATCTTACAATCATTAGCACATATTATGATTCCACTATCATGTCGATACCATCCATCACCAATATAGCGACCAATAATATACCAAAAATCTTTGTGATTAAGATAGTCTCCTAATCTATTCTCGTGAACTTTATATCCCCATCCGGTTTTTTTATCAAATCCATTCCATACAGGAATTTCTTCTATTTGATTAATTGGACAACCAACATAGTATTCTTTTGACAAATTTTTTGCATATACCCATTCTGCTGATTCAAATAATCTATCATAACTTCTTCGCTCTTCATTCCATTTTTTATATTTTCTTCTAACATAAAATGGATGATTAGGAGTACAATAGATTTTTTCACTAGGCATTGTAGAAATCTCCATCAACGAATCAGCCTCGTTAATCATTGTCTGAGTAACCTTTTGCCAAGAATTTGTATGTGTTAAAACTAAATCTCCCTCTTTGATTTCTTCGATAGGAACATATCCTTCACTTGTAAGAACCAATGTTCCCTCAATAAAACAAGGAAATGAATAAGTAAGCAAATCACACGTCGGTAAATGCTCAATTCTACTAATATCTCCGAGATTCTTTCCTAACTGACAAGCTAACCAAGCTTTCTCAATATCTTTTTTCTTACCATTAATCTTTTTGTGCCAATCGTAGGGCTTATTTTTCATCGGATCATAACCGATATTATGCTCTTCGAGCCACGTAGCCATTTCTTCACGAGATGGGTACTCACTATAATTTTCAATCAAGTCTACTGTCAGTCCTTCTTGAATGGCTGCATAAGCTATAATTGCGTTGGTATCTATATCAGATGTCCCAATTAACTCAACATCATATAATCCTGTCATTTCAACGCCACGACGCTGAAAGCCGCAGCCGGAAAACAATTCCAATAATCTAAGTTTTTCCAATCCATTCTAGGAGTAAACGCGCGTTTATTGGTGGCCACCAAACCTCGTCCTCCTTTCATTTCATATTTAGTTTGCGTATTTACTATTCTTCTTGTTCATTTTGTGCATCTTCTTTCATCAATTCATAAATGGGTATTGTAATAACCAAATATCCCACTGATAAAAACAGCTTAGTTATAAGACTACAAACATAGTCGAACATAGTATGTTCCATACCATTTAAAAAAAACGATATTATATTGAGCACGGCACAAATCACTATTATGATAGAACACCATAATACTATTTTTGCATTTCGCATTTTTTTATTCATCTTAATTCCCCTTAGTAAGATCAATCATAACATCTTGGCTATCGCCCAAAATTGTTGTCGGCATCTTACCATCCCAACTTTCAAGCTTTTTATAATCCACAAGCATAGGATACTTTTCAAGCTGTTCGCCGACCCTCTGAAGAATAGCGGCTTCTTTCTCACCTTGATATAATGCACTATCGCTTGATATCTTAGCTACTTCGGCATCAGCCTTAGCTGCAATAATCGATGTGTCTGCATCCGCTTGAGCCTTAACAACCTGTCTTTCTGCTGCAGCTTCAGCTTCCAAATTAGCCTGTGCCTGTTCCGTCTGTGCTTTAAGCTTATTCTGTTCTGCAACCTGCTTTGCTTCTACCGCATTGGTAAATGCATCGGTAAAATCAATATTTTCGATGGATGTACCAACTATCTGAATGTTTTGAACTTCAAGATCTTCTTTAAGAATCTCTTCAATTTCTACTGACAGCTTTGCACGAGATGCAATCAGTGCTTCTGCAGTATACTTAGCGAATACCGATTTAACAGCTTCAAGGGCTTTAGGCATTACAATTTTGTCAAAATATTCGGTTCCAATAGTACGGTATATCTCCTGTGCATTATCTTTGTTGATCTGATAGTTTATTGTGTATACCACATTTACTTCCTGAATATCAGAAGAGAAGCATGCCATGTCAATCGACTCTTTCTGTGTTCGATTATCCATAGTAACTACGCTTTTCCATGGCGCAAGGAAATGCATTCCTGCGTCAAGCGTACCATCTTCAATACGACCAAACGTGGTTATTATTCCAGTGCTTCCGGTAGGTACAAACTTAAGGCATCCGCAAAGAGCGATTACTATGCCAGCTAATGCAATATACTGCCTCTTGTTAATTTTCCACTTAAGAGTTTTTTCCTTTTTGTCTTCATAAAATCCAAAACCTATAAAACAACCAATCGCCAACAAAATTCCTAAAACAAATGCTATCATAATTATCCTTTTCCTCCTCTAAAAATATTTCCAAATATACCGCCAAATGCATTATATATATCATTATCACCAAACATATCATTTGGTCTCGCGGGTTCAACCACCTTGTGTTTGCCATTATCATTGCGATAAATTTTGTAACCGATGCGCTTGAGTTGGTTACACTCTTCCACATATTTATCTATTTCAAACTCATATAATCTATCAAGTTCTGCTATTATCACATTAGGATTACTCACGGTCGTCGTCCTTTCCAGTGGCTATAACTGCCTCCCTATCATTTCCTTCTTCGCCACTTACGCTTATGAACTTTCCCTCCGATTAGATAAATACCCACTAGATAAATACCTACGATTAGAGCCACAAATACTACTGAAATCCACATCGGTGACAGTACCCACCACCAACTCCAGTTAATCACATTGGTCAGTTTTAATACGATAAATACAATTGTAAGCAAACCGACAAAACCAATTCCACCACGACTGCTACTACTGCTACTATTACTCATTAGGCGATTCTCCTTTCCAATCTTTTTCATATGATTCCACACAATCAACAATCATCTTATTAACTTCGTCAATGGTAATGTGGTGTCCACACTCTGCATATGTACCACGATTACTATGCTTGTACCACCAAACCTTTAAATCCTTATACTCAAAATTTGGTTTTATATTGCTGTCCCAGTTGTATGCTCGTACTGTAAATATAGAGTTGCTATATGATATCCCAGTATTTTCAAATGGAGAAGCTAATTCTTTCTGATGATAATTCCAATAGATGCGATCCATTTCAGACTTTATTTTATCGAGCGCTGCCTGAAGCACATATACATCATCATCTTTATATCTCACAATTCCCATTATAATTATCTCCTCCATTTAGATTGACGCTTTCGTATTAACTCAGCGGTATCTGAAATATCAATAATCTCTTCTATTTCAACGCCTGCACTATATTTCCGAATTCTGTAACTGGTTGGAATACGCCATTTCCCATCTGCATCCGGTTTCTCGTAAACCAGGGAATTGTACATTTCTACAAGTTCTTCATCTGTTTTAGGAGATTCTTTCCTATTGTAAAACGCTTCATTCCTGCGGTAATTCTTGATGAAACATCTGCAGCATTGAGGTAATATCCATCCAGTATCAACCATCGGAGCTTCTACACCGCACTTACAACAGATATGTTCAGAAATAAACTCGTACTTACGGATAATGTCATGTACTTTTTGAGTAGTACCGTTACAATATAGGCGAGCTTGGCCATATTTTTCTTTTATTTGGAGGATTTGGAAATCCTTCTGACCGCATTCTTTAATTGCTGCGCCCAACTCGTCCATATATAACTTACCAAACGCTCTGTCCCATCCGGGCATCCATCCCCATTCGATCCATGAGTAGTCATAGTTTTTAAGTGGTTTGCCGTCCCAACCAATAGGCATTAGCCAATAGTATTTTTTAATCAGACGCTTGTTGTGCATCTGAAGCTTCTTCTTTTGTTTCCGTTTCTTCTTCGTCATCCTCATAGTGGTAATTACCTCTCTCATAAGGTGTGACATACTCCCACCACTTATAGAAGTGGGGGCTTCTCGTTCGATAGCACTAATGTGCTAAGCATAAGCGAGCTATCCCCGTGTGCCCCACGGTTCTATTGTGTTTGTGTCATGCAAATGCTATCCGCATACCCTCATTTCTAATATTGATAGCGGCATTCACATCTCTGTCATGATGTACACCACACTGTGGACAATCCCATGCCCTAATAGCAAGACTTTTAGTTCCCTTATTCACATAGCCACAACAAGAACAAGTCTGACTGCTTGCAAAAAATTTGTCCACTTTTACAAGTTTTTTACCCTGTTCTTCCAGCTTGTATTTCAAAAAGGTCACAAACATTCCCCAACCATTATCCGAAACAGATTTGCCGAAATTTAAGGCCTGTGACATTGCTTTTATGTCAAGATCTTCTATACATACGCAATCATAAGTATTGATTATCTGCCTTGATTGCTTGTGCAGGAAGTCCTTACGCTGATTTGCAACTTTTTCATGCAGCTTGGCGACCTTGATACGCTGTTTATCACGGTTCTTTGAGCCTTTCTGCATGAGCGATAGCTTCCTTTGCTCCCTTTTCAGTTTCTTTTCGGCTTGTCTATAATACCTTGGATAAGCAGGTTCGTTGCCGTTGCTGTCTTTGTATAGTTCGTGCATTGAGAAATCAAGCCCTAAAAAATTATGAAGTTCTTGCTCTTGTACTTGGTTTTCGTACTCAAACAGAATACTTGCATAATACTTTCCGCTTGATGTCTGACTTATTGTTACTGATTTTAATGTGTAGTCATCGGATACTTTTCTATGCTGTTTAACTTTGACAAAACCTATCTTCGGAAGTTTGAGTTTGCCATCGGTCAGGGTTATATTTCTGTTTACACGATTTGTTGTATAAGAATATCTGTGGGTCTTTTTGGATTTGAATTTCGGATATCCCGATTTTGGATTGGTAACGAAATTCTTGTAGGCTGTCTGTAAATTGATTTGAGCGTTTGCAAGCGCCAAACTATCAACTTCCTTTAGCCACGGAAATTCTTCTTTGTATTGTGCCGGAGTATTATTCAGTTTTTCTTTTGTTTTCTCGTAATGCTCAATTTTGTCTGACAACATTTTATTGTATATGAACCGAACGCATCCGAATGTCTTTGCAAACAAAAGCTTTTGCTCCGCATTAGGATATATTCTAAATTTATATGCCTTGTTTGCCAAATCGTCCACTCCTTTTTTAGTCTTATTTTGAAATACTTTGCAATTCATCCCCCACCTTAGAGGAATGGGAATTCTTGCGGATACCCGTTAAACCAACCCAATTTGTACATATCTTCTAAATATTCCTTAGCCTGCGTCATATTTAGTCTCCTACCCTATATATTTATAACCACATTCCTTACAGAAATATTTATACTTTGGCGGATTCGACATAAATACCATTGAATAATCGCGCTTCACGCCCTTTCCGCAGTTAGGACATGCATATACTTCCTTATCATAATCCTCTACATCAAATGATATTGTATTGTGGGACTTACTAAAAAATTCTTCAAACGTTGGTAGTATCATAATTATTATTCCTCCTTAAAAATCATCTGCAAAATCAAATGATTCACCACAACTACATTCAACTTTACCGAACGTTCCAATACCTGTTGGCGTGAAAACATAATGATACGATCCGCCTATTGCTCCACCACGGTAATGATTGCCACCATGTTTTTCTTGTGTGTGTAGTTCTTGCCAATTACGGATAGCTTCCCATTGTTCGTTTGTCACAATAAATGCACTACGGTATTGCTCCTGCATACGATCATGCTCTGTTTTGAGTCGAGCAACTTCCTCTTTTTCCCAGATACCATCCCTCAGCTTTTCATTCTCTTCTCGTAATACATCATTAGTGCGCTGCTGACTCTCAAACTTTTCTTTTAGCATAGTACATAGGTCATCCATTGTATCCACTTGCATAAATTTGCCACCAAGTCTTGTGAAGTATGAACTATCTTTCATATTTTAATTCTCTCCCTATATAGTTTCTCAAATATATCTCTGCCCCGATCCACCGGAGCTTCTTTTTCACCTAATAGATGTTTAGTATCACTAATTACACTTACCCTCATAAATTGGTGCAACATTTGCACTTTGGGATTGTTGCGGATAGTACTAAGTGATTGATCAGTATCCCATGCTAAAATAATCTCGTGTAATCCATTTTTAATTAGTAACTGTATTTGTCCATCTGAAAGATTAGCCGTCTCAGATGCTACTGTATTAAATATATTCCAACCCCATGCTTTAATGCAGCTTTTGACGCCTTCAAAAATAATTACAGATTTTTTGTATTTAATTTGGGGATATGCTTGTTGCCACCCTTGATAATAATCAACACTGCCTATTTTGTTATAATTTATATATTTCTGTAAACCCAATGCCTTAAAATCCTTAATACGGGTTCTACCCTTTACTCCAATAAATTGCCCTTTATTATCAAATACTGGGTATACTATTCGATTTGAGTTTTTATCAATACGTATATTGTAGGCACGAAGCGCCTCTGGAGTCATTCCCTCTTCTAACCATTCTTCGGGTAATTCATCCGCATATTTGTCGCAGTAATCAATCTGCCAATCAAGAACAGGTCTTTCAATATACTGTTTTTTCATACCAATATCCTGTTTTAATTTTTTGAAAAACTTCACCGTAGGGCAATCAACATGTGGTACATAATCTTCAATCCCAAGAATCTCCTGTACTCTCTCTACCGCTTCTGGGAAACCAATGTTTTCTTTGTTTTGAATCCATCGATATATTGTTCCTCCAAGACCACATCCAAAGCAATGCCACGTGTTTGTGTCGGGATACACACATAATGATGGCGTATCATCCCCCTTATGAAATGGGCATTTGGCAAAATAATTTGAGCCTTTACGGTGAAGTTCTTCTGTTTGTTCAATATAGTCAACTATGTCGATTTTTGACGCAAGCTCACTAAGTTCTTCATCACTATACCTCATGGGAGTTAAATCCTTTTTAGTTTTCGTCTTTAAGCGGTCGTCCCAACCTTTTTTTAATTACTTCCGGCGGATCAAATAATCCCTTATATACCCAATCATACGCTTGATGTTCGGTATATCCAACCCGCACCATTTCTTCAAACCATCGCTTACGGTAATACTCATGCATAGGAAGGTGTAAATCACTAAAATCCGCTTTCTTACCAAACTGTTCAAACCGTTCAGCAATAATACGACATAATTCAGGGGTAGTCCAATATGAATATTCTTTAACGCATTCATCTACTACAAAAGGGATTTTCTTACGTTTACAGCGATTGTAATATTTTTCCACGTCCCTAACATAATAGCTAAGATGTTCTCGTTCTTCCTGGTCGATAAATGAATCAGATGCAAGTATAATTACACAATATCCATCTTGATTGCCATACCTAACTGATTCAAGGTATGGATAGTATTTGGTTATATCTTTGATAGTGTCAGACTTTACTTGATGTCTCCGTCCGTCTTTTCCACGTACATACAATTCTAATCCTTTAAGGTTTTCAATGATTTTCTCGTCTTCGCCATCGCTTCTTATAGCTACAAAGCTATCATAAAAATCACATTTACCACAGAATTGACTCATTCGTCCCCCTCCTTTCTAAGCTCGTCTTTCATAATACGGCGGAAATTTTTTCGATTTTTACGCTTCCACCAACTCCATCCCTCTGGATGATTTTTAGAGGAGCAACACCAATGTTTGATAAAATTATCTTGAAAGATTTTCTTTTTTTGAGGATTGCCTTTGCTCATGGTTATTACCCCTGTCGATATATACATGTATTGCGATGATCACACAATACAGAGCATCTATATGATTGGCTTGTATCTGGCAACCATAATACTTCCTGTTCAATCTTGTCGATGGTATTTATTGCCCATGCTTGAGCTTCTAAATAATCCTTTTCATTAAATGGTATACGAATTTCACGCTGATCTCGAATCATATTCCAGGTTAACCAATTGACCTTGCCATATTCTTCTATTAATGGCTGACAATATAAGTATTCCTGCAACACAAATTGTTGGAAGTGGGGTTTGTCTTTTTTTGAAACATCCCCATTCTTAAGATAAGTAAACGAGCTTGTCTTGTGATCTCTAAGAATTATTTCTCCAGTTTCACGGTCTCTATATACAGCATCAGCATACCCTTTAAACTTATAAACACCAAGATTAAACAGTAATTCTTTTTCAACTCCAAGAATTTCGTAACGATCAAAATCAAAATCAATGTTTTGGAAGTACGCTAGTCCTGCTTCGTATGCTTTTTGCCCAAGATCAACATATTTATTATTTGGAAAATCGCATGTTACAATTTCAGGATAACGTTCTTCATAATAATCAGCTATATCAAATATGGTAAGTTCACCTTTTAAAAACTTCTCAATTGTTTCGTGACATACTGTTCCAAATTGAGCAAAAGC
>Ga0247611_10008319_pt1 | contig 12815 bp, 13 predicted proteins | sample 177DNAGHGhighgp2_FD_192422 | JGI IMG/M metagenome (GOLD analysis project Ga0247611, IMG submission 192422) | Sheep rumen microbial communities from Palmerston North, Manawatu-Wanganui, New Zealand - 1770 DNA GHGhigh gp2 | ecosystem: Host-associated > Mammals > Digestive system > Stomach > Rumen... | reverse complement strand
TGTTAGGAATCACGGTTAAAAAAAAAAATATAAAAAAGAAAAAAATCAAATGATTCCAAATGAAATTAAAAAGCTTTTATCTGTGTCCACAAAAAAAGAAATAAAGTTTTCAAAGAATGAAGAAAAATTAAAAAACATTTTAGACAAGATAAACAAATTGCTTTTTAAAGATGATGGTGATGAACAAGTTGAAAATTATATGTTCATTAAAAATGAAGATTTAAAGCTAGAATTTCAATTAGATAAAAACTCTTTTGAGAGCATTAAAGATGAACTTTTAAAAATAAATGGGGTTGAGTTAAAAAAAGAAAGCGAAGGTATTGTTGAAATATATTTTTCTTTTAAATATTTGGGCCCAGAAATGCAAAAAGTTTATGAAAGCAAAATAAGAGAATTAGATTTGTTAATAGAACAATATGAACAAAAAAACGCCGAGTTATGTGGCACTTTAAAAAACTATTCAAAAAATTTAAACGATTTAAAGATTTTTTGCGATTATGTTTTTTATAGGTTAGAAAAATTAAACAAAGAAAGTTTGATGCAAAAAACAGACAAAACATTTTCGCTTGTTTGTTATGTTGAGGCAAAAGAAGAGAAAAGTTTGGTTGAACACTTAAACAAAAAGTTTGAAAATCTTTTGATAGAAAAACAAAAAATAAAAAAATCAGATAATCCGCCAACAAAAATTGTTGGTAGCAAAATAACCAAACAAGCGGAATTTGTTGTTAATATGTATTCAGTTCCAAACTATCGTGATGTGGACCCAACATGGTCGGTGTTCTTGTTCTTTATGGTGTTTTTTGGCTTTATTGTGGCTGATGTTGGTTACGGAATAGTTTTATCTGTTTTGGGTTTTTGCTTAGCAAACAAAAAGAACATTTCAACCGGCTCAAAAAAGCTTTGGAATCTTTTGGGAACTGCGGGCATCTTTACAATAATTTGGGGAGCTTTGTTTGGTTCGGTGTTTGGGTTTAACCACGAAATGTGGAGTGTTATTCCGCAAGGGGTGATGCCTGACCCTCAAAATGATGCAATAACATTGCTTTTAATATGCCTACTTATGGGAATAGTGCAAATAGCTTTTGGATATCTTTTGAGAGGAATAAATTATTTTAAGCACAAACAAATTTTGCCTGGTCTTGTTAATGGAGTAGCTTGGGTGCTGTTTTTGATTGGACTTGTTATGTGTGCTTCAAAGTTTATGGTTGACTTTTTTAATATTGCATCAAGTGATTCACTGCTTAAATTTTTAACAGCAATTCAAATGCCAGGATTGATTGTTATGCTCATAGGTCTTGGCGTTGGTGTTATTTTGGCAGGAATTGGCAGCAAAGGGTTCACAAAGTTTACAAAAAGTTTTTCAGCACTTTACGGAATTATAAATTTGTTTTCAGATATCTTAAGTTATGCTAGGCTTTTTGGATTGATGCTGTCTGGTGCCATTATTGGACAACAATTTAATGAAATAGGGCTTTCGGTGATGACTTCGCCACTTGGATATATTTTTGGCTTTATAATTATGCTTATTGGACATTCATTTAACATTGCAATGGGAGCTTTGGGAGCTTATATTCACGACACCAGACTTCAGTATGTTGAATATTTTGGAAAATTTTATAATGGTGAAGGGGAGCTTTATAAGCCATTTTGTGTGGAGCAGAAACATACAAAAATATTAGATTTTGAGGAGGAAAGAAAATGACAGGATATGTTATAGCAATAATAGGAATTGCTTTATGTGTGTTTGCTTGTGGATGTGGTTCAGCTATTGGACTTTACAAAACTGGACAAGCAGGTGCGGGGGTTTTGGCTGAAAACCCAAAAAAGTTCAGCAAAGTTTTGGTGTTTGTTGTTCTTCCGGCAACAAACGGAATTTATGGATTTGTTATGGCGATATTAGCTCAAAGTTATTTGCCATCAATAACAACGGTTAGCCAAGGGCTTAGTTTGTTTTTTGCTTTGCTTCCTTTAACTGTTGTTGGATTTGTTGCAGCTATTTATCAAGCAAAATGTTCTGTTGCAAGCATATATGCAATAGCAAAAGATGATTCACTTTCAGGGAAACTATTACTTTTTCCAGCAATGATTGAAACATACACAATTTTGGCACTTGTTGTGTCTATATTGCTCTTATCGGTGGTGGCATAATGGAAAGAGAAACAAATTTTGTTCAAAAAATTATTGTTGATGCAAACAAGCAAAAAGAAAACATAAAAAAAGAAGCTCAGCAAGAAGCTCAAAAAATTGTTAAAGAAAAAGAAAATCAAGAAAAAGAGTTTTTTAATGCAGAAAAAAAACTCTTAAAAAATGAATTAGAAAATTTGTTAAAAAATGAAAAAGATATATCTTTTATTGAGCAAAATCAAGTTGTTTTGGGAGCAAAACAACAAATGCTTGCTGATGTTTTTGATTTGGCATTAGAAAAACTTAAAAAATTGCCTGCAAAAGATGAGGCTTTGTTTGTACAAAATATTTTAACAAAATTTGCGAGCGATAATGATGAACTTATTGTTTCAAACAAAAAAGGTGAAAAAGAGCGTATTGAAAAACTTTCTGTTTTCAAACAAAAAAAGCTAAAAATAAGTGATGTTTCAAAAAATATATCAGGTGGGGTTATAATTATTTCTCAAAAGTGTGAACAAGATTTTTCGTTTGAAGGGCTTATAAAAGATAAATATCAAAATTCATTTTATCAAATTGCTAAACAACTATTTTAGGTGGTTTATGGAAAAAACATATTTTAATGCAAGAAGCAAAGCAAAAGAAGCAAAGCTTTTGTCTAAAGAAAGTTTAGAAATGCTTTCTAAAAGTGGCTTACTTGAAGATGTTCTTAAAAATCTTTTAGACCTAAAACTTTTAAAGGGTGAGCAAATAACCAGCTTTTCGGATTTGTATCAAATAACAAGAAGGGAAGAAAAAGAGTTCATAGATTTTTTGCTAAAAGAAAGTGTTAACACTGATTTGACAAAGTTCTTTTTGCTTGATTATGACTATTTTAACCTTGAAAGTTTATATTTTTACATAAAATTAAATTATCCAGGAACAAAATTAAAGCCACAAGGTTATATAAAAATTTCAACAATAGAAAAAAATCTTAGGCAAAACACATCAGAAGGGTTGTCGCCATATATGAAAAAGCTGTTGGATGTTTTGGAAAGCAGTGAAGATAAATCATCTTTTTTTGTTGACAATTTGTTCAAAAAAGCTTTGTATAAAGAAAAGTTAGAACTAGCAAAAGTTTCAAAAGAGCTTTTTGAGTGTGTTAATTATATGAGTGATTTAAAAAACATTGAACTAGCGTTAAGAATTCGTGATGCAAAAATGTTTTCGCTCATAAAAATTGATGGTGGAAGTTTAAGTGATGAGTTTTTTAAAAAGCTATGTAATGATGACTATGCCCAAATATTAAGTGAAAGCAAATTTTCGCCGTTCAAAAATGTTATAGAGATAATTGTTGAAGCAAAAACGGCAAACAAACCTTTTCAAAAATTTGATTTTTTGATGGATTGTTTTCCAATAACTTTTTTTGAAGAGAAAAAATATGAGGTGAATGGATTTTTGCCATATATTAGATATTGTTATTTAGAACTTGTTCAAATAAAAAATTTAAAAATTATTTTTGATGGATTAAGCATAAATCAAAGCAGGAAAAAAATATGTTCAAATTTAAGGAGAGTTTATGAAAAGTGATATTGCTGTTATTTCTGATTTAAAAGAATATATGCTTTTTAAGCTTGTTGGAGCAGAACTCTTTTTTGTTTCAAAAGAGCGAGCAAAACAAACTTTTTATGAGGTTATAAAAACATACAAAATTATTTTCATAACTGAAACGCTTGCAAAATTTTTGGAAGAGGATTTAAAGATATATGAAAGCAAGTTATACCCAATAGTTTTGTGTTTGCCATCATTTAAAGAAGAAAATGGCTTTGCCTATAAAAATTTAAGTAAAAAAGCGAAAATTTCTTTAGGGCTTGAAATATAATAGGAGGAAAAATGCAAGGAAAGGTAATCAAAGTTTCAGGAGCGCTTGTTGTTGCAGACAATGTGATGGATGCAAAACTTTTTGATGTTTGTTTGGTGTCTGAAAAAGAACTTGTTGGTGAAATTATTGAAATACATGACAAAAAAGTTTCAATAGAGGTTTATGAAAACACCGATGGTTTAAAAGTTGGAGATGTTGTTAAAAACACCAAAAAGCCATTATCTATTCAGCTAGGTCCAGGGCTTATTGGTGGTGTTTTTGACGGCATTGGGAGGTCATTAAACGGCATTTATGAAAGTTGTGGTGATCGCATAAAAACCGGAGTTAAAGTTCAAACACTAGATGGTGACAAAAAATGGGATTTTGTTGCACAAAAAAAGGTGGGTGAAACTGTTTCTGCTGGAGATGTTTTGGGAGTTGTTCAAGAAAGCGAAATAATACAACACAAAATTATGGTTCCAAACAATATTTCAGGAAAATTAACAAGCATAAAATCTGGAAAGTTTTCTGTTTTGGATGTTGTGGCAAAAATAAAAACTTCAAATGGAGTGGAAGATGTTTGTCTGAGCTCTTTTTGGCCAATAAGAATAAAAAGACCTTACAAAAAGAAAATCGAAATCACAAAACCATTAACAACAGGGCAAAGAGTTATTGACACATTTTTCCCATTGGCTTGCGGTGGCGTTGCGGCCATTCCTGGGCCATTTGGAAGTGGAAAAACTGTTGTTCAGCATCAAATTGCCAAGTGGAGTGATGCGGATGTTGTGGTTTATGTTGGGTGCGGAGAACGTGGCAATGAAATGACAGATGTCTTACAAGAATTTCCAACGCTTTTGGACCCTAAAACAAAAAAGTCACTTATGGAAAAAACAATTTTAATAGCAAACACTTCAGATATGCCAGTGGCAGCCAGAGAAGCCAGTATTTATACGGGAATCACCATAGCAGAATATTATAGAGATATGGGGTATAATGTTATTGTTATGGCAGATTCAACATCAAGGTGGGCAGAGGCTTTGCGTGAGATGAGCGGAAGGCTAGAAGAAATTCCTGGTGAAGAGGGTTATCCAGCCTATTTGGGAAGTAGGCTTGCAAGCTTTTATGAAAGGGCGGGGAATGTTCAAACTTTAGGGCAAGAAACAAGAGTTGGTTCAGTTTCTTGTGTGGGTGCCGTTTCTCCGCAAGGAGGTGACCTTAGTGAGCCAGTGTCTCAGGCAACACTTAGGATTGTTAAAGTGTTTTGGGGGCTTTCTTCAAGCTTAGCTTATAAAAGGCATTTTCCAGCAATAGATTGGCTGATTAGTTATTCTGGTTATGTTACAAACTTAAAATCATATTATATGCAAAATTTATCTTATGAGTTTTTGGAGAGGAAAAATTTTTTAATGAAAATTTTGCAAGAAGAAAAAGAACTTGATGATGTTGTGTCTTTAATGGGATTTGATGTTTTGGGAGATAGAGATAAAACCACTCTTGACATTGCGAGAATAATTAGAGAAGATTATTTGCATCAAAATGCTTTTGATGAAATTGACACTTACACCTCACTAAAAAAACAAGACAAAATGCTTAAATGTGTTTGTGAATTTGCTCATCTTTCTAAAGAAGCCATAGAAAAAGGCGCCACTTATGAACAAATAATAAATATCCCCTCAAGAACTCTTATTGGAACAATGAAATACACAAAAGAAGAAGAATTAGAAAAAATTGATGACATCATAAGTGCTATAAAATCTGATTTTTTAATGCTTAACAAAAAGGAGGATAAGGAGTGATAAAATATTATAAAACCATAAAAGAAGCCAGTGGTTCAATTATTCTTGTTGGTGACATTAAAGGAGCTATGGTTGGCGAACTTGTAACCGTTGTTGAAAAAAATGGAAACGAAAGATATGGGAAAGTTTTAGAAATTTATGATGACACGGCTGTTGTTGAACTTTTTGATTCAGCAAACAGCTTAAATCTGCAAGAAAGCAAAATCAGATTTTTGGGCAAAGGGCTTGAAGTTGGTGTTTCAAAAGATATGCTTGGAAGAGTTTTTAATGGTTTGGGAAAGGTAAGTGATGGTGGGCCAGAAATTATTCCAGATAAATTTATTGATGTAAATCAAGGTCCAATAAATCCAGTGGCAAGAGATTATCCAAACGAGTTTATTCAAACAGGTATTTCAGCAATAGATGGCTTAAACACTTTGGTTAGAGGGCAAAAACTTCCAATTTTTTCGGCAAGCGGACTTCCTCATTCACCTCTTGCATCACAAATTGTTAGGCAATCAAAAGTTTTGGGAGAAAATGAGCAATTTGCCATAGTTTTTGTTGCTATGGGTATATCTAATGATGATGCAACATATTTTTTGGAAGACTTCAAAAAAACGGGGGCTATAAAAAACACTGTTTCTGTGATAAATCTTGCAAGTGATTCAGGGGTTGAACGAATTTCAGCACCACGAATTGGTTTGACCATTGCTGAATATTTGGCTTTTGAACTTGATATGCAAGTTCTTGTTGTTATGACTGATATAACAAATTATGCTGAGTCATTAAGAGAAATATCAAGTGCCAGAGATGAAATTCCAGCACGAAGGGCATATCCTGGGTATATGTACACCGATTTTGCCAGTTTATATGAAAGAGCTGGAAGAGTGAAAGGGAAAAAGGGAAGCATAACACAAATTCCAATTTTAACGATGCCAGATGATGACAAAACTCATCCAATTCCAGATTTAACTGGATACATAACCGAGGGGCAAATTATGCTTTCAAGGGATTTATACAAAAAAGGCATTTATCCTCCAATCGATGTTTTATCTTCTTTGTCAAGACTTAAAGACAAAGGAATTGGGCAGGGTAAAACAGAAAGCTATCATAGTGATCTTTTAAATCAACTTTTTTATGCTTATTCTAGAGGAAAAAATGCAAAAAATCTTTCAACAATTTTGGGTGAAAATGCAATTTCAACTATGGACAAAAAATATGCAAAATTTTCTGATGATTTTGAAAATCAGTTTATAAATCAAGGAGAATATGAAAACAAAAGCATTCAAAACACATTAAAAATTGGTTGGAAACTTTTAAAAGATTTTCCTAGAAGAGAGTTAAAAAGAATAAAAGACAAAAATTTAAGCATTTTGTTGGAGGAAAACTAATTTGGAAAACACAAACATAAATCCAAACAGAATGGAACTTAGAAAAGTTCGTGAAAAAGTGAAAGTGGCAAAAAAAGGTCACGGACTTTTAAAAGATAAAACAAGTGGGCTTATAAAAATTTTTTATAAAGTTATAAAACAAACAAGGGATGAAAGGCAAGAAGTTGAAAAAGAGTTAAAAAGCATATTAGAGGATTTTCAAAATGCTATGATGAGTTTAAAAGAAGAGGATATATCACTGCTTCTCACTCTTTCAAGTGAACAAATATCTTTAAAATATGATGAAGTCTCAAATATGGGAGCAATATGCCCAAACAATCAAATTGATGGCAAAATAGAGAAAAAAACAAACTATTCTCCACTTTCATCAAATTTTCAGTTTGATTTGGTGACAAAAAGATTTTTAGAGCTGTTTCCTAAAATAATAGAACTTTCAAACACAGAAAAAAGCGCTTATATTCTGGCAGATGAAATAGAAAAATGTAAGCGAAGAACAAAAGCTTTAGAAAATGTTTTGATTCCACAATATGAGTCGCAAATAAAAAGAATTGAACAAAAACTTTCAAACAATGAATTAGAAAACACGGCAAGGCTAAAAACCATAAAAAACAAGAAAAAACCAAATCAAAAATAAAAAATTGTTGTTAAATGAGCCTTTAAGCGTGAAAAATTATAGTTATTAAGGTGAAATCAAATTTCAAATCAAAGTCCAAAATATAAAAATAAAACAAAAAAGAATGGCTTAGTTAAACTAATCCATTTTTTTATTAAAAGATAAAAAATTCCAGTTTTATATTATAGTTTTTCAATATTTTTGTGTGAAAATATGTTTTTTGTTTTGCAAAATTATTTTTTTGTGTTATACTACGCAAAATAAATGGAGTAAGTTTTATGGGGAAGTATGTTGTTGAAGATGCTGTTTTTGATGTTTTGGAAGACAAAACAGTTTTAGAAGAAGAATATGATATTAAAGATAATATTTTAATTTGTGAAAAAACGATGCATATAGTCACTCGTTCAAGCATTTATAATTATCCAGATGGATTTAGTTTATATCTAAAATTTGATGACACAGGCAAGCAGAAATTGATTCATTTAACTCTTGCAATTTATAAATCACAAGTTGAGAAAAAGTTATTGGAATGTTATGATAGTGTTGATTTAAAAATAAACAGATATAACAATAATTTTCTAGCGGTTACAAATGATGCATTAAATGGTGCGGGCACTATTTCATTTATGTGTTTAACCGAGCAAAATGAAATTTTGAAATCTGAAATCAATTATTCAAAGCTTGAAGATTTGCAAGTGATTGACAATCAATTTGTTTTGGTGAATTGTTATGAAAATGTTGACCAAGATTGCAAAATGTGGCTTATTGGTGTTTATGATTTAAATGGGCGATGCAAAAAAGTTTTGCTTGACAAAAAAATAAAAAATGATGAAATATACAAAACTCAAGTTGTTGTTAACAAAAAAGGAATGCTTCTTGTTTGGGTTGACAGAGTTAAAGATGGGGAAGAGAAAAAATATACTGACTTTGACTTAAAAATTGAGGCACCAAATATGCCAGCCCCAGAAAGAAAAATATCTTGGCATGAAAAAATGAAACTTAAAAAAGAGCAAAAAGAAAAGAAAGTTAAAGCAAAAAAAATGCTTGAAAAGCAAAAAGAAAAAATTGCAGAAGAAGAGCTTAAAAAGACAGAAAGCAAAAAAACAAAAAGTGAAGACAAAAAAACGGCTTCAAAAAAACAAAACAAAGCCTAATTTTGAAGAAAATGATGTAAAACAAAAAAATCACAATAAATGACAAAAACCGCTAAAATTTGCTTTACAAAAAAATTTTTAAATGTTACACTTTGTGTGGACGAAATAGTATGTTCAAATAGGTTTTAATTCAATTTGGGAGAGGATTAAATGAATTTAAATTTGTGTAAGGCAGATGTATTAAACAGTCCAGGAATTTTGGTGGCAATTATTATTTCAGTAATAATTGTTATCGCTCTTGTTGTGCTGTTAATCATTAAAGCGCCAAAAATTAAAAGTGCATTAAAAAACAAGAGAGAAGAGAAAAACAGGAAAAAGCAAGAAGAACTTGAAAAAAGAGAAAAAGCTGTTTCTTACACTCAAAATGTTTTTAATGAAGCTGAAAAAAGAGAAAAAAGAGATGAAAGCGATAAGTTAAGCAAAGAAGAGATTAGCGACATAATTGATGTTTACCAACACAAACAAAAACAACCAAAAGAGACAAAACAAGGTAAACAAAAAAAGGCTGAAAAGCAAAAAGAAACAAAAACAGTTGAAGCTGATAAAACAAAAGATGTTTTGGCGGTTATTCACAACGATTTTGATACAACAAGCAAAAATCAAAATCTAAAACAAGAACAAACACCAAAAAACAGTGAAAAGAGTGAAAATGTTGACAGTGTATTGTCAATCTTGGGTGGAAATAAACAAAAACCTAAAAAATAAAAAAAGAAAAAAGAACCTAAGAGCAAAAAAACAGACCTAAGTCCAAAAGAATAATAAAAAAGGAGTTAAGAATTATGCCATTAGTTACTAGTTTGGTTGAAAATTTGGTCCCAACGCAAAAGGGCGGGTTTTTTGACACAGAAATAAATGCTAAAGCTTTAAAAGATTTTTGCTTTCTTGTTTCACAGAGTCAAATGGGATATAGCATGAACATAAAACATGTAACACTATTTAACTCAACAAACAGTTTTATTGCTGACTGCACAGTTATTGGTGCCACAGACAAAGACAAAATTGCAAAAGTTCCAAAAGAAGTTCTTCATCGTGAAGACAAGGCTTTTGTTGCTGTTGTTCTTTATGCTGGCGAAAAATTAGAAGATGTTTTTTTGTTTCCAGTTACTGATTTAAAAACTAAACACGGCTTATTATCTTTGTATAAAGATTTGAAAAAAGAAGAGTGTTTTGGCATAAAAATCAAGAAGAAGAATAAACTTCCTAATTTTAAGTTTGGCGTTGTGCTTCAAGAATATGTTAAATAGGCTAAAAAAGTGAAAAAAATAAAATAAAAGGAATAGATAAAATGAAAAAAGAAAAAGAAAAGGCAACAAGTTCCAATCCAAAAGGAATAGATGCTGTTGTCGGCATTGATGTTGCAAACTCAACAATAAAAGTTTGGTCAGAAAACGGTGAAAACAGAAACTATAGAAACACCGTTAAAGAAGTTAATGATGCAGGACTTGTGTATTCATTTAAAACAGACTATCACATGTATGTTTTTGAAAACCAAGTTTTTGAGGTTGGAGATATCTCTGCAATGGGTCGTGGTGCTCGTGGAAGTGCAAGATATGGTTCAAAAGGCTTTAGAGTTGAAGCAATAATAGGAATCACCTCAATTTTAAAAGCTGGTCCAAGAAAGAGATTAAGAGTTGTTACAGGTGTTCCAAGCTTTTTGGCAAAAAACAACAAAGTTTTGGAAGATGTTAAGAACTCTTTGCTTGGGTCATATTCTGTTAAATCTGTTTTTTGGGACAAAGTTGAAGATATTGAATTTGATATCGTTGAAGTTTTGGTTGTTCCACAACCTTTAGGAACACTTTACACTTATCTTTGCGATGAAAACGGAAAGATTGATATGAAAAAGGTCGAACAAAAAGCTTTGGTTATTGATATTGGTTGGGGAACAACTGATATTGCAATTTTGGAATCAGGAAGAGTTAGATCAACTTTTGGTTTTGAAACAGGAACATCAGACTACATCTCAGCAATTCAAGAAGAAGTTAACAATGAAATTCCAGAAGCAAACATTCAAGCTGTTAACCCACACGAGCTTGACTTAAAGCTTTTAGAAAGTCCTAAAGTTGAAACACCTTTTGGAACATTTGACTTGTCTCCTTACATAGAGAAAAACAAAGAAGACCAAGCAGCAAAAATTGTTCAAGAAGTTATGACTTTGGGTCTTGAATTCAACAAGTTCTACAAGATTATCCTAACTGGCGGTGGTTCATTGCTTTACTCTAAATATTTAATTGAAAAATTTAATGACCCACGAGTTCTTGTTCAAGATGGTCCAGTTCTTGCAAACTGTAAAGGTTTCTTCCTTATTGGTAAACAATAAAAGTGAGGTTTTAAATGAGAATTGATGAGCTAGAAAAGCACTTGGGAAATTTGCTTGAAACAGATTTTCAGGTTAGAGCATCTCAAGAAAAAGTTATTATCCTAAATAATATGCTCGCAGCATGCCGCAATATTCTTAGTTTGGAAAATATTTGCAATAGTGAAACTTTAAATGACGGTTACAAAGTTTTTATGACTAGCAATATGAACAATTTTTCTAGTTCTTTTGTTATGATGGCACTTCAAAGGCTTGCTGAATTAAATATTGGCGGAAATGGTATGGCTAATTTTTCATATCCAAATATGAATCCATATCAAAGCGCTCCAGTTATGCCTATGCAACCAATGCCACAACCAGTTTTTCAGCAACCAGCAAGTTTTCAAATGCCACAGCCACAACCACAATTTTCTCAGATGCCACAACCTCAGCCACAGTTTGTGCAACCACCACAACCACCAGTGAGCCCACAACCAGCTTATCAACAACCACCAGTTCAGCAGGCTCCACCGCAACCGCCTCAGCCAGCTCCACAAGCGCCTGAAGCACCACAACCAGCGGCGGCTCCCGAGCCTCCAAAGCCAGCTCCAGCGGCTCCTCCAACTCCTGCTCCTGCAGCACCAGCTGCTGCAGCGCAAGAAGAGGCAGAGGAAGAAGAAAGCTCTCTAGATGAAGCCTACACTCCAGCTTCTGGTGGGAGTAGTGGTCCATCGTTTGATATGGGGCTTCCAGGAATTGGTGGCGGAAATGATGGGCCTGCTGATGGAAGAGATTATTTGCTCAGCATATTATCAAAAAAGTAAATCAAAAGTTTTACTTTTTTTAAATATAACGGGATAGTATTTTTAAAAAATGAGGTATAAAATATGAAATCAAACAAAAAAAGTTTATTAAAAGCATTAAGTTTTGGCGCTATATTTTTATTGGCAATTTTAGTGTCATTTGCAATGCTTTTCATAAAAAATGGTTCATCAAAATATGAAGGAGCAAACTTGAGTGTAAACACATCAAGTGTTTCATTATCAACAAGCGGTTATGATTCAAGTGTTAGTGGCACAGTTGGCTGTAATGTTGTTGGAGCTGGGCTTAGCAATCAAAGTGCGTTGCCAACAGCAGTATCAGTGTCAGGAAACTGGCTTGATTTGTTTTGGAATAATGACGTAAGTCCAAGTAGGTTAAAAAACTTAGATGAACTTAAAGCTGTTAGTGCTGGAGACGGAAACTTCTATAAGCAAACAGACAACCAACAAAGTGGAAGAGGTGGAAGTGAAAGTAATCCTTTCTTGATTTCAAATGCAAAAGAATTCGCCTTTTTGTCTGCTGTGTTTAATGCTCGTGGAAATAACTCAACTCAACCTGATGGATTGCCAATATACGGAGTTTATTTTGCTCTTGATGACGATATAGATTTAGCTGGAAAAGAATGGACTCCTGTTATCAATTTTAACCATAATAAAGGAACAACAACCAATTTTAATGGGGCTAATCATAAAATCTTAAATGTTTTTATTGATCAAAGTGAAAGTTCAGCGGGTGAAGGTGATGTAACAACCTCAATTTTTGGTCGTTTTACTTATGGTGATTTTAAGAATTTCACTATTGAG
>Ga0247611_10008318_pt1 | contig 12817 bp, 8 predicted proteins | sample 177DNAGHGhighgp2_FD_192422 | JGI IMG/M metagenome (GOLD analysis project Ga0247611, IMG submission 192422) | Sheep rumen microbial communities from Palmerston North, Manawatu-Wanganui, New Zealand - 1770 DNA GHGhigh gp2 | ecosystem: Host-associated > Mammals > Digestive system > Stomach > Rumen ... | reverse complement strand
TGCCAAAGTGAAGACGCTACCACCATTGTTGTGGTACGTTGCAGGAGTCTTAATGTACTCAATAGCGTATGCTGTTGTTGTGGTAGTAGCTGCTGCACCTGTCAACTTCAGAGCATGTGTACCTGTAATGTCAACACCATCCTCACCAGGAACTGTGGTAACTTCAACAGGAACAGCTGTGAATTTGCTTGAAGCATTAGCATTCTCATTTACATAAGTAATCTTCTTAGAACCAGCAATCTCTGCAATAGCTTCAGCTACAGAAGCCTCTGTAATCGGGAAGTTAGCAGCATCAGTTGTAGTTACCAAGTATACATTTACGTCTGTGCCAAGAGTGAAGTCCTTAACAGCGCTGCCATCCATAATGGTTGCATAGATGTCGCTGCCAGCAGCATACTCGCTACCACCAGTTACGTACTTACCTGTCGAACTATTAACACCGAAAGTAGTGATGCTAGGCTCGCTGACAGTTGTGATATATTCAGCAAGGCCATCAGCATCAACCATTTCTATAGCATCGAAGGTGATGGGATAGAGACCAGCGGGATTAGTACCGGGAGTACCTGTTGAACCATTGGTGTTGTCACTTATCTTAAAGATATAGGTGTAGGCATAGCCAGGCTTCCACTTCAGATAGTCAGCAGGTATCTCTGCTGTGGCATCTGTTACGGTAATAGTTTCACCTGTCACAGGAGCTGTCAAAGTATAAGATACCTTTAACTTAAGATTCTGAGCATTGTCCTCTTTGGGGAATACTGTAGTGTAATCTGCCTGACCATCAGAGTCACCATCTGTTCTGTCGAAAGTGGCTCCAGTAGCGGTTGTACCAATAGTAACATTTTCTTTCAGATTGGTACCAAGTGCAAGAACATCGGCTGCAGTACCCGAGAATGATACGGTTGGATGGTTCTGAACAGCACCAGTAGTATAATACTTAACGGTTAGGGTACCTGCAGTACCTTCAGCACAGTTCTGGAAATTTGCAGCAAAGTTAGCTGTGACATTATCTGTCATACCACTAAATGCTGGGCTTGCGCCACCATCGTTATCAACAGAGAACTTATTGATAGTTACACTATGACCAGGAAGTGTCTCATACATAGCTACGCGAACCTTGGAGGCAGCGTTGTGGAAGCGCAAAGTGACATTACCACCATAAGTATTGGTAGCATCGCGATCAGTATTATTTGATTTTTCTATAACCTTACGCTCAGAGAAGAACAGTTTGTCAAGGTCTGCAGCAGCTGTAAGAGCTACACTATAGCCCTTATCATATACTAAGTTTCCAGTAGTTGCAGCGGTCGTCTTTGTTACCTTAACATTACCACTACTTATATCAGATGGTAGAGCAGATACTGCAGTAAAAGTATATGAACTTGCTCCCCAGTCCCAATACTTGATAGTCTGGGCATCTGTAGTAGATGTGGTGAGATTCCCTTGCTCTCCAGCAGTCCATGCTTGTCCTACATATTCCCAGTTCTTTGTGTTAGACGTGGTTGTATAGGCTGTATTAGCACCATAAACAACCTTGTAGTTTTGGAACACGAGCTTTCCTGCAGCAGGTGCAGCACCATCTGCAGTCTCAGCTTTTTCAGCATAGACGATGAACTGATTATTCAGGTCAGCAGCAGCAGTTGCACCCACCCTATCTGCTCTTGTCATAGCTGGAGTGTTGAGATCGAAGCTGATTGTGCCGTTGCCATTGGCAGACTCAAGAGCCTCTTGGTCACCGATGAAGCCACTTTCGGCACAACTGGCAAGTGCGAATATCGCAGTTGCAGCAATGAATAAATGTTTTTTCTTCATAATTGTAATTGATTAAGGGGTTATTAATTAATGTTTGTTTCTTTCTCACTTTTACTCAGCAGGTAATCAACAAATTCCTGTGGTTCAAACACCGGAATGTCGGATGCTGCAAAATCCTTCTTATTACGGGTTATGATATAATCTATATTCTCATGCTTGGCAGAGAAAGTTTGTATCGAAGAATACCTTTATCATCCGTACTTTTGCATTAAATAGTCTTCCTTAGCCTTATCGTAGTCGAAATCAGCAGGCAGAGGTTTGACATTCTGGCCTAAAGATGCTACGAACGGGGTAATCTCCAAATCCTCTGGTCTAATATTGACTGTTGAAGCTATTTCTGTAGTATCTTCCACAGCCTCTTTCGAAACCAGAGAAGAACTAAGCAGTGAAATCAACGAGAGTTTCACTTGGTCGCTAACTCCTTTGAGTAACTGCCAATAGTTCCTTGTTTCTTGTTCTAATGCCAGTGTTGTCATAACTTTCATTCTTTTACTTTTTCATTCTTTCATCTTTTATTTGACCTTCGGTCGAGCCTGCTTTCGCTCGGGATAATCGGAGCAAGCTCCACTCTCCTCTCGCTTAATCGCAGCCTTCGAGGCACCGGCCTCATTTCTTTCTTTTTTGGTTCCCTGACGAAGAGTCGAACTTCGTCAGGGATAAATTGAGAGGATTAGTTAACTACCTTGATAACCTTCACAGCGTATGCACCGTTGTTGCGGTTGTAAACATCGAAGTAGAAATTACCATCTGTGAAAGTAGTTGCCTTTGAACCTGGAATGTCAGCAGCACAAAGTCCTTCTACATCATCACCAACCATAGTCTGTTTGAATGTATAAGATACTAATGCACCAGTTGCATCAACGTTCTTAACGAAGTAAACCTTACCAGCCACGGCTTTTGAACCAGAACCAAGAGGTGCACCAATGTCAGAAGGATCAACCTCATAGTATTTTGCAGCTGACGCGTCATCAGTTGCATCTGCAGCTACATGGTAAACTTTCTCATCAGCAGTAGGAACAGTTGTTGAATATACATAAGCGTATGTACCTTCAGTGAGAGCATCAATGTCAATCTTAGCAACCTGGCCAGCAACAATAGCTACACCTTCGATCTCTGTGATGGGCTGATCGTCAACACCATTAATAATCTGTGTTTCGGTATTGCTAATGTTGGCATTTTCTGTAAGAGTGATACCATTGCGACCAACAGGACTTGTAGCAGCATAAGTATTTGTACGGTTCTGGAGAGCATCCATAACCTCTGCCTCAGAAGCATTTGCCTTATCTACAGAGAAGAGAAGAGACTTCTTAGAACCGTCCAAATTACTAACGAGAGATGGGGTAGCACCACTGTTGTCCATAACCTGAACATAAACATCCTTTACAGAAGCAGATACGCCTGCAGTCTGAGATTTGCTGTACTCGTTATTAGCCTTGGTATGTCCCTGCTGATAAGTTGTGATACTCGGGGTAGCAACAGTAGTAACAGTTGTCTGCTCTGCATTTGCATCTGTGAAGTTTGCCACAACAGCATCGAAGGTGATGGGGAAGAGGCCAGCGGGATCTGTATAGGTCGTGCTAGTCCAACCATTGGTGTTGTCAGAAATCTTGAAGATGTAGGTGTAAGCATAGTTAGGCTGCCAAACTGTATAAGTAGAAGGAACCACAGCCTTGGCACCATAAACATTGATAGTTTCACCAGAGCCATCAGTAGCAACGAGCGTATAGTCAAGACGGAGAGTCAGAGGCTTGCCATTTGTGTTAGGAATAACAGCTGTATAGTAATTCTTTGTGACATCACCTGCAAATGTAGCATTAGGAAGAGTTCTGCCAAGATAGATGTTACCATCTTCTTCGTTTGCCTCCTTACCAGTATACTGGGCTGTAAGAGCACCGAATGCCTGAGTTGTAGATGTGGCACCACCTGCAGTAGCACTAACGGTTACGCTTGCCTTGTCATAATCCTTAGTCTGACCACCAACAGCATCACGATGGGTTGTACCAATGTGAGGATAGTAAACAAGAACTTCACCACTCTGTGGAAGTTTATCACTACCCATAGTGAAGAGAGTAGCTGCTGTCGTTGTTCCACTACCAAGATCTACAGGAGCTGTAGGATTAGCATCTGATGTGTAGAACTTTACCTCCTTTACAGAATAGCCAGGAACAGTCTCATAGAGAGCAACACGAACCTTAGCGGCCATGTTTTTGAATTTAAGTGTTACAGGTGCGCCATAGTTTGCTTTTAGTACTGTATTGATGTCAGTATAGTAGCACTCCAAAAGGTCATCTGCACTTAAAGCGGTCATAGTAAAACCATCTGTTGCAAGTGTAGTACCTGTTTTGATGCGTGTAACCTTAACGCTCGTACCAGCCTCAGGAGTAGTTGTAACAGCCTCAAGATTACCTGTTGACCATGCTATGAAGTCATACTGATCCTTAGTATAGTCCCAGTACTTGATGGTCTGAGACTTAGCATCCGTAGCAGCAGAGTGAAGAGCTGTCCAAGTTGCAGCAGCCATACGACCTGTGATACCTGCCTGCTTGCCAACATACTCCCAGTTGTGAGTGTTAGACTCTGTTTGACCAGCCGTATTGGCTGTGTAACCAACAAGGTAGTTGTCGAATACTACAGAGGTAGAAGGAGAGTTCGTCTCTTCTGAGCCTTTTGTACCTTCTACAACAAACATACCACCAAGCTTCCCAGCAGCAGTTGCGCCTACGAACTCACCTGCACGAGTGGTATTCTGCACATTGAAGCCGAAGTTGATGGCTCCAGTTTCATTAGCTTCCTGAGCGGTGTTAACAGCTTCGCCAACGAAGTCATCGCTTACGCAGCCGGCAAGGGCGAGGGTTGCGAGTGCTGCGAGGAATAATTTTTTAGTTTTCATAATCTTTTTTGTTAAAAAGGTTAATAAATAATTAATTGTTTCTTTTTTAGTTTGTTCAATAATTTAATACTCTCTGTTTTGGTCGGGCGCTCACGTAGAGCGCGGGGTCATTCTTTTCACTGTCTGTTTCGTAAGGTTTAATTTCTTTTTATCGTTAATATTGCTATACTTAATTGAATTTATGTTGATATATATTTTCTACTCACTTTGCTCGTTTACATCTCAAATTCGTACTGCTCTTCTTCAAAGTCTTTGACTACGGCGTCGAAGCCGCTTCCACCCTTTCGAGCAGGGATAGGCACTGTGTCCACATCCAGTACCACTGTAATTACACCTCCCTTGTATCTTTTCCGCACTTGATCCGTTACATCGAACACAATTGTCGAGTCCTTACCATTGTTAAACTGCATCGTTACATCCATATAGTGGCGATAGGGGTCGGATACCTCGTCGGCTCGCGATACATTGTTGGCTGCGGTGCTGCAGAGTCCGAAAGACATAAGTCGTCCGCCCACGATATCCGTAATCTCCCCTTTTGGCACTCCCCTGATAGGATGCGTTATAGGCATGTTATTCTTCATTCGCACGTTGTAGTACACCGTTATGGGGTCTTCGCCCGAGCGTCCGGTGTTCAGGACAGTACTACGTGCCATACCCGACAGGTTGGCGTTACCATCCACAGATGTTATGCGTCCGTTGTTGTGTCGCAGTATCACCTGCGTCAGATATATATATGTAATGGGCACAAGTTTCATATTGAGGTGCTTGACATATATGTTGCGCTCGGCATCATAATCGAAGCCGTCAAGGTTGCGGTTGATTTCCTCACCTGCGTCGTATGCCGAGAAGAGCGCTTCCGGTTCGTAGAACGAACGGGTGTATTTCGGAGCCTGATAGCGCGAGGGGTTCATAGACTGGTTGGTATAAGCCACCACAGCGTCCAACGATGTCTCTTCATCGATGTGCAAGCTCTGCACACCTCCGATAGTGGCAATCTCGTTCCACACCAAAAGGTCCCAGTAGCCCCAGTCGAAGCGTCCATTGAACGTAGTGCCGTAGATGGTGTGTGCCAAGACGCTGGTGTGCGGACCGTACTTCTGGTCACCAGTGTAGTAGCGGCGCAGGTTGAACACCGTGGGTTCTACATAGCCTATCTCACCAAAGATGGCCTTGTCGGTCTCATCCCAGTCGTAGTTCCATTCAGCCTTCCAGTCGTAGCTAATGTCGTATCCTATTTCGTAGTCCCAATACACTTCGAGGTCCAGTTTTACTATTGGCAGTGAGAAGTCGGCATCTGCCGAGTCGTACAAATGCAGCAGCGGCTCACGCTCACAAGAAGTCAAGAAAATGAGAAGGCCTACCCCCAGCCCCTCCCCATAGGAGGGGAGCTTCATTCCGAGCATCACACCTTTCTTGGCGAGACTCAGGATGCTTAGGAGTATGGTCTTCATCTTTCTCATTTCTTCATTTCCTCATTCTCCCGACAATTCGAGAATTTCGTGATTGCGGAAACTTATGCCTTTTTTGTCGCGCTTGCGATAGAGGATGTCATAACTAAGGTTTATACCTACGCGCGTAGGACCTATCCATGTGAATCGGTACTGACGCTCGCGGAAGTTGGCAGCCTTACCCGTCCACTTGTAGTAGTAGAGGTGGTCGCGATAAGCAGGGTTGACGGGATTCTCGAACTGATAGGGGTCGTAACCACTATAAAGAATGCCCACCTGCGCCGTGAACTCCAAGCGCCAGTGACCTTTCTTGCCCAACTGCTGCACCCAACCGAGACCCAAGCCTCCGCCCAGTGCCTCGCCTTCCCATCCGTGATTGGCATTGAAGCAGATGCCATAGAGAGCGAGGTTGGCGTATGCCGAGAAGAACAACCCACGGAAGGCAGCCCCATGTCCTGGTGGATTCTTGAGGATATCGCCCGAACGCAGATAATAGCGTCCCTCCACCTGATAGTTTCGAACCTGGAAGTACTTGTGATCCCAATAATGCTGCCACCAAGGGCAGTCGAAGGACGCTCCGACTGTGAAGTGCCCGTGTAATGGATAGAACTCGAGGGCAACGTTAGGTATCGGACACCAACGATCGTAGCCGGGAACGTATGCAACATCGAACAGGAGATTCGTCTTGATGGAAAGTATCTCACGTCGTGGACGGAGAACACGCAGAGGCAGCACCCTCTCCCCTGCCCTTGCCAAGCTGTCGGCTCTTGCAAGACTGTCGAGGAGCGCAAGGCTGTCACCTGGCTGTGAGGGTTCAAGAGGTTTAAGGGGTTTAAGAGGTTCAATGGGTTCAAGAGGTTCGACTGGTTCGACCGGCTCGGGAACCTTCTCGAAGAAGAGAACAATGCGGGCAGCACGCAACTGCGGGAAGTAGTCCTTGAGCAGATGCTTCCAGAGGCTACCGCCGTGAACTATCTGCAACTTACCCTTCAGGATGGTATATTCGTCCTTGGGAAGATAGTAGTTGCAAAGGCGTTCCACAAGGTCTGCATCGCGGTCGCCCGCGCGACGCATCATAGCAAGAAGCAGGCGATAATCCTCGCTAGCTGTCTCAACATCAAAGGCTTCCTCATTCACGGGCACAGCCAAATGCGCGCGCAGGAAGTCAAAAAGAGTCTGGGCACGACGGCGGCTCAGCATACGGTTGTTGGGGAACGGACCTTCAGGCGAAGCTGCACCACGCAGAACTACGCGCGAAAGACGAAGACTGTCGCTATTGATGAGCGGCAGTACCTCGCGTTCCAGAAGGGTTAGCAGGGAGTCGTTGGTAAACTTGTCGAAACGGTTCACCACGAACACCACTTTGCCCGCCTTGTCAAGGAACTCTTCGTCGCTTAGCGGTTCCAAGGCCGGAGCATCGGGATTGGTGAACTTCACGAAGGGGTAAGGGGCGTACTTACTGATATCGAATGACTTAGGCTGAGTCTGGGCGTTACACTCCGGATAGAAAGAAAACAAAAGAAGCCCTATCAGACTAACTATAGCCGTGACGTGCTTCTTAAATCCTTCGATACAAAACAATCTTTGTCTTGTCCTTATTGTCATTCCTTCTACGTTTCTGTACGTTTTTTCGCCCCAAGGTTCGTGTGTTGCATACGTATGCGCGCTCGCACACTCAACGTACAATTGTCTGCAAAGGTACTACCTTTTTACCAACTGGAAAAACTTTTTTGAAAAAAAAACCACTTACCCCCCCCCATTTTTAACATTTAGTTTAAATTACTTTTCTCGCTTGGCTCCTGATTTCTAAACATTCTCGTTCCTACGCTGCAAGCACTACTAAGCTCTCACGATTCCCATGTATGGGAAACGCAATTCCCACTATATGGGAAAGTCGATTCCCATTGATGGGAAAGCCCATAACACCAAGAAGCATAAGGCTTAGCACCTAATCACAAGCTTAAAAATACACCATTTCATCGGGCGTTTTTATACATTGGAAAGAAATAAGAATAAGTAAGTTAAGCCTAATCCGACAGAGACTCGACGAAGAAGACGGCGTGCCCCTTGCGCTTATCCTCTGGAGGCAGTTGCATATAGTCGCCGTAGATGTTACGCAGATAAGCATCGGGATTGGCAGGAGCGCTGAAGGTTTCTCCCTCGAACTCAATGGTGCTTACGGGGAATATGTCGGACACATGATGAATGATGCCGTAACCATTGGTGTCGAGCGTATTGCTAAAGCATTCGTCCATAGGACGGAAAGCACATGCTAGAGCCCATTGCAAGCGATAAACAAGACGTTTGGCTCCGAACCAGAACAGTTCGGCTACGGAACGCCACGAATAAGTGTGTTGCTGAAGAAGAATGGCATTGGCACGACAATAGCCCTTCACCACCCGCTTACAGAAGGCTCTCGATACGGTGGGATAAGGCATCAAGGGAAAAATATCGACATAAAGACCCTTCTGATACGGACGGTTGAAATCATCACCCCCCTCCACAAGGAAAGAGTTCTTATCGCGCACTTTAATAATAGGAAGGCGGCACGAAGGTTCGGTCTGCATGGTCTGCATGAAAAGGCCTTCTGGAAGTTCCCTGATTGCAGCTTCTACGAAACGCGGAATATCGCTCAGGCGCATTGCTATGTCCACATCGTCGTCCCAAGGGATGAAGCCCTTGTGACGCACAGCACCAAGAATGGTGCCGCCGTCGAGCCAGTAATCAATGCCGTTCCGGTCGCAGATATCGCGAATAGCACGAAGTATATCGAGTTCCTTTAGCTGTACGGCACGTAAGTGTCGTTGCTGATGATTCTCCAGCTCAGTCATAAAGAATAATTATCAATTGTCAATTATCAATTTGTTTGCACCTCTCGATTGTTCGTTCCATTTTTTCGGACATAGAGCCTTCAATCTTCCAGCCTAAGGCACGGAGCTTGTCGGTATTGAACACAGAGCGCTTCACAGGATTGTAGCCCTTACGCTCCTGTTCCTCGGGAAGTTGCATGACGACCTGCCTGCCACCAATGGAAGCCACCATTTCGGCAAGCTGACGAATGGTTATATCCGACGAAGGGTCTGCCACATTATAAGCCTGACCAGAGTCTCCTTTCAGCAGGATGTGCAACAACGCCGAAGCGGCATCAACAACATAGCACCACGAACGGTATTGCTCTCCAGTACTTTTCATCACTATATCCTGTCCGTGCAGCACATTCCTTATGAACTGGGCATAAACGCGGTTGTCCTGCTCAGTAAAGTGCGGTCCATAAGTGTGACAAGGACGAGCCACCACAAAATCAACGCCATATTCCGACGAATAGGAGGCACAAAGAGTCTCTGCCGCACGTTTGCTGCTTGGATAGCAACTGCGAGGCGACATAGAATCCACATAACCACTATCCGACTCGCTGAAATCGTGCCCATCGCCTTCTCCATATACCTCGCCAGAACTAATGTAAAGGAAACGCTGCAGACCGTGCTGCAGACTATAGTCCATGAGATTGCGAACTCCAAGGATATTGGAAAGCATAGTCTCCACCGGTTGAGCGGCGAAGAAAGCAGGACTGGCAGGACTGGCAGCATGAATGATGTAGTGGAATGCTATATCGAGGTCGAGAGGCTTTGTCACATCGGAGCAAAGGAAGTGAAATCGTGGATTGTCGGCATAAGGAGCAAAGAGTTCGTGAGCCCTATTCTCGCTACGCCCCATAGCCCATACATGGAAGTCGGCAACTTCGCGCTGCATCAAAACTTCCACCAAGCAGTTGCCTATCAAGCCCGTAGCACCCGTCACAAGGATGTTACAGCCCTGCAGCTTCTCCCAAGGCAGGGGAAGCAGCGTCACTTGCTTAATATCGTCGCAATAGGTTTTCACTTCTTAACCTTTAACCATTCCTCGCGAGTGGTATGCATGAGAGCCTTTAGAATCTCAAGGTCTTCGACAGTAGTAACCTTGATATTCTTCTCAGAGCCTGGAACTATGTGCATTTCACGACCGCCGACCTCAGCAATGAGGGTACAACTGGCAACGCTGTTTTCAATACCCTTCTCACGAGCCTCCTCATGAACCTGTATGATATTGCCCAAACGGAAAGTCTGGGGAGTCTGGGTACGAATGAGACTGTCGCGCGGAATGCTGTGATTGGAGGCGAATCCATCGGCACTCTCCAGTATAGCCTCACGGCATTGAATACCAGTGATGGCATAGCCGTAGGCCTGACAAGTGGCTATATTGTTGGAAATGATGTCCTGACTGAGCAAGGGACGCACTGAATCGTGGATAAGAACGAGGTCCTGATCGTTGCAACCAGCCTCGCGCAATCCATAGATACCGTTATGGATGGACTGCATTCCAGTCTCGCCGCCTGGGAACACCCAACGCATTTTATCTATGCAGAACTGGTTGGCATAAGCCTGCAGCACCGTTTCCCAACCACGCAGACAAACTACCGCAATAGCGTCAATATCGGCGTGGCGCTGGAAACACATCATAGTGTGAATGATGATGGGACAACCATCAACGTGCATAAACTGCTTGGGAATATCTTGTCCCATTCGGTTGCCGGCTCCTCCGGCGATTATTAGTGCTATATTCATTGCTTTGGGGTTAATGGGCTTAATAGGCTTCACTCTTAATTCTTAACTCTTAATTCCCCTTCCTTCGGCCAGCGGCCGCTCAGCCAGGGGACGCGCTCGATATAGGGGACGAGCCAAGCACAAAGGCAGAAGATGACGGGCACAAGGATGAACACATCATCTGTACGACCGAATATACTGCGATTATAGCTGAGGAAAACATACTTATAATAGTAAAGCATGGGATAGTGACTCACGAAGAACACCATAGAATGCTCGCCGATAAAGTTCACTATGGGCACACGAGGCAAACGGGCAGCAATGAGCAGTCCGGACAGGCCGCACAGGATTACCGTAATATTTGCTATGGTTATTATGGGATTGCCAGTAAACTTGTTGCTCGACATAGTGTAGGAAGCATCGTGGAAGAGTATGTTGCCTGCGATGAACAGCAATATCAGCAGTATGGAAACCCGTATTGTCCGATTCGGCTCCCACCGTCCGATTATACGACTCCAAGCACGACCGAGTTCGAAGAAGAAAAGCCCCATCGGCACGTTGCTAAGACTCATCCATAGGGGATTACCCAAAGTGAAAAGCCAATAGCTGACGAAGGGGAATACAAAATATATAGACGACGACCAGCGAAGCACCCACTGAGGAGCACCCTGAAGCAGGCTGTGACGCCACTTTTCGAGGAAGTGCATAGCTATATATGCGGCAAAGAAACTGAAGAGGAACCATGTGGGGTTGTTGCCATAAAAGGCACTGTTTGTCCAGATGTGATCCCACGAAAGAGGCTCAATAGGCTTGTGATACTTTTGAATCATCATCGGCAGGAACGAGAAGTACACTACCGAACCTATCAGTCCTGTTGTAATATAAGGAATGAGCAGTCGTTTTGCCTTCTCAAGACAATACTGGCGAGAGTCGCCCAACACCGATTTATTGAAGTATCCGGCCTTGAAGAAGAAGAACGACATGAAATAGTAGGTCCACTGCATTACCTCTTTCCACCAATCGTCGTCGGCATGTCCACAAAAGGCCATGATGTGAAGGCTTACCATACGGATGATACAGATGCCGCACAGGAAGTCAAAAGCGTGGTTACGTAGTTTCATGCCACAAAGGTACAAATAAATTGAAAATTGAAAATTGAAAATTGAAAATATTTTGTACCTTTGTGGCATGAAGCTGGCTCCTGTCGCACTTTTCGTATATAATCGGGCGGACAACACTCGTCGCACGCTTGAGGCCTTGGCTCGCAACACTCTTGCCAGCCAAACCAACGTGTATGTATTCTCCGACGGAGGCAAGGACGAGAAATCATGGGCAGAGGTAGAGGCTGTTAGGAATGTAGTCCGAGAGTTTATCTCCCCCCTCGGGGGGACTAAGGAGGGGTTCTCTCTTACGCTTGTCGAGCGTCCTGAGAACTACTACCTCGAACGGAACATAACAGAAGGTATTGCCCAGGTGCTGGAGGAATACGACCGCATCATAGTTCTGGAGGACGATATGGTTACTTCGCCATATTTCCTACAGTATATGAACGAAGCGCTGGAGCTCTATGCCGACGTGCCGAAAGTAATGCATGTTGCAGCTTTTACAAATCTGGACTTAAAAGGCACTCCTTTCTACTTCACTCCGCACATGAGTGGATGGGGCTGGGGAACTTGGAAAGACCGATGGAATGGGCATTTTTGCCACTACAAGACAAGAGATGAGGCATTAAAGGGCCTCACACAGGACGATTTGGAGCGCATTGAATACGGAGGAGCTTTCCAATGTCTGAAAAACCTCGACAGACGTCCTATTCCCTGGGACATTTGCTGGGAGTTGGCGATATATAAGGCAAAAGGACTTTGTCTGTCACCAGGCCGTACCCTTGTGCGCAATATCGGACTGGCACAGGGCACGCATTTCCGTTCATTCAGAATACTACAACGCTATGAGTTCGACCGTGAACCGCTGCAGGAGCCTCTGAGGCTAACAAAAGTGGTGGAATCAAAGGCCGACCCGGCTATAGAAGCCCAGTTTGCCCAAGCCATAACCGACTGGGGCATTCGCTACACCCTGCTTGGCAAGGTCGTACG
>Ga0247611_10008317_pt1 | contig 12817 bp, 9 predicted proteins | sample 177DNAGHGhighgp2_FD_192422 | JGI IMG/M metagenome (GOLD analysis project Ga0247611, IMG submission 192422) | Sheep rumen microbial communities from Palmerston North, Manawatu-Wanganui, New Zealand - 1770 DNA GHGhigh gp2 | ecosystem: Host-associated > Mammals > Digestive system > Stomach > Rumen ... | reverse complement strand
CTTATAAAAGACGCATTTTCAGGAATGCGAAAAGATATGAAAAACACACTTATTTCTCTTGGAACAATGTTTGCAACCATGATCTTAATTGCAGTTGCATACTTGGTTTATATGAATGAAAATAAGTTAATTGATGATACAAAAGATAGAAGTTCAAATATAGTTGCATACGTTGATGTTAACGTACCAGATGATACTGCAGTTAAGATGGGATACGAAGTAGAAAAAATAACTGGTGTTACATCAAGTACTTATAGAGATAAAGAATACGCTGTTAATCTAGCAAAGAGCATGAATCCTATTATGGTAGAAGGATTTTCTGATGAAGTTCTTCGTACTATTTATCCAGCATATTTTGTTGTTACATTTGATGATGTAAGTATGGTCGAATCAATAGTTCACAGTTTGCAAAAGATTCAAGGTATAGAAGAAATATCTGTTAACCAGTATGCAAAAGCAAAGGCAAGAGATGCACAAATATATAAAGCGGTTGCAATTTTAGCAGTAATACTTATTGTTGAGTTTTCAGTATTCTTAATGATGAATACTACAAAATTAATGATGTATTCAAAGAGAACAGAAATCTCAATTATGAAGTATGTAGGCGCTAAGAATAACTTTATTAGAGCACCATTTGCAATGAGAGGAATATTTACAGCAGTACTTGCAGTTGCACTTACGATGCTAGTTGTTTACATTGCTTATCCAGCTTTTATAAAGTCAATGAATACTTTAGAGAGCGGATTTAGCTTCATATCTTTTGAATTCTTATATCAAGAATTACTAGGTATACTACTAATAATTGGTATATTCATAGGATTATGTGGAAGCTCAGCATCAATGAAGAAATACTTAGATGTTTAAGAAATACATGAGGTGAAAAATTGAAACTAAAGAGAATTATTTGTTTTATTCTTGCTGTTATTATGTGTATGCAATCTTCGATAATATTTGCAGCAACAACTAAAGAACAACAACTTAAAGACACAAAAAATAATATTTCTAAAACACAGACTGAAATGAAAAAAAATGAACAAGAACAAAAAACAGTACGTAGTGAGATTAATGAACTAGATGTTAACATCAATGATACTGAAGATCAAATTGCAGAAACAAAGAAAAATATTTCAGCTGTTGAAAGGAATATTAAAAACACAGAAGAAGACATTGAAATTGCACAGGCAGAATATGACAAAAATTATGAATTAAGAAAAAACAGAATGGTAGCATATTACAAAGTAGGTACTACTTCTTTAGAAGAGTCTGTTTCTAAGATTAAAGAAGAGCCAGATAAAATGTACATGGAAAAGGCAATTGAAAGAGTAGTAGAGTATGATACCAATCTTATAAACGAATTAGAACGTCAACGTTTAATACTAGAAGAAAAGAAAGCGCAACTTGATAAACAAAAAGCAGAACTAGCAGCACTTAAAGCAGACTTAGAAGTAAAACTTGCTTCTCTAGAAACAACATTAAAGAAGAGAGAAGGATATTTATCTACACTTCAAAATGATCACAAAGAACTTGAAAAGTCTATTGATGATATGAAAAAAGAAGCGGATAAGTTAACTAAGGAAATTCAAGAAGCTGCAGCAAAAGCTAATACTTCTGGAACATATAAAGGTGGAAGAATGACATGGCCACTTCCTGGTTCTTACACAATCACATCGCCTTTTGGAAATAGACTTCACCCAATACTTAAAGTGTACAAGCTTCACACGGGTGTCGATATTGCTGGTAATAATTGTAATGGTAAGCCAGTAGTTGCAGCAGCTGATGGAACAGTTATAGTTGCAAAATATAGTTCATCATATGGTAACTATGTTGTAATTGACCATGGTGGTGGCATAACAACACTATATGCACACTCTAGTAAGTTAGAAGTAACAGTAGGTCAAAAAGTAAAAGCAGGCCAAGAAATAATGAAAGTTGGTACAACAGGTTATTCTACAGGTCCACATTTACACTTTGAAGTAAGAGAAAACGGAAACTATGTTGATCCAATAGGAAAAGGATATATTAAATCATAATTTAAAGCGACAATCTAAATAGATTGTCGCTTTTTTATATTTTATATTTATCATCAATCATTTTGACATAACCATCTAATTCCATTAAGGACAAATCTGAAGTAATATCAGCGATACATTTATCATTAAAGAAGTTTATAATGTCTTGAATAGAAGTAGGTGAATTTTCTTTAATATACTCAAAATAAGCACGATATTCTTCAGGTATATCATCTATATTAGGTGACACATTATTATTGTAATTAGGGGTAAATATGTCTTCTATACGCAACTGTTTTGGAGGAGGATAAATATAATTTACAACCTGCATATAATCTACGAGAGGTGATGCGTTTTTCAAAAACAAACTAATACCACCAGCTCCTTTAAAATAATCTAAATTCCATGGAACAACAAATAATTTTTTGTTTTGTTCAATAGCATGATGCGCTGTATTCATAGCACCACTTTTTATAGGTGCTTCGGTAATAATTACAACTTTAGATAAAGCAGAAATTATTCTATTTCTTTCTAAAAATTGAAACGATAAAACTGGTTTGTTGATTGGATATTCAGAAAGTAAAAGACCATCATTATCTAAAATTTTGTTTGCTAAAACTAATTTTTCTCCCTTTAGTATTTCATTAAATCCACCAGCTAGAACAGCGATTGTAGATTTAATAGCACCTTTATGAGCACATTCATCAACGCCAGATGCGAGACCTGAAACGACCACGATTTTATTATTTGATAAATTTTTAGCTAGTTCAAAAGCAATATCTCTTCCGAAGCTCAGAAGCTTTTCTTGTTCCAACAATTGCCACTTTCTTTTTCTTAAGTAATTTTATATTACCAATTGCATACAATACTTCTGGAGGATTTTTTATCTTTTTTAAATCATTTGGATAAATTTTATCTTCAATATGAATTTCAATTTGTTCTTTATCGTAATTATTTACCATTATAATACTCCCTTTAATCAAATGGATTAATAAAAGCATTTTTTATATGATTAATCTGTAATCTAGCATTCTTTTTACCTAAAACTTCAACAATATCAAATCTAACAAAATGATTTTCAAGATGATTAATCATTAAATAGTATTCAGCAACTTTATAGATATGTCTTTGCTTGTATTGATCAACGGCTTCTGCAGGATTTCCACATCTTTTATCAATACGAGATTTAACTTCAACAAATACAATATCGTTTTCTTTGGAATTATGATCGATAGCGATAATATCGACTTCTCCGTGATTTACAAGAAAAATTTCTAGCGATGATAGAATATCCGTTGTTAAACAAAAATTCCGAGGCGGTATCCTCACCATTATTTCCTAATTCTTTTTTGTAGTACATAAAAAAGTCCTTTCTATTTCCAAAACTTTCTGTCTAGATTTCTATATTGAATTGCTTCCGCAAGGTGTTTTTTTGTGATATCTTCACTATTATCTAAATCAGCAATAGTTCGAGCAAGTTTTAGAACTCTATCATGAGCACGTGCACTAAATCCTAATTTTTCAAAGGCATTTTTAAGAAGTAATTTGCTTTCCTCATCTAATTTGCAGTATTTCTTAATTAATTCAGAAGTTAGTTCACTATTGCAATGAATCCCATAATCTTTATATCTTTCGAGCTGAATATTTCTTGCTTTATCAACTCTTTTTTTGATATCTTCAGAGCTTTCAGCTGGCCTTTCTGAAGATAGGTCATCATACTTAACACTATGAACCTCAATATGAATATCTATTCTATCTAATAGAGGACCACTTATACGATTCATATACTTTGTAATTTGTTCATTTGTACAAGAGCATTGCTTATCTTTTGAACCATAATATCCACATGGGCATGGATTCATACTTGCAACAAGCATAATTTTTGATGGATATGTAATGGTTGAATTTACACGACTTATTGTAACTTTTCCATCTTCTAAAGGTTCTCTCATAAGTTCCAATATATCTCTTCTAAATTCAGGGATTTCATCTAAGAATAATATTCCATAATGAGCAAGAGATATTTCACCGTGGTTTTGGAACTCTTCCGCCGTCCAATTAATGCTGAGCTTGAAATTGTATGATGTGGATTTCTAAATGGTCGTGTTTTTATTAATGGAATATTTTTTGGTAAGGTTCCACATATACTATGAATTTTTGTTATTTCCAATGATTCTTCAAAAGTTAAATCGGGGAGGATAGATGGAAGTCTTCTTGCCATCATAGTTTTACCGAGAACCGAGGAGAACCTATTAATAAACAATTATGACCACCACTTGCAGCGATTTCCAAAGCTCTTTTAATTTTTTCTTGACCTTTTACTGAGGAATAATTAAGAATTGAATATTCATGATTTGAAAAGAATTGATTTAAATCTGATTCGAATTTTTTAATGACTTTTTGATTATTTAAATGACTAATAACATCTTCTAAAGACTTTACAGGATAGATTTCTAAATTCTTTACTACACTTGCTTCAAATCGATTGTCATATGGAATAATTGCTTTTTTGATACCTAAATTATATGCTTCGATGCACATTGGAAGAACACCGGTTACTTTGTTTATTGCTCCATCTAATGAAAGTTCTCCAACAAAAAAATATTCGTTTAGACTTTCAACTGATATTACTTCTAAATCACAAAGTAATCCAAGAGCAATTGGTAAATCAAAAAATGATCCTTCTTTTTTTATATTTGCAGGAGATAAGTTTATAATTACTTTACGACTTGGTAATTCACATCCAATGTTTTTAAGTGCTGCTCGAACACGTTGTTTAGATTCTTTTATAGACACATCTGGTAAACCTACAACATCCCATGACGGCATACCGCTTGAGACATCAACTTGAATATTAATTAGTTGGCCCTCTATGCCTACAAAAGCCATACTTTTAACTTGCGCTAACATATTAATACCTCACTTTTTTAACAATGTACCATTATCACATAATCAATACAACAAAACTAGTAAAAGATGGTACAAACTAGTAAAAACTGGTATAATATATAAGTGCCAATTGGGAGGCGGTTTTTTGAAATATTTAAGTTTATTATTAAAGATTATCATTATTAGTTTAATGGTGTTTTCAATAAATGTTTCTTGTGCAAAAGCAGAAGTGTATGATGATTATGAAACATATAATCTATATGCAGAAGTAATAAAAGCAAGTGATGAAACAACTTTGAATGATGGCTATGCAACATATAAAGTTCAAAACTTGAAAGTTAAAATTCTTGACGAGAAATTCAAAAATCAAGAGTATGATATTGTTTATTATCTTGAAGATGGAATCAATTCAAGGCTTCCAATTTATGATAAATTCAAAGTAGGTGATAAGCTTTATGTGTACGGCATTTATGAAAATAATGAGCTATCAGTACAAGCTGCATCATACTATGATAAAACACCATGGGTAATAGGAATACTTGTAATATATGCTGCATTAATTCTAGTTATAGGCGGCAAAAATGGATTGAAAGCTATTCTTAGTTTAGCAGTTACAGTATTTATAATATTTGCTTTTTTGATTCCAGCTATACTAGATGGTAAGAGCCCAATATTATTTACTATTCTTTTATCATCAATAATAATTATTATTTCGTTTGTTATAGTAGCAGGTTTTAAAAAGAAAACTATTGTGGCAATAATTGGAACTGTTGCTGGTGTTGTTGCTGCTGGAATTATTGGTGCAGTTTTTTCGAATGCTATGAGACTTACAGGTATTAATGAACATGCTCGTATGATTTCAACTATAATAGATGAATCAAAGGAAATGATAAGTTTTAAAGATATAATGCTTTCTGCAATTATGATAAGTGCTTTAGGAGCATGCATGGACGTTGGTATGTCTATTTCATCTGCACTTTCAGAACTTAAAGAAAGAAAACCAGAATTAACATCAAAAGAATTAATTAAATCTGGTATGAATATTGGAAAAGATGTCATGGGAACAATGACAAATACTCTTATCTTGGCTTATGTTGGTAGTGCAATGCTTTGTATATTGCTTTATAATGCTAATAGTTTCGATTTATCATTTATCTTAAATTCAGAAGATATTACTGATGAGGTACTAAAATCTTTAGCAGGCAGTATTGGCCTAGTTTGTACAATTCCTTTTACAGCAATTTTAGGCGGCATAATTATTGGAAATGACAGTAAAAAATCGCTAAATAAAGGCAAAAAAGAGACAAAAAGTGATGTACAAAATAGTAAAAAAGAGTATAATAAGGCAGATACTGAAGAAGTACCAGTAAATTATTTCAAGGGATAAACTTACAATTATATAAAGGAGATAGAAATGAACAATAGAGGAGAAAACTCGATTTTTACAATATTAGTTACAGTTATAATTACTGCATTATTGTGTTTTATATTTTTTAGATTAGGAAATTGGAATGCTTCTGTTAATGGAGAAACTACTCCAACTAGTTCAACCCCACAAAGTATTTCAGATTTGGTTTCTGCAACCACAACAGATGGTGCAGTTGCTGAAGCGAATATGTATAAAAAATTAAGTAATATTAAAAAGATAATTGATAATGAATTTTTATTTGATTATGATCAAGAAAGATTGGCTGATAACGCAGCAAGAGGAATGCTATATTCTTTAGATGATCCTTATGCAACTTATTACAACAAGGACCAATTTAAATCATTTTATGAGCAAACAGAAGGCGAATATGTTGGAATAGGTGTTTATATATCATTTGATACACAAAAAGAATTACCAATCATATTAGCACCACTTGATGATTCACCTGCATTGGAAGCTGGAATTTTGCCAGGAGATTATATTTTAAAAGTTGGAGATACAGAAGCTGGTTCAAATAACTATCAAGAACTAGTTGATGCAATTAAGGGTACTCCGGGTTCAACAGTTAAAATTGAATTATATAGATATGATGAAAATGGAAAAGGTAAAAGAATTGAGCTTGAAATTGAAAGAAGAAAAATAGAAATAAATCCTGTGGTATCAGAAGTATATGAAGAATCAATTGGATATATTCGTTTAACATCATTTGATGAAAATACTTATGATAATTTTAAAGCAGAATATGATAAATTAATTGATGAATCAAAAGTTAAAGCATTAATAATTGATTTAAGAGATAATCCTGGCGGAGTGTTAGGAATATGTGCAAAGATTACAGATCTTATGATTCCAGAAGGTAAAATAGTTTATACAGTAGATAAAAAAGGAAAAGAAGAAGCATTATTCTCTGATGATACAAAAATAAAAATCCCACTTGTAGTATTAGTTAATGAAAATTCTGCAAGTGCTTCAGAAGTATTTACTGCTGCAATCAAAGATTATGGCGTAGGTACCATAATAGGAAAGAAAACTTTTGGTAAAGGTGTAATTCAAACTTTAAAATCACTAGGTGATGGTACTTATTTAAAAATAACAACAGCAGAGTATTTTTCTCCAAAAGGTAATAAGATTAATGGAGAAGGAGTAACACCTGATATAGAAGTTGATTTACCTGAAACAGTAAAAAATTCTTACTATGTAGAATTTGATGAAGATACACAACTTCAAAGAGCGATTGAAGAATTGAAAAGTAAAATGTAAAAATAAGGCTGTATGATTTTTATCATACAGCCTTTAATTTTAGATTATTATTTCTTTTTTGTTGATTTTGCTTTTGCTGATGTCTTTGCTTTCGTAGTTGCTTTTGATGCTGTTTTTGCTTTTTTTGTTGTTTTAGCTTTTGCAGTTGCTTTTTTGCTTGTGCTCCCAAATCCACCTTGTCTGGTTGCTTTAGAACTTAATTCTGCATCATTATCTACGATTAAGAAGTTTTGGAAATATGCTTGTCCTATAACATCATGTTTTTTAATTGTAATATCAAATGGGAAGAAATTATAAAAAGCATACATTATATTTCCATCATTTTCTTTGTTGCCATAGTAATCAGCATCAATTACTCCAATACTATTAGCTAAGATTAATCCTTTTTTAGCTGGATTAGAACTTCTATTAGCTAAAATTAAAACTTCATCTTCACCACAATATGCTTTAATACCTGTCTTAACCAAAGTTGGTTTATAATCTTCTGAAACATTACTTGCCTTAAAAACATTTTTTATATTTGCAAAAACACTCTTCCAAAAAGAAGGGATAACAGTATCTTCTGCAGCTTCAAAATCATAACCTGCTGAATTTTTAGTTTTTCTCATTGGCATGTGAATGTCTTTCTTTTCATATCCTTTACAAATTTCAAATCCTCTTTTTTTCTTCATCGAAAATCATTCCTTTCATTTAGATATATACGTATTCTATCACAAATTCTAGAATTTTCAAATTTTTAAGGAACTTTTTGTTTCTATCTTGGTCTAAATGATATACAATGGAATTTGGAGGGATTATATGCGTATGAATACTTTAAAACTTATTTTAGCGGGTATAATGATTGCTGGAGCTAGTGTAGTATATGTTGGACAAAATGGTGATACTCCTTTAAAACTTGCTCCCGGAGAAACAATACAAGAAACATTATATGAAGGAGTTGAGCAATCTGTGATAGGTAATAAAAAAGAAAAGATTGCATTTTCAAAGATGGCTGAAGTAGAAGTAACTTCACCAGAAGAAAACAATAGTGTTATTCCTACAAATGCAAGCTTTGATCTAAAATTTTCAGAAGACGTTTCGCAAGAATATGTTGAAAACGTTTTTGAAATCAAGCCACAAATTAATTTTACAGTTTCAAAAGTTTCACCTAAATATTATAGACTTACAACAGTTAATGGATTAAGAGAAGATGAGATTTATAACATTTTAGAAAAAACAACTGATGGAACTAAAAAGTGGGCTTTTCAAACAGAAAGAGTGTTTAAAGTAGAGTATACATATCCATCTGATGGACAATATATTACTGAAACTGGAACGCCTGAAATAAGATTTAATGGTGAAATTTCAAAAGATACTCCAATTTCAAAATATGTAAGAATTGAACCTAATATTGGTGGAAAATGGGAACAAAGTTATACATATAATTATAGATTTGAACTATCTGGACATTTTGATCCTTCAAAGACATACAAGATTACAGTTTTAAAAGGATTAAAAGATGTATATGGTAATGAATTAAAAGAAGATTATTCTTTTAGCTTTTCAATTGAAAATGTTGAGGATATTGCTGCTAATCTAACAATATTAAACAATTACAAACCAAATTCAAAAATAGATTTAAACCTAAATCTAAGTATGAACATGAATAAAGCACTTTCAATTAAAGAAGCTAAGTTAAAAATAATAGATTTAGGATCAAAAGAAGAGTTTGTTAAAGCACTTAAAGATGTTAAATATATTGAAAATGTTACAAAGTATTATGAGATGCCAGCTGTATATGAAAAAGATTTAAAGGATCAAATAACAGCTATTTATAACGAAGAAAAATCAAAGAATAGATATTATTACTATGATGAAATACCATTAGATACAAACCTTGTGATTTCAAATGAAGGATATTATTTATCATTACTAAATATTAATTCAAATGTAAGTACAGCCTTGTTCCAAGTAAATGAGTCAACAGCTACTACATCTGTTTTAGCAAATTGCAACTTTATGATTTTATATAAAGGCAAAGATGGTGCTAATAACAGTGTTGATGTATACGTTAATGATGAAAAACTAGGTACAACAAATGAAGAAGGATTTTTATATGTTGAAGGTTTTAATAAGATTATTAAAAATCTAAAAGAAGATGTAAACTTCGTTGAATTTAAAAATGGAAAAACAAATTACATTTGTGATATAACAGGATCTGTAAATAGAGCATATGAAGGAGAAAACTATTTAACTTCAAATGCTAAATTTAATAATGGATACATATATTTTGATAGAAATTCATACAAACCAGGTGAAACAGTACATATTTGGGGATATGCAAAGAATAGAAAAGTTGAATTAAAAGAAGCAACATTAAGAGTAACTTCTAATTGGGATGATGTACTTGTAGAAACTCCAGTTAAACTAGATGAAGTAGGCACTTTCTCTTATGAATATCAAATCTCAGATGTAAATAAAGAAAGTTATGTTTCTGTAGATTTACTAGTTGGAGATACATCATTATATTCAAGAAGTTTTAATGTTAAAGAATATGAATTAAAACAATATCAAATAGAAGTTACATCAGAAGCAACAAAATATTTAGATGGTGATACGGCAAAGATTAACGTTAGTGCTCAAACTTATGATGGAACACCACTTAAGAATACAGAGTTTTATTATTCAATAAATAACAAATACTATTACAATAACAATGCAAAAGAACAAAATGGAACAGTAGTTACAGATGAATTTGGCAAAGCTACAATTCAAGTACCTTTAGTTTTCAAAACAAAGAAAACAAATATTATGCCAGAAAATATAAGAGTAACTATTTTGAATTCTCTAATTGATGGCGAACAAGAAGTAGTCAACTTTACTGTTTATCCATACAAACATTATGCAGATGGAACTGCAAAATATATTGTTGATGAAGGTAAATATTATCTATCATTTGATGAGTATTTATCATTAGACAATAAAGTTCCAGCAAATGATAGTATAAAGGTTGTTGCAAAAGCATATAAGACGGTTAGAACTGTAACAGGACAAAAATATAATAAATACTTAAAAGAAATGGTAGATGTTGTAGACTATAAAGAAGTTGCTCAAACACAATATGATAAAACATTTACAATAAGCATGAAAGATGGCAAGGGCACTTATGATCTACCAAACTATAGCAAAGATAAAAATTGTTATTACAGATTTTATGCATATTTAATAACAGATACTGGAAAAGAATTAGGATTAAACTATAGTGCTCAAATATATTCATATTCTTATAAAACAATTTTTGATGAAGTAGAGTATGAAGAAGTAGAGTATGTAGATCCAATAATAAATCCAGAACTTACATATAGACTTGTAAACGAGAAAAATAACAGGTTAAAAGTTGGCGATGAAGTTAAATTCTACTTACAAGATGATGATGGTAAGAGATTGAATGATTACTCAAAATTTGAGTTTTATACTCTAGTTGTATCTGCTGAAGGAAATGTTATAGTTAAACACAAAGGTGAAGCACCTCATTTTGTGTTTAATGATAAAATGGGTGCAAACTGTGCGGTATATACCTTAATGTATGATACATTAAAAACATATTCACCTTCTGCAAATGCTAGTATATATTATTCTTACTATACTACTTCGAATTTATGGTATCCAAGTTCAAATACAATAAATCTATGCGAAGATGAAATATCATTAAATTTAGATATTACATTTAGCAAAGAAGTATATGAACCACGTGATGAAGCAACTATAAAAATCAAAGTAACAGATAAAAATGGTAAAGGTGTTAAGGCGGGAGTAAATCTTTCTGCAGTAGATACAGCATTCATAGATGCTAATGGTAATGTTGATGCAAATATTATTAGTAGCTTATACAATAGATACTATATTGCATCTTCAAATAGTGGATTAAAAACATACTCAAGAGATGCAACAGATTCTGTAAATAGTATGGCAAAAACTTTATCAGCTTCAGGTGCTATGGTAGAAGAAGCAAGTATGGCTATGGCTGATGAAGCAGGTGGTGCTGATTCAGAAGCAACTTTAAGAGATGATTTAAGAGTTACTGCATTTTTTGAAAGTATAGTTACAGACGATAATGGAATAGCTACAATAACAATTCCATTCCCAGATAACATCACAGAATGGACAATAAAAGCAGAAGCTATTTCAAAAGATTTTAAAGCAAAGAGCGATGAAAAGAAGATTAAAGTAAGTAAAGATTTCTTTGTAAATTTAAATCATAATGATAAATATTTAGTTGGAGAAAAATTTGCATTTAATGTTAAAAGTTTTTCAAAAGAATACACAGGTAAAACTGCAAATATTCAAGTATCTATTTTGGATGCAAATGATAAAGTAATTGAGCAAAGACAATTAACAAGTAAGGCAGGAGAAGTATTATCATACAAAGTATCAAAACCTATCACAACTGCTGGAACATATAAGATAAAAGTTACAGCTTCATGTGAAGGAGTTAAAGATGCTATTTTAGATGAAATAGAAATAGTAAATAGTCTATTAGATACAAATATTAGAGAAGACTTAATAGTTAAAGTTGGAGATAGAATTGCAATAGTATCTCCAAAAGGATACTTATATATCTTAAATGAAGATGTAGCAAAAATCTTACCAACGCTATTTAGTTTAGATTTCTTATATGGTGAAAACAGAAATGACTCTACATTACTTAGAAAAGAAGCTTCTAGAATCCTAAGTGATTTATACAATGGTAAAGAATTTGAGTATAAACCAAGTTACAACTACGAATTAGAAAACGATGAAAACTTATTCAAAGTAATGAAAAATGGTTCTCAAGATGTAAGATTTGCTCTTAAGATGATGGCAACACACGCAATAAGCATAAATGATAATAAGATATTTGATAAAGTCGAAGTAAGACTAGGTGAATATGCAAAACTATGGGCAAAAGCATCATGCGATAAGATATCACTTAGAGAATTAAGAACAGCTAAAAATGAATTTATTTTAGATACATCTAGACATACAAAAGAAGATGCATTGTATTTAGCTTTAGCATTTGCTGAAATAGGATCTTATGATGAAGCATATGAAATTTATAATAAGATTAAAGATGATATCAAAGAAACAGAACAAAATGAATTTGAATTAAAAGTAATCTTGGCAATCAAATTAAATGATAAAGATTTAGAAGAATTATATAATGAATATTTAAAGAAAGAATTACTTCCAGAAAATGAAAACTTTGTAAAAC
>Ga0247611_10008316_pt1 | contig 12817 bp, 11 predicted proteins | sample 177DNAGHGhighgp2_FD_192422 | JGI IMG/M metagenome (GOLD analysis project Ga0247611, IMG submission 192422) | Sheep rumen microbial communities from Palmerston North, Manawatu-Wanganui, New Zealand - 1770 DNA GHGhigh gp2 | ecosystem: Host-associated > Mammals > Digestive system > Stomach > Rumen... | reverse complement strand
ACACGTCACGAGACTGGCATCATCAAGACCTATCATGCTCCTGAGATTCGTCTGTCGGCTCGTTACTCCTTGCAGGAAAACCTTTCTTTGAAGGCGGGTTTCAACACGATGCACCAGTATATCCATAAGGTGTCGAATACTTCCATCATGTCGCCTACTGATACATGGAAGCTTTCCGACTTGAATATCAAGCCCCAGAATGGCTGGCAGGCTGCTACTGGCATCTATTACGAGACTGCTGACAAAAAATACGAGTTGTCTGCAGAGGTATATTATAAGCATATCAGCGACTATCTCAATTATCGCAGTTCTGCAGTTCTGCTGATGAACCACCATCTTGAGACCGATGTCATCTCGACCAAGGGAAGAGCTTATGGCATAGAACTTCAGGCAAAGAAACCTATCGGCAAGTTGAATGGATGGGTGAGCTATACATTCTCGCGCTCCTTGCTCCGTCAGGATGACAAGAGGGTGGCTATGCCTCTGAACAATGGTGAGTGGTATCCTGCAGAATATGACAGACCTCATGAGGTGAAGGCGGTGCTCAACTTCAAGTTTACCGAGAGATATAGCTTCTCAAGCAACTTCAACTATGCCACAGGCCGTCCGACAACGCTGCCAGCGGGCAAATATTATGACACGCGCAGTTGGAGATTCATGCCATACTATTCTGAACGCAACAAATACCGTATTCCAGACTATATGCGACTGGATCTTGCGTTCAACATAGAGCCGACGCATAAACTGACCAACTTTTTCCACGCTTCGTTCTCAATAGGTGTTTACAATGCCCTGGCACGCAAGAATGCCTATAACATATATTATGTCACTGAAGATAACAAGATACAGGGTTATAAGTTGTCCGTGTTTGGCACAGCCATTCCTTATGTTTCACTTAATATACGATTCAACTAATATATGATGAAACGGAAATCGCTATATACTGTGCTATGCCTGATGGTAGGTGTATGTACAATGTCGGGTTGTATAGAAGAATATGAGGCAAGCATTTCTTCTGATGATTCCCGCTTGCTCGTTGTTGAAGGCACGATATGTTCAGCTGATACTAACAGGTTCTATCTTTCACATACACAACCTCTCAATTCTTCAGATGGTCTTAGGATGATAACAGGAGCAATGGTTTCTGTACGAGGGAGTGACGGCTCCGAATATATGACAAAGGCAAATGGCAATTGTTATTCCTGCTGGATTGACCACCTGAATCCTGACACGGAGTATTATCTGCATATAGAGGAAGATGGCGAGATTTATGAGTCTGAACCACAGAAACCTCTGCCTACTGAGAAAATAGCGAACATTAGTGGTGAGCAGAACACTCCGGAAGGTGATATTGATATACTCGTCACCCCTGGTGTCCCTATTAATCCTGATAAGACGAATTATTATACTTGGACCTATGATGAGACATGGGAAGTGCATTCCGACTATACTACCTTCGTGTATTTCGATGTAGAAAAAATGGAGAAGGTCGATACTATAGGTTTGTTCCCTGAATGTGGATGGAAGGATGCAAGGGGAACGAATATCTTGGTTGGCTCCAGCACCAATTATGACAGTCAGCACATCGAAAAGCTCAAGCTTTACGACATATACCGTGGCGATGAGCGCATCCTTCACAAATATAGCGGACTGGTGCGTCAACGTGCCATTTCCAAGGCTGAGTATGAGTATGAACTGGCGCGGCGTCAGGCTGGTTCTGAGATGGGTGGCTTGTTCACACCGCTACCCTCTGCCCTGCCTACCAATATCCACTGCCTCACTTCACATAAGCTCGTGATAGGATTTGTAGGATGCTCGTTGAATACCTCTGAATATAGGTTTTTCCTCTATCCCCATGAATTCTCCATCTACCGGCCCTATCAAGGTGATGCCCGACTTTGGCTTGAGGATTGTACCGAGGCTGATTGCTTGCGATTGGTGCGTGCAGGTATGTTCCTGTGCGAATGGCGTGATGAAAGAATGATGGGCGGAAAGTTGACAACAGCGTGGGCTTTCCGTTATCAACTCGATGTCAGAATGAAAGGTGCATATATTGAAAAACCTGATTATTGGGATTAGCTTGAAAATGTTAGTTATTAAGATGAACAACAAAGTATTATCACTTATAGTTGCGATGGTGCTTGCCCTCAGCACCTATGCTGCGAGTATAGAGACCGACCGCTCATGGTATCTTGCCGGTGAGGCGATGAAGGTCAGCGTGACCGCCGACAATACCTTGATAGCATACGCTGAGCTCTGCGATACGCGTGGCCTGGCGGCTGGTGTCGTGGTTGGCCTTGAAGAAGGAGAGGGCTCTGGCATTATCGAACTGCCTTCACACCTCCATAGTGGGTTCTATGTGTTGTCTGCCTATACTCGCGACAACTCCCATGTGGCACACCGGCTCGTTGCTGTCATCAATCCTCTTCTCAAGAGTGGAGACGATGATATCAAATGGGTGGAAATCACACATCCCGACTCTTTGAGCTATTCACAGGCAGAAGGTGGAATGTTGGGTACTGCCGATTTGGTAGACGAGAAGGATGTCGATGTGCGTGAGACGGAAGGCCACATCATCAAGGCGCGTGTCAGGAATGTCTATGAGGGTGATACTTTCACAGGCAGTCAGATTCGTCCTACTTTAAGCATTGTGGGACAGCAGATACATTATTTTGAGGGAAAGATGGTCAATGACTCCATTGCCGTCTTCTTCACCTACGGCATCCACGGCAAGCTGCCGTTGGTGCTTTCTGCCAGGTCATCTACAGGCGTGAGGCTTCCCATCGAGATGATAAGTCCGTTTGCCACCTTGCTCCCGAGAAAACTTCCGCATCTCGTGTTCCATTACAAGCGCAGTGAGGTGGAAGCCCGCTCCATTGACATGCAGCGGCACCAGATGGCCATTGCTCCTGCCAAGCGTGAACTGCAGTTGGGTGATGATGCTGATGAAACGGCAGAAGAGGGAGTGGTGTTGGACTATGACGATAATGCGTTTGGCACCAAACCTTATCTGTCATATAATCTTGATGAGTACCGTCAGTTTCTGACAATCAAGGAGGTGCTGGTTGAATATGTGAATTGCGTATGGAACAGGAAGAACAATGGCGTACAACAATTGTTCGTCCATTCTGATAATTTCCAATACAACAGCGCATTGCCATCATTGGTCCTGATTGACGACATGCCTGTCAGCGACGTAGAGCGACTTCTTAACTATGATGCCCGCCGTATTCATTACATCAACATCTACAGTGCCCAATACACATTTGGTCATAATGTATATAACGGCATCCTGTCGTTCGTAACACGCTCTGGGCGACTCACAAACTATCCAACCGAGCCCAACATGCAGTATCTGGTGTATGAATTTCCCGAGTGAGGCAGTAGCTCACTCTTCTCTTCTTCATCATGGGGCGTTTTCGGGAAAATCCCCAAACCTTTAGGGATAATCCTCCCGCAGTTTAGGCGTATTCCTTTTCATCATTGCCAAATCATGCCTACTTTTGCATCAGAGAAAAGGAAACAACAAGTACAACCCATAAAAAATATACGACAATGAAGAAGATGATACTCATGGCAATGATGATGACGATAGCCATCTCCGCCAGCGCAATGACATACAATGAGGCTCGCAACGAGGCGCTGTTCCTCAGCGACAAAATGGCATACGAGCTGGGTCTCAATGATGCACAGTATGAGGCAGTCTACAATCTCAACCTCGACTACCTGATGTCGCTCAACACCCGCGCCGACCTTTACGGCTCACGCTGGAGCATCCGCGACCGTGGCCTTCTGCGTGTACTCACCAGGGCACAGTACAACCTCTACCTGAACCGCAGCTATTTCTACCGTCCGGTGTATTGGGGCAGCCGCAACTTCGTCTTCGGTATCTACGACCGTTACCACCGCAGCCATTACTTCCGCCATCACCCGCCAGTGGCTCCGCGTCCTATCGTGGCTCCACGTCATGGTCATCGGCCCGGTATGGCAGCTGGACCCCGCCCCAGCGGACATCGCCACCATCCGGCTCCTGCACGTCACCACCGCAGATAATGATGATGAATGAAGAAATGTTATTACTCTTGATAATGAAATTTGGGATGCGATACGACTTCGCATCCCTTTTTGTTTAGGTCAGATAAGCTTAACTAACTTAACAACTTAACTTCTATAACTACCTTTAACTTGCACGAAAGTCGTAAATTATGTTTTGCCGTTTTCGTACTTTTTATATCTTTGCAGAAGATTTCATCAAAATAGAATATGAAGAGAATCATAAAAGTGCTGCTGGGTCTGTTGATGGGAGTGACCGCCGGTCTGCTGATAGGGGCTGGATTGTTCGTTCTGACCAATGATGGAGGATTGACGGCGTTTTTTGAAAAGTTGGCGTCTATAAAGGTGTTGGAAGTGCTGTCGCTCATCGGATTGATGATACTGTGGTTGGTCGTTTCGGCTGTCTTGCAAATCATCATCCACGAAGGTGGACATTTGGTGGCAGGACTGTTCATGGGTTATCGCTTCGTGTCGTTTCGGGTTTTCAGCCTCACGTTGGTCAGACAAGAAGGGAGGTTTCGGTTGAGACGTTTCTCATTAGGTGGAACGGGTGGTCAATGCTTGATGGCGCCGCCCGACAAGCCTGTTGACAAAATTGATACAAGGTGGTACAATCTGGGCGGCGTGTTGGCCAACATTCTGGTGGCAGGTGTGGCATTGACGCTTTTTGTGGTGTGCGACCTGCCTATGTGGGCAGGCACGTGGATGTTGATGATGGCTATCATTGGAGTGATATACGCTTTGCTCAATGGGTGGCCGATGAAGATAGGCGGCATAGGCAATGACGGCTACAACTTGATGCATTTGGAGAAAATGCCCGATGACAAAAGGCTGCTAATCCAAATGCTTGACTGCAATGCACGCATACAAGAGGGACAGCTTCCCAAAGACCTGCCGGCAGAGTATTTCGGACCACAAGGGGAGATAGATTGGGGTGATGGGCTGCAAGCCAACTGGCAGATGATGGTGGTGGCGCATATGGAGAATCTGCACCAATGGGATGAGGCTTACAAATTGTTAAGCGAGGGCATCAACGCACGTGGAAAGATGCCTGATTTGTTTTGGATGGAAACGGCTTGTGAGATGGTTTTCGTGTGCTTGGCCACAGGACGAACGGATGTAGCACAAAGGCTATACACTCCGAGTTTGCAGAACTATGTGAAGACCTACTCCCGCACACAAAGCAGCAAACAGCGCATCGCCTTCGCCGTGGCGTTGTTGATGATGGGCAGACATGAGGAAGCCTCGCAGATGCTTGACGCGCTCAAAATGAATCGTCATGAATACCTGCTGCAGGGAGAGGTGGAGATGGACATCGAACTGATGGAGACTTTGTTGTCTGAATCAAAGACTCCGTAACTGTGATTCATATGAAGATTCTACAGACTATTTTTTCAATCTTCATTTTTCAGTTATCAATTTCAATCTTTCGTTTAATTTCAGCACTTCGTCCCTATATTGGGCGGCCTGGAGGAAGTCAAGCCTCTTGGCTGCCTCGGTCATCAGACGGGTACTCTCGGCAATGGCGGCTTCCAGTTCAGCCTTGGTCATCTTGCTGACAATCGGGTCGGCTACCATGCGGTCGCTGTCGGGTTCAATATAGGCGGTACCATAACCTTTCGAGACAGGCTCTTCCTTATGTGACACTGGTCTCAGGCTGCCCTTGACATCCTTGATAATCTGTTGGGGAGTGATGCCGTGCTCCTCGTTGTATTTCATCTGGATGGTGCGGCGGCGCACTGTCTCGTCGATGGTCTTCTGCATGCTCTCTGTGATGGTGTCGGCATACATGATGACCTTGCCGTTGACGTTGCGGGCAGCACGGCCTGCCGTCTGGGTGAGGGAGCGGTGGCTGCGCAGGAATCCCTCCTTGTCGGCGTCGATGATGGCGACAAGTGACACTTCGGGCAGGTCGAGTCCCTCGCGGAGCAGGTTGACACCGACGAGGACGTCGAAGATGCCGGTTCGGAAGTCGCTCATAATCTTCACACGGTCGAGGGTCGCCACATCACTGTGGATGTAGTTGGTGCGCACATCATGGTTGAGCAGATACTCGGTCAGTTCCTCCGCCATGCGCTTCGTCAGGGTGGTGACGAGCACCCGCTCATCGCGACCAACGCGGGTGAGAATCTCCTCCATCAAGTCGTCAATCTGGTGCTCGCTCGGGCGCACCTCGATATCGGGGTCGAGCAGTCCGGTGGGACGGATAAGTTGTTCCACCACAACTCCTTCTGCCTCTGCCAGTTCAAAGTCGGCGGGCGTCGCGGAGACGTAGATGACCTGTTTCACCATCTGCTGAAACTCATCGAAGCGCAGCGGCCGGTTGTCGAAAGCGGCGGGCAGACGGAAACCATATTCCACAAGGTTGGTCTTGCGGGCACGGTCGCCGCCATACATCGCATTGATTTGCGGCACGCTCACATGACTCTCGTCGATGACCATGAGGAAGTCATCGGGGAAGAAGTCGAGCAGACAGTAAGGGCGCTGGCCTGCTTCCCTGCCTTCAAAATAGCGCGAGTAGTTCTCTATGCCCGAGCAGTGGCCAAGTTCTTTAATCATCTCAATGTCATACTCCACGCGCTCCTTGATGCGCTCTGCCTTGATGGGGTCGCCCATCTCGTTGAAGAAGTCAATCTGCTTGAGCAGGTCGTCCTGTATCATGCGGATGCCTTCCGCCTGCTGCTCCTTCGTCGTGACGAAGAGGTTGGCAGGGTAAATTTGGTAATCCTTGAAACTGCCGATGCGGTGGTAACTGATAGGGTCGACTTCCTCAATCGACTCTATCTCATCATCCCAAAAAGTGATGCGTAGCACATTGTCGCTGTATGCCATGAACACATCCACGGTATCGCCCTTCACGCGGAAATTGCCGCGTTGCAGGTCGATGTCGTTGCGCACATACAAGGCGTTGACCAACCGCCGCAGCAGCATGTTGCGGTCGAGCTTTTGTCCGATGTGCAGTTCGGTAATACTTTCCTTCATCGCTATCGGAGCACCCATGCCGTAGATGCACGACACCGACGACACCACCACCACATCGCGTCGTCCGCTGAGAAGGGAGGAGACAGCGGAGAGGCGCAACCGGTCAATCTCGTCATTGATGGCGAGGTCTTTTTCAATGTAGGTGTCGGTGTGGGGAATGTATGCCTCGGGCTGGTAGTAGTCGTAGTACGACACGTAGTATTCCACCGCATTGTCGGGGAAGAACCCGCGCATCTCCTCATAGAGTTGGGCGGCAAGTGTCTTGTTGTGGCTCAGGATGAGGGTGGGGCGGTTCACATTGGCAATCACGTTGGCGACGGTGAACGTCTTGCCCGAGCCAGTGACGCCAAGCAGCACCTGGGCACGGTCGCCACGGAGCACTCCCTCTGTCAGTTCGCGTATAGCCTCGGGCTGGTCGCCCGTCGGACTGTATTTTGAAGTCAGCTTGAATTCCATCGTCTTGCAAAAATAGTAAAAAACCTTGTTTCTGTACCCTCAAAAGCAATTTTTTGCTAAAATACAACCTTAGGTTTTGCAAATGTATTGAATTATGTGTAATTTTGCAGGTCAAAGCTGAATATATGAAGAAAATACCCTTAATCGCTCTCTGTGCCGTCATCCTGTTGTCGGGATGCGCCAAAGAGTTCAACAGGGTCTACAAGACCGATAATTACGAGTATAAGTACGAGTATGCCAAGGAATGTTTCGCCCAAGGCAAGTACAACCGTACGGTGCTCCTGCTTCAGGATATTGTCACAATGATGAAAGGCTCCCCTGACGGACAGGAGTGCCTATATATGCTGGCAATGGCTGCCTATTGCGGCAAAGACTATGAGACAGCAGCGCAGTATTTCAGAAGATACTACCAGTCATACCCGAAGGGAACGTATGCTGAGATGGCTTCCTTCTATGTGGGGCAGAGCCTCTATATGAGCACACCGGAGCCTCGTCTCGACCAGACGCCTACCATGTCGGCCATCGCTGCTTTCCAGGAATATCTTGATTTGTTCCCTGCAGCACAACTGAAGGACATCGCCCAACAGCGGCTTTATGAGTTGCAGGACAAACTTGTTGACAAGGAACTGTACTCAGCCAAGCTCTATTATGACCTCGGTTCCTATTTCGGCAACTGCACCAACGGCGGCAGCAATTACGAGGCATGCATCATCACCGCACAGAATGCCATCAAGGACTTCCCCTATAGCACCAAGCGCGAGCAGTTTGCCGTTTTGGTGATGAAAAGCAAGTATGAACTGGCGCAGAGCAGTGTGGAGGAGCGCAGGCTCGACCGTTACCGCGATGCTGAGGATGAGTGCTATGGCTTCATCAACGAATACCCTGACTCTGAATACAAGAAACTGGCAGAGCGATATATCCAGCACTGCAAGAAATACACAAAAGAAGATACTGAATCATAACTCAACATCAACAAATGGATTACAAGAAATCAAAAGCACCTGTCAACACGGTCACCCGAAACATCATGGACCTTTGCAAGGAGACAGGCAACATCTATGAGAGCGTGGTCATCATCTCAAAACGCGCCAACCAGATATCGGTTGAGATCAAGCAGGACCTCAGTCAGAAGCTGCAGGAGTTCGCTTCCTACAACGACACTTTGGAAGAGGTGTTCGAAAACCGTGAGCAGATAGAAATCTCACGCTACTACGAGAAATTGCCGAAACCCTCGCTGCTCGCCACCCAGGAGTTCATTGAGGGCAACATTTTCTGGCGTGACCCATCCAAGGAGTCATAATTATGTGGCAGCGCATTCAAACCGTCTATCTGCTTCTGGCACTCATCGCTACAGTGGTGTGCCTTTGCCTTCCTTTGGGACAGTTTGTTCCTGAGGCGATGGGAGGCAACACTGTGATGTACAACCTCTGGAACGTGATGCCCGACGGCACACGGAATTTCGGAGGGGTATGGCCATTGTTTGTTCTGCTGTTGCTCACCTGCCCGTTCAACCTCTGGGCAATTTTTGCTTATAAGAACAGAAAACTGCAGGTGCGCCTTTGTCTGGTCTGTGTCTCTCTGATTTTCCTATGGGTATGCTATGGCATTGGTGTCGTCCGTGGACAGAATGTGGGATTTGAGAGTACTTTCCGCTACTCTCTTACCGCAGCTTTGCCTCTCGTGGCATTTGTCTTCTATATGCTGGCGCGCCATGGCATCATCAAGGATGAGAAACTTGTGCGCAGCATGGACCGCATAAGATAAATGAATGAAAGAAATGCTCAAGGGGATGTGTCAGATGGCGCATCCCCTTGTTGTTTTTAATCATCTCATTTGTCTCGCTTTCAGGCTCGTCAATCCTCATTTTGGCTTTTTCTTGTTCATTTTTTTGCATATTGATGATTTTGTGTTATCTTTGCTATCTCAATTGCAACCATATGGTTATGGGATGATCATAATTATTATACTAACCTTAAACTTATCAAATTATGCTGGAAAAGATTTTATCACCCGAGACCTACTCAATGCTGGGACAGTGGGCATTGAGTTTCTGCAAAAACCTGATTGTAGCGCTTCTCGTCTACATCATTGGCAGCTGGATTATCAAATGGATCAACAAACTGTTTAAAAAGATGCTCAAGAAGAGTAAAGTGGACCCATCGCTCTACTCATTCCTGACAAGCATCGTCAGTGTGGTGTGCTGGTTGCTGCTTGCTATCGTCATCATTTCCATCCTCGGCATCGAGACCTCCTCATTCATCGCTCTCTTTGCATCCGCAGGCGTTGCCATAGGCTTGGCACTGAGCGGTACCTTGCAGAACTTCGCAGGTGGTGTGATGATTCTGCTCTTCAAACCTTATAAGGTAGGCGACTACATCGAGGCACAGGGCTATCAGGGCACGGTGAAGGAAATCCAAATTTTCAACACCATTATCCGTACCAATGATGCACAGACCATCATCATCCCCAATGGTGAGATGTCAACAAAAAGCTTGAAGAACTACTCCACAGAGAAATACCGCCGTGTGGACCTTGACTTCCATTTCGCTTATGGCGGTGACCTCGATGAGGTGAAGAAAGCCATCCGTGAGATTCAGGCAAAGAGTCCGCTCATCATTCAGGGACCCGTTGAGGATTCCGAGGTGGTGGCTGAACCATGGGTGGGACTTACCGAATTGGCAGAGAAGGGCGTGGTGGTCAACACGCGCACCTGGTGTCTTGGCTCCGACTACTGGACAGTCTATTTCTACATGAACGAGACTGTTTATCAGCAGCTCAAGGAGCGCGGCTTCATGTTCCCATGCAAGCGCCTCGATGTCAAGATGGTCAAAGAATGATTTAGTTGTTTAGGGGGTTGGTCGTTTAGTCGTTTAGGGGGTTGGTCGTTTGGTCGTTTGGGGTTTGGAACTAAACGACTAAACAACCAAACGACCAAACAACCAGTCCCCCAAACGACCAAACAAAAATTTGCCGCAGACCCCAACGGAGCCTGCGGCAGTTCTTTTCTTTCTATGCTTCTTTGTCTGGCTTATTGGCCAATGGCGCCCTTCAGCTTGTTGGCGGCGTCATCGATGGAACCGGCAGCCTCCTCAGCGGCAGCAGCCACATCGGGAACCTCGATGGCGGGAAGGTTGTTCACTGCGTCAATCACGCTGGCCACAGCACCGGTACCTGCGAATGCCTTGATCTTGTCAGCATTCTCTTTCAGAAGAGTCTGGATGGCAGCAAGATAATCCTTTGCCTTAGCGGGGTCAATCTTGGTCAGCTCTTCAATCTTAACCTGAGCCTCAGTGAGCAGAGAGCTCAACTGGGTGCTGTCAGCAGCCTCGATAACGGCAGCGATGGAGTCGATGGTTACCAGCTCTATCTCGGGGCTTTCGATTTCTAATGAAACAGTCTCTGCCGGAGCGTTCGTTTCGTTACAACTTCTTAAGAACCAAAAGGATGCGAGTAAAGCAACGATGATGAAACCCAGAGCTAAAGGAATTTGAGATTTCAATTCTGTACTTTTTTCTTTAGTCATCTCCATATCAGGTTCTTCCACCTTATAATACTTCCTTTGGGGAGGTTCTTGAATCTGTGGAGTTGGAGATGTTCGTGCCTTTTCTTTAGGTTTCTCGTTAACAACTATAGTTTCCTCAATAGCGTCCAATATCCTTGTATCTTCTGTTGTATAGGAATTCACACCTTGCATCAGTTTTCTAACTTCTTCAACTGACTGTGGCCGGTCAAGACGGTCAGTGGTCATCAGCCGGAGGATAAGCTGTCGTGTCTTCTCAGAGATTCCGGTAGGCAAGGGCAGAGCGAGGTGCTTGTCTGCAGAACGGTCATCATCAATGTCCGACGGCATCGGTGGCTTTTGATTGGCAAGGAGATTGTAAAGCGTCGCTCCAAGAGCATAGAGGTCGGTCCAGGGGCCAAACTTCTCCAAGTTTTGCTCCATCTGCTCACGGGGAGCGAAACCATTGGTGAAACTCACGGCGGTGGATGTGGTAGCTCCGCCCTTGTTGCTGCGCTGCTTGCTGGCACCGAAGTCTATGAGGCTTACATTGCCGTTTCTGTCAACCATGATGTTAGCTGGTTTGAGGTCGAGATGCCAGATGCCCTCCTGATGTACACATTCAAGGGCATCAAGAATTTGCGGCAGATAGCCCATCACTTCCTTCTCGCTGAGAGGCTTTTGCAGTCGTTTGAGCCTTTTCGATAGGTTCTCTCCGTCGATATAATCCATCACATAATAGGCGGTGCCATTCTCCTCAAAGAGGTCATGCACCGACACGATGTGCGGACTCTTCATCTTGCGAAGTCTGCGGGCCTCCTTTTTGAATTTTTGCAACTGTTCCTTAAAAAGGGGCTTGTTCTCAGTGTTGCTTACGCTTATTGTGGTGTTATTGGCATCACGATGGGTCACTCCCTTCATGAAGAATTCCTTGATGGCCACCACCTCATCAAACTCAACATTGGTGGCCACGTAAGTATTGCCAAAACCACCCGAGGACAAGTAACTGTCTATGCGGTAGATACCTCTGAGAATGCTCCCCACGGTGAGCATGGGACTTTGGTTGATATTTTGCTCACTCATTTTTATCTGGTTTGTAAGGACTTACCATATGCACATCCGTTTCGGACGAATGATTGAATTGATTCTTTCTTTGTGATGGAGATGATGTCGGCTCCATATTGATGGAATCTTGTTTCTCAGGCTGTTTTTTATTGTTGTCTTCACCAGCACTCAGATTCATCCAAGCGTAGAAAACCACTGCGAGAATAACGGCGAGCAGCAGCAAAAACAACCATCTGCGGTCTTTCTTTCTCGTAATGGAGGGTGAATTATCACGGTTCTTCGTTCCTGTCGGTTGATTGTCTTCCACTATTTCCGCCTCAGAAATAACTGGTCGGATGTTAAGGAAATTGCAGCGGGCAGTACTCTCATCATCCTGTATTGTTTCGTTTTCATCCATGGTTACCTCACGGATATGAATCAGGAATGCGGAGTGGTTGTCGCTGTTGCCTGCGGTAGCCTTGATGAGCCGCTGCCGTTTGGTCTCATCACTCTTATTCGCACACAACAAGTCCATCAACTCGCTGTCGTCCATCTGCTCCAACATACCATCACTGCACATATACAGATAATCACCTTGCCTTAGGTTGCCGATATGTACGATGTCGGGCCGCACTCGGTTGTCCTCCCCTGGTTGCATCGCCTTGGTGATGATGTTCTTCTGTGGTGAGGTGCTCATCTCCTCATAGGAAATCTCCCCTGCCTGATACAAGTCTGTCACCAAGGAATGGTCACGGCTGCGGTATAGCAGACGACGCTCTGCCG
>Ga0247611_10008314_pt1 | contig 12817 bp, 9 predicted proteins | sample 177DNAGHGhighgp2_FD_192422 | JGI IMG/M metagenome (GOLD analysis project Ga0247611, IMG submission 192422) | Sheep rumen microbial communities from Palmerston North, Manawatu-Wanganui, New Zealand - 1770 DNA GHGhigh gp2 | ecosystem: Host-associated > Mammals > Digestive system > Stomach > Rumen ... | reverse complement strand
GCAGCTACCCATGGCCTGCATGACCTGGTCGCTGACGAAGTTCTCGCTGGCGATGAGCTCAATGCCGTGTTGTTGACGCTGATGTTCACGCTCGATGATGTCAAAAATCACTTTGTCTCGTTCCATTTAGTTGTTAGTTTTAAGTTGTTAGTTTTAAGTTATTATAAAGTTATTTAGCTGTTTTCTTCTTGCGCACCGACCAGCCAAAGTGCCCCAGTTCCTCGCCCAGCGAGTAGTAATGGCCGTGGCAATAGGTGATCAGGTCGGCGGCCTTGAGGTCGAGAGCTCCGGTGTGGGGGTCGATGTAGCTGTCGTCGGCAATGACATTCATCACCTCGCCGATGAACATGTCGTGGGTGCCCAAGCGCATGATGTCGCGCACGCGGCACTCGATGCTCACGGGCGCCTCAAGGATGTAGGGGGCTGCCACCGTCTCGCCCTTGACGGGCGTGAGCTGCATCTGCTGCCACTTGTCATAGTCTCGTCCCGAGCGCACACCGCACCAGTCGGTGGCACGAGCCATGGCACGCGTGGTGAGGTTGAGCGTGAACGCCATGTTGCGCTCCACGATACCGTGGCTGTGACGCTCGGGCCTGATAGACACATAGCACAATGCGGGATCGCTGCAGATGGTTCCAGTCCATGCTGCCGTGAACAGGTTGTACTCCTCGGGGGATGCCCCGCAGCTGACCAGCAGTGCGGGCAGCGGGTATATCATGGTGCCAGGTCTCCAATTCTGTTTCATGCGATGGCTCTACATTTTGCGGCAAAGGTAATGCTTTTTTGATTAATAGCTAAAAGATAATCGTTAATAGTTTTTATTTTTTTGGACCGACGAATAAAAAGCCAGTAATGTTAATAACTTTCCGCAATGAGATGGTGCCGACAGCGAGAAAAAAGCTTAATTTTGTAGATTGTAAAACAACCTATTCTCTTATACTGAATCGTGCACATCGTTATAGCAGGAAATATTGGGAGCGGGAAATCGACTCTGGCCCAGATGCTTGCCAAGCATTACGGCTGGGAACCGTTTATGGAACCCGTGGTGGACAACCCCTACTTGAACGACTATTACAAGGACATCAAGCGGTGGTCGTTTGCCCTGGAAGTGTTTTTCCTGAAGCAGCGCTTCAAGGACATCCTGGACATCAACGCCAGCGACAAGACCATCATACAGGACCGCAGCATCTATGAGGGCGTGTACATTTTCACGGCCAACAATCATGACATGGGCAACCTGGATGACCGCGATTTTGAGACCTACATGGAGCTTTTCCAGCAGATGATGTCGATCGTGCGACTGCCCGACCTAATGATTTACCTGCGGTCGAGCGTGGCTCATCTGGTCGATAACATCCAGAAACGAGGCCGCGATTACGAACAGACGATACCCTTGCAGTACCTGTCCAATCTCAACGACAGGTATGAGGAATTTGTAATGAACACCTACAAGGGACGAAAACTGGTGATTGACGTTGACAACCTCGATTACAAGCGCAATGCCGAGGACTTTGCAGGTATTGTCGAGCGTATCGATGCCACCATGTTTGGCATCTTCGGACCGCTGGACTGAGCTTCAAGACAAGAGTTTGGAATTAGAAATTAGGAGTTAGCAACTGACGACTGAAAACTTAAAACTTAAAACTTAAAACTAAAAATATGCATATAGCTGTAGCAGGAAACATCGGCAGCGGCAAGACCACATTGACCAAGCTGCTCGCCAAGCATTACGGGTGGAGCCCAAGGTTTGAACCCGTTGACAATAACCCTTATTTGGAGGATTTCTATTCCGACATGTCGCGCTGGTCGTTTAACCTGCAGGTTTACTTCCTGAACAAGCGCTTCAAGGAGGTGGTGGAAATCTCGCAGAGTGACATCGACATCATCCAGGACCGCACCATCTATGAGGACGCATGCATCTTTGCCCCCAACCTGCATGGACAGGGACACATGAGCGACCGTGACTTCAACAACTACCGTGACTTGTTTGACCTGATGATGTCGCTGGTGAAAATGCCTGACCTGATGATTTACATCCGTTCATCGATCCCCAACCTGGTGCAACAGATCCAGAAACGCGGTCGAGAGTATGAGCAGTCGATGCGCCTCGACTATTTAGAGGGTCTGAACAAGCGTTATGAGGACTGGATCGCAGGTTACAAGGGCAACCTGGTCATCATCAATGGCGATGAGGTGAAATTTGGCGACAAAGCCGAGGATTTCCAGCTGGTTTGTGACAAGATTGATGCCAACCTGTATGGCATTTTCTCGCCTTTCAACCAGCGATAAGCAGTCAAAAAGGAGCCAAAATTCAAGTTTTCTGCCCCTTTTCGGCATTTTTTTCAGTAAAAGTGCCCAAAAGTGAAACTTATTATCTAATTCTGACAGCTTTTTGCTTTGTGGTATTACAGTAATAATGCCACGGGCTCTGGCTTGCAGCATTAGTTTGCACCAATCGTTTTAATTCAGGGAGCTTCGATTATGAGTGGGATTTTGATTGACATTCGATATGACAAAAGCGGCTTCACGGGAGCATAGCGAACTATGGTCCATGAAGATCACTTGAAAGATGCCGAAAAGAAACAAAATTCAACCAGCATAAAGATATTAACAATCAGGTTTTTATAGAAGTCACCTCATCATTAACACCCAAATAGTTAAAACACTAAAGTAAAAATCAGTCTTGCCGACGTCAACACTATCATCAGCCTCCTGTTGGCCGAGTAACAATTCCAAGCCACACACAATCAGGGAAGGGCCACATGGTTCTTCCCTGATTGCGTAATGGCAGGAAGAAGATTATACTTGCAGGGGTCAAGGTTTTGTGGTACTTTTGCGCCATGATTAAGAAACACATCGTGTTAGTGTGCTTGATGCTGACATGGGCTCACATCCCAGGGTTGGCGCAAGTGAGCATCGACCATTACAGGGACGATGGCACCCGCTATGTGTGCTCCAAGCAGGAGGTGATGTACGATGACTTCTTTCATGCGGCCCGTTTTGCCGTCGCCGCCATTGCCGATGCCGGGGGTCTGGTGAGATTTTCACTCGAGGTGACCTATGACGAGGGATTGCTGCAGGTTGCCCGCGGTGATAGCCTAACCCTTGTACTGCGCGGTGGCGATCGTGTCATCTTTACGACCGACCGCGATGTTACCCGTGCCGACATCGTCAAGCGCCATTTCCTTACCTATAATGACTATCACATTACTTGCCATTACCAGATGAGTTCCTATGACATCCAACGCATCACCCGCAACCGCGTCACCAAGCTGTCGGCCAACACAGCTGGAGGCTACACCTTTGACCGCAAGTTAGACAAGTTTCAAGACCGATTCAGGCGGCAGTTCACGGCTGTGTACCGTCACCTCATGGGCCGTGAGGTGCCATAGTGGAATCCCATCTTCATCCCCATCTGGAAACAACAAGCGACCCGAATACTATCACTCGAGTCGCCTTTATTTCATGTGGGACAATTGGTAATGCCTTGTTTACTTCACGCGCAAGACTTTGCCTGCTTCAATATCATTGTCGGTCAGTCCATTGAGTTTCTTGAGCTGGGCTACAGTCATATCGTTGGCAGCGGCTATCTTGCCCAGGTTGTCACCCTTTTTCACCTTGTAGGTAGAGCGGCTGTTGTCACGGCTCTCGCGGGTAGACTTTCTGTTGCTGGCCACAGCCTGCTCTTTTTTGTTACGCTTTGAGGACGATGAGGCAGCCTCTCTCTCCTCGCTCACACTCTTCTTGGCCGAGGCATAACGCTTGCTAGGAGCATAGTCGCGTGCCTTGGTGTAGGTGCTCTTGGAGAAGGTATAACTATCGGTGTGGGTGCAACGGTTGCCAAAGTCGAAGATAGCCTCGGGATTGATGGCATAGCCCATGAAACGAGTTTCAAAGTGCAGGTGAGGTCCCGTGCTGCGGCCGGTATTACCGCTCAAGGCGATGGGCTGACCAGCCTTAACGTACTGGTCGGGTTTCACAAGGAAGCGCGACAGGTGACCATAGACGGTCTCCAGTCCATTCTCGTGACGCACGATGACATAGAAGCCATAACCGCCGCGCTCAAAACGAGTGAGACGCACACGGCCCGCAAATGCCGAATAAACGGTGTCACCAATCGCCGACCTCAAGTCGACGCCCTTGTGTGAACGTCCAAACTGAGGGCGATAGCCGTAATGGGAGGTCACATAATTACCCTTGATGGGCATCACATAGTGTCGCACATCGAGAAGCTTGGTATTGGGCACGTTGGCATCCTTATAGCAGTTCACCAGATCGCTGTCCCAGCCCTCGGTGTAGATGTCGGGTTCGGGCTCACATTCCTCATACAGGTCGGCGGCATACTTCTGGGCCTCCTGCACGCGGATCTGGTCATTGATGCGATTTTGTTTTGCCAGCAGGTTGCTGTGCATCTTGCTGTAGCTTGACGCCGATTGCAGGTTCTGGCCCGATAAGCCAAGCGCAAAAAGCGTCATCGCCGATATGGCGAAATATAATCTTTTCCTTATATTCATTCTTTGATTGATTTTCTAAGCCAGTTCGTTTTTAAGAACGGCCAAAGTTAGTCATTTATTTTAAAAGCACTGGCATCATGAGTGCTAAAAAGTGTAAAGTTTGGTTTCTGTTCCTAAATAAAGCGACTTAATTTACTCACATTCAACTGAATAAAAAATTCACAATTGCAAACAGTTTAGTTTTCAAAATATGAACAACTCATCAGTTGGCAACGCGTTTATTGACATCATGGGAGCCATCGCCATAGGTGGTCACCTCAATATTGACACCATCATGCGGTGTATCGCTGACCACACCCGACGGACTGATGTACTTGACACTCACCGCCTGCCGCGGTGCCTGGACCTCCTCGACAGCTGCTCTCGAGAGGATGGCAAGAGGATAAAGGGTGTAGTTGGTGTAGTAATTGTCATCAGTGGCACTGATGCGACGAGCATGGGAAACAGTCTCCTGCCATGCCTCATCAATCGTGAACACGCACAACAGTCCGTAACAATCACCCTCATGAGCCGTCATTTGTGCTTCCACAGTGGGAGCATACTCAAAATCAAGCTTCACGACCACAGTGTCCTCGTCACTGCACAGGCAGGGCACACCATCCACATAGCGGAAGTAACCCTCCACACGACCCACCTCATGCCCACGGGCGGTGAGGTAGTCCTTCCTCAAGTCATACTGGAACAGAGTCAACATGGGCAGCTCAGCACCTTCGACACCCACAGGAGAGCCATTGAGGACAAGACGAGGATTGGTCTGGAAATCGGCAAGGCTGCCTTTCACAGTGCCCGGCTCGAGCACTTGCTCGTCGGCCAGGCGGCTGAACAGTTCATCATCGCCAGCACAATCGAGTGCGATCCAATCGGGATACCATGCCATCCACTCGGCATACCCCCACTCGGCATAGGTGTCATAGTAAATCTCATCCACATTGTCGGTCACAAAGACCAGTTTATGCTCACCAGCATCGGCAACGGCAGCCACATACAGCGTGTCGTTGATCTTATACTGGGCGCCGTTCTCGCCCTCATAGAGCACCTTCCACAAGCGTGTGCCCGGATCACCGGTGATGCTGATGGGATACAACACCATCGTGCCGTCAACGATCGACATCATTCCCTCGATGGAATAGACCTCGGTGGCATCGACTTGCGGATAGTCAATACCAAATCTATTGATACCAGTCATCGTAGCCTCAACATGGTTACCGCTGGCATCGGTCTCGCTGCTCGTGATTGAGAAATGTCCATGCTCGTCCACTTCACTCAATCTCACGCCATCCAGGTAAACTTTATAGTTCTCCCAACCCTCGGAGGGATCGGCAATATAACTCAAGCCTCCAGTGCAATCAAATGGTGAGTAGTAATCCTCCTCCAAAATGTTCTTGGCATTCTGGAAACGCGCGGGGTCAATCACCTCTACTAATCCCTCGCTGGTAGTTTTCTTTCCTGTCCATCCAGCAGGGATCACCGAGCCCAAGCGGTATTGCTTTCCAGTATCGCCACAGATGAGGGCGGCCAGTGCATTACCCTCCCTGTCGAGCTGCATGACCCACAAGAAGTCGTTCCACTGGTAGTTGACATACACATCGGTCGTGAACTGGAATGCAGTGCCATCGGCCATGGCCGACAAGTGATGCAACGAGTCGAGTTTGACGATATCGGGATCGACGGGGTCGTCGGGGTCCTCACCAGGCCCCTCGGTACTGGTGGTCACCACGACGCTTGCCAGCTGGGCATTCTTGGAGCCCACATGCGTCAACGTCACCGCTGATGCATTACCCGTCCAGGTGCCCACAGTGCCTGCCGAGGCATAGTCCCCCACGTTGGCAATGAGGTCAAAATTGGTAGCGTTGGCCGCATTGACTGTGATAGCTGTGATCGAGCCATCGGCCACTGTAAAGGTGATCGATCCGTCCACATAGATGCGCAGCGTGAATTTGCCTTGAGAATTCCATATGCGGGTCTGAGTGGATCCATCGACTGCCGACAGCGTCACCCCTCCCACGGTCACAGGCCCAGCCTGGGTGAGATTGGTGCCTGAGCTCGGCTGCGGGACAACATAACCCATCGAGGCAATCCCCTCGGCAGTGGAAAAGTCAAACGTCACGACATCGGCCCATAAAGCCGAAAAGGCCATCACGGCCATCACAAAAAGCAAGAAAAAACGGTTCATTGGCACATTAATAATAATTGTTGCCACAAAATTACTACCAAGGGCCGAAACACGCACCACAATGGTCTAAAAAAAGTTATTGACAAGCACTCGGCATGGCCATAGTCGTCACCAGGCAAGCCACGCCCTTAATTGCTGAACAAGAGGCCTGAAACAGCGATATGAACGATTGAATCGCCCTCTAACTGCACACTGAAGCTCTCGACAACCAGCGTCTTGTCATCATTGTTGATGACCAGCGGCTCAACATCAGTGCCATGGTTTCTTTCCTTATCACACCCAGCAAATTGCCTGATATCGAATTCAAACAGATGCTCGGCCGAGGAAGCCCCACCGCGCATTGCCAGCATCACGTTGCTGCCATGACGGCTCACCAGGTCATCCAAGTCGCCTTCCACAACAGTCAGCCTTGTGTAACTTTTGGGAAGGACAACGTCTTTGATCAGATCATAGTTGCTATAGTTGATCGACGGCTTTGTTACACCACCAGAGTCATTGTCACTATTGCTGGCGACACCCACGACGGCATCCTTCCCCAACAAGCCGCATGTGACGTTAACGTCGTAATAGGTCTGCAGGTAATGAATCTTAGCGTCGATTGACGCAGCGATCTTGCCATCGACCGATGCAAGCCAAGCATCATACTGCTCCCCCGTCATGGGCAACCGTTGGATGCCCGACGAGACAAAGGCCTTGCGGGCCTGGGCGATCAGGTGCCTCTGGGTCATATTAGGGATTGACTGCGGTCCCACCGAGATAAGGAACAACACGACCGCAAACGAAGCTGGCACCCACCAGATGCGCTTGTTGCGGCCCAATAACAGGCCGATGCACACTACATAGCACCAGATGTTGAACACAAGCACATACAGGCGACTCATCGTGATGCCATAGTCGCTCAGCCGTCGGCCAATGGCCACCGACATGAGAGCCAGCAACGGCAGCAACGCCATGGGGAGCCAGCGCATCACGCTCTTGAAGAAGGAAGAGGCTTGTTCATGCTGCACCGGATAGGTGACAAATAGCAGGATGAGCATACCTAACATGCTCGCCGAGACCAGATAACAAACCCAGCCCACTGGCAATTGCCATGAAAACAAAATCTTGGCAGCATAGACATATAATGTCACGAGATACAAGAGCAACAGCGGGATGAATAAGTACTGGGCTACCCCCTTGACAAACCCAGAATAGCCCGCCATGCTACGGTCCCATTTCTCTTTCCCGCGCGGAAATTGGCTCATGGCCAGCAAGGGTGCTAAAAAGACCATGCAGACCGATGGCACATCGGCAAACACACTGTCCTTGAAGGTGAGGCCGAAGAGCCAATCCAGTGACTGGACAAACAAGATGAGGCCCAGGGTGAGGACAACCCCCACCACAAACCCCGCCATGAGCGCCACAAACACACGCTGCGAGAAATTCCAAAACGGCACATCATCGTTCTTGTGATAGAAACAAGTCAGAAATATCGACAAGGCCATTGTCACCACAGTAGCACTCACAGCAACCAGCTGCGGCACCGAGAAATGATCAAATTGTGCCAGATAGAGCGACACGCCCAGCCATGTGGCATGGACCACCGCCTGAGTGACAATCGCTGCAATGCGATTCTTGAACTCCTCGGTGAGCAACTGTAGCGACACGGCGAGCAATGCACCCGTTGCAGGATAAAAGATGTAGAAAAAGCACCATTTCACATCAACCTTGCCAGCACCCCCATGATTCAAGTGAAGAAGAAAGCACGAGAGAAAAGCCAGCAACAGTACGGCAACGGGGAAACGGCGGCACGCGCCACCCACTTGCTTGAACCACATTGCCAGGGAAATTCTCTTAAAGTCACCCATGTTTTTTCTTTTATTGGTATTTGATACCAATATAACGCATAAACCGTCATTAAATTGTTTCCATCAGGCATCTGGTCATAGCCAATTATCGTCAACAAATTAATGATTAGAAATCATTTAAGATCAAGTGAATTCTATTTTAAATTTGTTTATTAGTCTGATTTCTTGTCGATTACATCAATCTCAATTAGTAACTCTGCATATTAGTGTGAAGTTTTTTGTGTTGAGAATTAGGCGAATAGATACCTTGACGACACAATAATGTTAAACTATCAAAAAATTTGCACAAAACCAATAATTGTTATAATTTTGTGGTCAATTTTAGAAAAGCAGTATGGCGGCTTGTCGCTCGTTAACGTCACATGGTTGCGAGAGGAAAGTCCGGGCAACGCAGAGCATCACATTTCTTAACGGGAAGCTGCGGGTGACCGCAGGGTTAAGGTGACAGAAAATTACCGCCGCGACCTCACGTGTGAGGAAAGCGGTAAGGGTGAAAAGGCGGGGTAAGAGCCCACCGTGTACTGTGGTGACACAGCGCGACGCACCACCTGTGAGTTGCAAGTTCATGTATACCGGCATCTAAGGGCTGCTCGTCCATTGTCGGGGGGTAGAACGCTATACCGGCGCAGCAATGCGACGGACAGATAAATGACAGGCACTTGCCACAACGGCAGGCACAAAACCCGGCTTATAGCCATACTGTCTTTTTCTTTGTTGTTAATGCGCTTCATGGTCACGTGAGTGACTTTATAGAATTGTAGTATAGACTAATGAGCTAAGACATCATGGCACGAAAAGAAGAATTAGCGCGCATGTGGGAGCGCACGTTGGACTACTTGTACAACCAGCGCCCAGCATTTGAGCGCCAGGGTGCAAGCGGTTACAAACCAGGGCTGGACACGAGTCTTGCATTAGACAAGCTGTATCACGAGCCACACCGCCGCTACCGCACGATTCACATTGCCGGCACCAACGGCAAGGGATCAACAGCGCACATGCTGGCTTCATGCCTGCAGAAGTGTGGATACCGGGTGGGACTGTTCACCTCTCCGCACTTGATTGATTTCAGGGAACGCATCAAGGTTAACGGCAAGAAAATCAGCCGCACCTATGTGATGCAATGGGTTAACGAATATCAGCAGAAAAAAATCAGCGATTTTGAGCCGTCATTCTTTGAGTTGGTCTCAACGATGGCTTTTGATTTCTTTGCTTGGCGCAACGTCAATGTGGCCATCATCGAGACTGGGTTAGGCGGCAGACTTGACAGCACCAATATCATCACTCCCGAGCTGAGCATCATCACCAACATCGGCCTGGAGCACCAGCAGTTCCTGGGCAACACGGTTGAGGAAATCGCCAAGGAGAAGGCTGGCATCATCAAGTATAAAGTGCCAGTGATCATTGGCAACGCCCAGGGGAGCGTGCGCGAGGTGTTTGAAAACGAGGCCAGCGACAAGATTGCAGAAATAAGGTTTGCTCAAGACAAGCCCGAGGTAATCAGCTCAGCCATGGTCGATGGCATGCTGCGCCTGGAGACCAACAACTATGGCACTATCAACTGTGAGTTAACCGGTGAATACCAGATTGAGAATGCTAACACCGTCCTGTCGGCCCTTAATATCCTCAAGCGCCTCAAGTACCGCATCAAGATGGCTGCCGTCAAGGAAGGGTTTGCACACATCATCGAGAACACTGGCTTGATGGGACGCTGGATGAAACTTAGTGACAACCCACGCATCATCTGCGACTCGGCCCACAACCCACCGGGCATGTTGCAAGCCATGACGCAGCTTGCCCACGAGCCGCACGACAAGGTGCACATGGTCATCGGCTTCATGGCCGACAAAGATGTGACCTCGATGCTCGCCATGATGCCTAAGGATGCCACCTACTACCTCACCCAGGCCGGGACCGACCGCAGCATGAGTGCCAACGAGCTCCAACGTCTCGCCGCACGCGAGGGAATACAAGGACAGACATATAATAATGTGATGGAAGCCCTGGACGCCGCACGGCACAATGCCGGTGAGGGAGACCTCATCTATGTGGGAGGTAGCATGTATGTGCTGGCCGAACTGCTCCAGTCGCTCGGCTACAATGACCCGTCAGACAAATAAGAGAAGAGCATTTCCTCGATTCCACCCATCACTGTCACCACAACCGCATGATGCACCACCCCCGCATGGGGACATCATGCGGTTGCTTGTCTCGTCCCAGAGCAACAAGTCCCGTGACAAAATGTCATCAATTGTTATTGGTTGGCGTTCCAATGTAAAACTAATTAAAAAGAGCACATGTTGCTATTAATTTAGTTTAAAAATATTGGCACAAGTATTGCAGATATCATTTTTAGTTGTACTTTTGGCACAAGATTTGAATAGTTAAAATTAACATTTGAAACAATTAAAACCATCAATAATTTAACACAAGAGAGACATGAAGAAGAATTTTAAATTAGCAATCATGCTCGTGGCAGCCTCGATTCTTGGATCGGCGGCAACCATGATGGCAACAAGTGAGTTGCAAAAGAAAGGCGTCATCACCGACACCTATGTGTTAAACAAGGAAAGCAAGACAGCCAACAATGGTTTTGTCACGACCTCGACCCGCACCGTGGACATGAGCCGCGACTTCACCGATGTTGCCGAGAGCACCATCAACTGCGTGGTGAGCATCAAGAGCTACGCCACACCCCAGCAGAACATCTATCAGGGCGACTTCTTTGACCCGTTTGAGTTCTTCTTTGGCCCCGGCTTTGGCAACGGACAGCGCCAGCGCCAGCAGCAGCAACAACAAAAGAGTGAGCCCCAGCCCCGCGGCATGGGCTCGGGCGTGATCATCAGCGCCGACGGCTACATCGTGACCAACAACCACGTCATCGACGGAGCCGAGAAACTTGAGGTCACCCTCAACGACAACCGCCAGTTCAACGCCACTGTGGTTGGCACCGATGCCAAGACCGACATTGCCCTGATCAAAATCAATGCCAAGGACCTGCATGCGATCACCTTTGGCAACAGCGACGCTGTCAAGGTGGGCCAGTGGTGCGTGGCTGTGGGCAACCCCTTTGGCTTCAACTCGACCGTCACGGCAGGCATCATCAGCGCCAAGGCCCGCGGCTTGAGTGAGAACAACGGCAACAACAACGGCATCAAGGCCTTTATCCAGCACGATGCTGCTGTCAACCCCGGCAACTCGGGAGGCGCCCTGGTCAACACCGCAGGCGAGCTCATCGGCATCAACACGATGATTTATTCCCAGACGGGTAACTACAGCGGCTGCTCGTTTGCCGTGCCCAGCAACACCGTCAAGAAGGTGGTGACCGACATCAAGCAGTATGGCACCGTGCAGCGCGCCGTGCTGGGCATCCAGTACACCGAGCTCACCGCCGAGAAGGCTAAGGAGGAGAAGATCACCGCCACCAACGAGGGCATCTATGTTGCCAAGGTCACCGACCGCGGTGCCGCCCGTGAGGCCGGCCTGCAGGAGGGCGACGTGATTGTCAAGCTCAACGGCGCCCGCGTCAAGGACAGCGGCGAGATGCAGGAGGAGATGAACAAGCTGCGTCCTGGCGACAAGGCCGAGGTTGAGTATTACCGCGACAACAAGCTCAAACGCACCACCGTCACCTTCAAGAACGACCAGGGCAACACCAAGATGACCAAGCAGAGCGACGTCATGTCGCTGGGATGCGCCTTCACCGAGCTGAGCAAGGAGGACAAGGATGACCTGGCCATCTCCAAGGGTCTGAAGGTCGTTGGCGTCAAGGCTGGCAAGTTCAAGAGCGCCGGCATCCGTGACGGCTTCATCATCACCGACATCAACAACATGCCAGTTGACTCGCGCGACGATGTGGAGAACATCTACAACCAGATCATGCGCAGCAGCGACAGCGACAAGGTGATGTTCATCACCGGCTTCTACCCCACCGGCAAGAAGGTTTACTATGCCGTTGACTTGAGCGACGACGAGGAGTAACACACGACCACGACACAAGCACTTCTTCACGCGAGTGGTGGTGACATGATGTCATCACCACTCGTTTCATTAACCAGCAGTATGGGGCAACAGGAGCGACAGGCGCAATAAACAGCCCCAAAGACATCATCCTGAAAAAAATGGCACATTTTTTGCACAAAATCCTTGGATGTAACAAAAAAGCGTTGTATCTTTGCACGCTTAAACTCTACACAAGTTAGATGAGACAACTTAAAATTACAAAATCCATTACTAACCGCGAGAGTGCATCACTCGACAAGTATTTGCAAGAAATCGGCCGCAAG
>Ga0247611_10008313_pt1 | contig 12820 bp, 14 predicted proteins | sample 177DNAGHGhighgp2_FD_192422 | JGI IMG/M metagenome (GOLD analysis project Ga0247611, IMG submission 192422) | Sheep rumen microbial communities from Palmerston North, Manawatu-Wanganui, New Zealand - 1770 DNA GHGhigh gp2 | ecosystem: Host-associated > Mammals > Digestive system > Stomach > Rumen... | reverse complement strand
CATTACATACCCTTTATATAGAATATTGTCTGCAATGATAAGTCCATTATCTTTGATAAGCTTTAAAGACTCTTCAAGAAAAATATTGTACTTGCTTTTAGCTGCATCAATAAATATGATATCATATCCAGGTTCAAGACTAGGCATAATATCAACTGCATTTCCTTCTATTATATTAATGCGATTTTTAAATCCAATTTTCTCTATATTTATTTTGGCTTCATTTGCTCTGTCAGAATCAATCTCTATAGTATCAATATGTGCACCTGAATTCATAGCAAAGCAACATGCCGAGTATCCAACTGCAGTTCCTACTTCAAGTATTCTTTTAGCATTTTCTCTACTAAGTATTTCTTTTATTTTTTCAAGAGTATCATCCATAATAATTGGAATGTGTCTCTCCAAAGCATATTCTTTTACTTTATTAAATTCTTTTATGTTATACATAATGATTAATCCTTTCTTATAATTGTAATAATTGGACAAATTGTGATAAATGTGATATAATAAATGGTGGTTGATGTTTATATTTGCAACTGTTTTATATCTACAGGAGGAAATAGTATGGTTTATGCTACTCTTACAAACGCACTTGAAACTAACAACTGTGTTGTCAAAAGTCGCGACTTTCGGGCTTTAACCGCATATGAAAGAGACAATAATGTTCTTTTCGCGATCGTAGAGCCTTTGATCCGGCCTTACAGCTTTTTCACAAACAACGCAAAACATCTGGCATTCATCCAGAATGGTGCGCGCGCTGATGACGATGGTTCTGTCATTCTCCAGATTGATGAACCTTTCTTCGGTATCATCCGCGATCCTGAAGGCTATGTAAAGATTACTGGAAAAACTATGGAACAGTATTTCTGCCCTTCCAGCGATCAGAAACTGGCACCGGTATTTTTATTCATACCGGGATATGACTTTGATAATCTCAACCTTTACGTCACTGACGCTGACACCAGGAAGCTGGATGAGATCAAAAGATCCAACAATGTACGCCTCATGATCGAAGCTCCGCTTTTGCGGCCAATGATTTTCTTCGAAAACTATGGACAGTACATGATGCTCGTCCAGGATGGTCTCTGCCATCATTCTCTCACACCGGTTAACAAAGAACGTAAGTTCTTCGGAATTATGTGTAAGCCCGATGGCTACAAAGAAATCCTGGGAGAGCACGCAAGCCATTACATTTGCCCTCGCGACGGGAAGCAGCTGGCGCCCATCTGGGTATATGATCCGAAGTTTTCCCTGTAAGTAACAGTATCTCACAATGGTGAGACAACCCCACTGGTGCACATGGTACATTATCCAAGTGCCCCAGTGGGGTCCTTTTTTTATCCATTATTATTTGCTTGTCTCCATGCTCTTTCTCTATCTTTATTATTTAATATTTTCTTTCTTAATCTTATTGACTTTGGAGTCACTTCTACAAGCTCATCATCTTGTATAAACTCTATCGCTTTTTCAAGTGACATTTGAATTGGTGGAACAAGTCTCAACGCTTCATCTGAACCAGATGCTCTAGTGTTTGTAAGATGTTTTTCTTTACATACATTAATAGCTAGGTCTTCTGAACGAGAATTAAGTCCAACAATCATCCCCTCATACACTTCAACTCCAGGCCCAATAAATAAGTCACCTTTGTCTTGAGCATTATATAATCCATAAGTAATAGATTTTCCTGCTTCAAAAGCTACTATTGTTCCTCTTGTTCTTGCTTGGATATCTCCCTTATATGGTTCATAGCAATCGAATATATGATTCATGGTGCCCTCACCTTTTGTATCTGTAAGAAATTCAGTTCTATATCCAATGATTCCTCTAGCAGGGATTTTAAATTCTATTTTGGTATGACCTTCTTCGGCCGGTTCCATGTTAACCATTTCAGCTTTTCTTCTACCTAATTTTTCGATGACATTTCCAACGCAATCATCAGGCACGTTTACTACTAATCTTTCAATTGGCTCACATTTAACACCATCTATTTCCTTTAAAATAACCTTTGGTCTTGAAACTAAAAGTTCAAAACCTTCTCTTCTCATAGTCTCTATAAGTACTGATAAATGAAGTTCTCCTCTTCCTGATACTTCAAAAGAATCTGGTGTTTCTGTATCTCTAACTCTTAGACTTACATTTCTATCAAGTTCTTTATACAATCTATCTCTTATATGTCTTGAAGTAATATATTGTCCTTCTTTTCCTGCAAATGGTCCATTATTTACGCTAAATGTCATAGATACAGTTGGCTCGTCAATGTCAACAAAATCAATTTTTTCTGGATGGTCATAATCGCAAATAGTATCACCTATATTGATATCTGCAACGCCTGATAATGCAACAATGTCTCCAGCATCTGCACTCTCAACTTCGATTCTTTTTAGGCCATCATAAACATACAATTTTGCAACTCTAGCATTTACGATTTTATCTTCACTTTTGCAAATTGCAACAGGCATGTTAAGATTTACTTTACCTCTTTCAACTCTTCCTATTGATATTCTTCCAATATAATCATCATAGTCTATATTTGAAACTAGTAATTGCATTGGTCCTTCCATTTCACAAGATGGTGGATCAATTTCATTTATAATCGTATCAAATAGACATTTCAAGTCTGTCCCTGGTGTATCCAAGTCTAAAGTAGCTATTCCTTGCTTTGCTGATGCATATATAACTGGGAACTCAAGCTGGTCATCATCTGCACCTAATTCTATAAATAAGTCGATAACACTATCTAAAACTTTTAGAGGCTGTGCTCCAGGTCTATCTATTTTATTAATTACAACAATTGGTTTTAATTTTAATGCTAACGATTTCTTCAATACTTCTCTAGTTTGTGGCATTGCTCCTTCAAATGCGTCTACAAGAAGAACAACTCCATCAACCATTTTAAGTACACGTTCAACTTCTCCACCAAAGTCAGCATGACCAGGAGTATCCACAATATTAATTTTCTTTCCATCATAATGTACTGCTGTATTCTTAGATAATATAGTAATACCTCTTTCTTTTTCCAAATCATTTGAGTCCATTACTCTTTCTTGAACTTGTTCATTGGCTCTAAAAATACCGCTTTGTCTAAGCATAGCATCAACTAATGTAGTTTTACCGTGATCAACGTGTGCGATAATGGCAACATTTCTAATATTTTCATTTTTCATTATTTTCACCTCATAATTATTAGCATTAAAATATGGTTAATCCTAGAAACAATTGTTCTAAAATTAACCATAGCATTATATCTCTTTTATTTCTCTTTGTCAAATTTACATATTTATCTTTGGTCCATAGTAACGCATGCAGTTTGGTATTTGCAACGAAAGAGTTCCCATAATTTTCATTTGTGGATTTAAAGTTCTAAGATATATCACATATTGTTTGTACTCAACAGAAAAGCTATAAGCTATATCATATCTAGAAATCAATTGGTCTATTTCTTCTTTCGTCCCATTAAATAAAACATCTAATACTTCTTCTTCAGTAATATTCATAGCATTTTTCCTTTCTCTTACAAATATTTTATATCATTAGTTGACATTCTATACTTGGTTCTAACATATTTCTAAATCTTTCCCCATCTGCTTTTTCACCAACTATTGTTCCATAATGAACAGGAATAACCAGTCTAGGTTGCATAGTATTTATGAGTTCTGCCGCCTCTTTATAATTCATTGTATAAGTGCCACCTATTGGTACAAAAGCTACATCACATTCAATCATTCTAATTTCAGGAACATTATCTGTATCTCCTGCAACGTAATATTTCTTGTCTAAATCTAAAATATATCCTACCCAATTATTTGATTTAGGATGGAAGGTTTTAGTTATATTATAGCTTGGTACTGTTTTAAATGATAATGCACCTATATGATACATTTGGTTTGGAACAACAAACTCAACATTATTAGCACCTAAATTTAGTTTAGATGCCACTGACCTCATTTTTTCAGGCATTATTATAATTGTATCATTTTTTATTAGTTTGCTAATATCATCTGGTGAAAAATGATCATAATGATCATGAGTAATAAGGATAAAATCAGCATCATTATAGTTCTGATCAATATATAATGGATCGATATATATAATTTTTGATGAATTAATTCTAATGCTATTTTGACCAAATACCTTTACATTATCTATCAGCATTTTTCCCCTCCCCACTATTCTTTAAATTTAGCAGTTTAGCTTCTTTTATAGTAAGCTTCGATAGTTTTATAATTTCTTCTTTTAAAATATTACTAACTATTTCCTCTTCTTCTTTTGACAACTTCTTCCCTTCATATTTTGACAAATCTAATGGTTTTCCATATACAATGGCATTCTTAGAAAAAATCTTTGCAGGTCCTATTAACCCTATTGGAATTATTTTCGCACCAGTTTTGAGTGCAAGATAAGCGGCTCCATTCTTTATTTGTCCATCATTTTTTTCAAATCCATTTCTTGTACCCTCTGGAAAAATTCCAACACATCCTCCATTTTTTAATGTCTTAATAGATTCTTTAAGGGCTGTAATATCTTTTGAATCTCTCTTAACGAATATTGCTTCGAAAACAACTCCTAAAAATCTAAATGCTGGGTTTTTCCTAAGTTCATCTTTAGACATAAACCTTATATGTCTAGTTGCAGTAGAAACAATTAGTTGGGCATCTAAATAGTTTCTATGATTTCCACAAAAGATTAAAGCTCCATCATTTGGAATATTTTCTTTTCTGTAAACTTTGACGCCATATAAAATCTTTGAATATATAATTATTCCACCTTTAACTATACCTCTACCAATTTTTTTGAAAAATTCTTTCATATTTACCCCATAACTATTACGAATTAGCTTTCTTCTTATTAATAATCTCAATTACCTTTTCTACTACTTCATCAATAGATAACTCAGTAGTATCAAGATATGTTGCATCATCCGCTTGTCTAAGCGGATCTACAGTTCTATTTTTATCATTATTATCTCTTTGTATTATCGCTTTAAGAACATCTTCATAACTCATAACCAAGCCCTTTTCCAGATTTTGTTTTAGCCTTCTTCTAGCTCTCTCTTCTGGAGTTGCATCCAAATATATTTTTACATCAGCATCAGGAAAAATACTAGTACCTATATCTCTTCCTTCCATAATAATATCTGCATTTTCTCCACTTTTTCTTTCAAGTACAGCCATTGCTTTTCTTATTTCTGGTATTTGAGAATATGGTGAGACCCTTTCATTCACTGCTTTTTCTCTGATTTCTTTAGAAACATCTCTACCATTTAAGAAAAATCTACTCTCATTATTCTTTACTTCCATTCTGATATCTATATTCTCGAGCATTTTGTTTATCGAATCTTTATCGTCTGGTTTAATATCATTTTCTATCATATATAATGTTACACATCTGTACATTGCACCTGTATCAACATTTAATAATCCCACTTTTTCACCAACTAGTTTGGTTATTGTTCCTTTACCACTACCTGCCGGTCCATCAATAGCAACTACAAAAGACATTTTCTACCCCCAATTCTACTTATTCTTTTTAGCATCATAATTCACACCCTTAAGCACAATATCTGTTCCTAAAACATTCATAGCTGTGAGATTTTCGATTTCTCTAACTATATTTTGCTTTAGTAACGTAATAGCTTGATTAACATTGTAGCCATATTCGATAATAACTTCAATATAAATATATAGTCCATCATTCAAATCATTATGTTTTTTAATAATAATTCTTTGAATCTTATTTATTTCTTTTGACCTTTCAACAACACAATTTATAATTTGCTTAAACACTGTATCTGATATCTCGAAGTTACCTAAATAACTGAAAGTAGGTCTTATTATCGATTTTTCTGAAACATATGGTGCCTTTCCTCTACCAGTTGACTTAAATATCTGCAGAGGGTCCAATAAATATCCAGAAAAGTCTTTCTTTATTGCAAAAGTTGGAACTGGTATTACATGTTTTCCTTCTCTAACTCTAACGTTTCTAGCTGTAGCCATTTCTTCTGGTGTAGCAACATCACTAATATATATAGTTTCAATTATTTTATCAAAGCCCAAATTCTCAACTATCTTTGCAACCATTTCGTCTGATGTACCAAGAATTAAAATACTATCTGGTTTATACTTATTGATTGCCTTTTGAACTTCTTTTTTTCTTTCTTCATTTTGAAATAACGCATTTCTAACAGTTTCGATTTTGGTGGGTGCCTTTTTGGCTGATATCCCAGCAAGGACTTCATTTCCTCTAATCAAAAGTCCATCATCTATTATATAATTAATACCTTTGTCGCTAGCTACCATTTGTGCTCTATAGCTTTTTCCCGTGCCAGAAGGTCCGACAAAAGCATATACTTTCATGCGAGGCTTTCTCTCAAACATAAATTTCACTTCCTTGAATAAACTCGTGCATATTATATCATTTACATTCAAGATTCTCAACAAAAATAATATTAATTGTTTGCTATTTTAATACTTTTGAATGTTTGATTTCCAGCGACATCAGTAACCGTAATATCATATTCTCCTCTATCCTTAAAATAATTGTTATCCAAAATATCATCATTATTTGGATCATAAGTTTCATTAAACCTCACATTAACGCAAATTGTATCTAAATGTTTTCCATTTTTATCCCAAAATTGAAAATGGAAGTAATAAACCGTATGTATAAATGTGCTTTCTACGTCAGAAGCATACATTGTTGCCTGTACACTCCTATCTGAATAAATTGGAATATAAGTATAAATTTTATTGTCCATATGTGCTTTGTCAAATTTAACCATATTCGCAGTAGCAATTCTAGGATCTAATCCAGTAATTCTAACAGTAAAACTTTTATTACTATCATTTTTTATGCAACTAACCCCACTAACTAACTTTGTTCTTATAGTTCTATTTTCTCCTTGTAAAATAGTTCCATCTTCTTTAGCAGCTTCGACTCTTAAAACATATGTGGTAAATGGAGTAAGATTTGTAAATGTATATGCTTTGTTAGGTCCACTATATTTCAAAACGTTATCTATATAAAAGTTATACTTTTGTGCTCCTCTCGGGTTACCTATTATCCTAACAAAAACAGATTTATCTAATAAATCTAATCCTTTATAATCACAAGAGTCAACGTAATCAGGATACATTCTCATTTCAAGGTCTCTATATTTTTCTACATTTATAGACGAAATTCCTATATTATCGCTATAAACTGGCGATACTGATGTATTATAAACTGCTCCATCATCAACATTGTCGATTATCGGTGGAATTTTATCAATATTATCTATAACATAGTTAACTGTACATCTATTTCCATACTTATCTGTAACATCGAAATCAAGATTTTCATTTTGAGTAAATGTTTTTCTATATATATATCCTTCTGGTTGTTTTTCAAATCCTTCAATATTGTCAATTTCCTTATTAAAATCAAGTACTACATCAACGTCTTGATTTGTATAACCTTGATTGTGATTTCTTATAAGACTATATGTAATAGGCGTATCGTCCCTATTAAGTTCAAATGCATTTAATATAAAACTATAATGATAAATTGCAAAAGCCCTATCCATTATTAACGAAAGGACAATAATAATAATTAAACTAGTTTGTATCTTTTTCAAGTATTTCTACCTCCTTTCCATTAGATATTACTTTGACATTAAACTCCCACCTCTTAATACTAGACTCGAGATTATTATTACCACTGTCTAAATTTGTATTTTGGAGTATAAAAAACTTTTCACCACTTCTAAATCCTGTTACGATAATCAATATTATTAGAATTACAATAATTATCATTTTTAGAATTAACTCTTTTTTACGTGTTTCTATAGTAATTCTCCTTTCGCACTTTGCATAACTTTTACTTTTATGTCAATCATATCTTTATTGTCTTCTAAATGTTTACTTTCATCCCATTTCACAACCAATTTATAGTTTTGAGTAAACTCTTTATTTCTATGTATATGCTTAGGTAATGTTTTATTTTCCCCATTTAATAGTTCCTCACCAGTACTCATGTCATAGAGTTCATATTTTATAGGAAAATTGGGGTTAGTCTCCTCTAAATATATTTCATAATTAAAATCCACTTCTGTTATTCTTTTACTGCCATTATCCTCAATTTCATAATTTTTAATATTAAAGAAATATTCTAATTCACCAGTATTTCTATTGTAATCATTGTCGGTTATTTTTCCTGTAATACCTTGTACTTTAATAATTGGCTCAGCAATTTGTCCTTGATATTCTACATTTATACTCTTGAAATACCTTGCGTATGAATTTATAGCCAAAGTCATGAATATCACAAGAAATATGACAATTCTTTTTTTAACATTCACTCTTTTCATCTGTCTCCTCCTTTTTGGTATCATTTGTAAATTTCTCATCTTCCTTTATCATTTGCACTATAAACAGCATAATTGAAAATAAAAAGTAAATAACTACAATTGGTTTAAAATAGTATAGAACTATAATCCCAAGTATATGTGATTTAAAAATAACTTTTCCCAGTATTTGATTTTCATTAATTGGATCATCTTCAATATTATTGGCATCACCTCTAGTTATCAATTTGCCATTTTTGTTTTTTATAATTCTATGAGTGACACATATATCGTCATCAATAAATGTTATGATGTCATTTTCTTCATAATTGTCAGCTTTTGAAATAATAATAAGATCTTCAGCATTTATAGTTGGTTTCATACTTTCTGTAGTGACAACTAATATAGATTTACCAAATAAACTAACAATTTTTTCTTTTTTTATAAATTTTGAATTAATAACTATGACTAAAATGGTTAAAAAAAATACTATGAATATATCAATCATAATATTTAATAATAATGATGTTTTTTCTTTTTTCATAAAACTCCTTGTGGAAATTTAGCAAAAAACTTTCTGCTAAAAATCAATCATCTTTTTCCTTAGCAGAGAGCATTTTGCTCTCTGGGTAGAATTTATCTAGCTTGTCTACCAACAATGTCGATATTAAGAAGACTATCAAGTGATGAGACACCATTTTCCACTTTAAGTGTTCCTGCGTTGTTGTCTACATCTGTTTCGTCATCTTCATTAAATGGCCAATCCCACGATACTACAATTATTCTTTTTTGATTTCCACCAACCGGTATGTTACCAGAAAGATTTGGGGCTAACTCTCCAAAAGAATCATAAGAAGATGTACTTGAGATTTCATTTCTATCTCCGTCCAATGTCTTTGCACTAAAATTCATATTGACTGGAATATTTTGAGCTTTGTTCAATAAAATCTCATAGTCAACTCCAACTTCTGAATTAGTCGCATCAACCTCAATCTCGAAAGTACCGTTACTTCCTGGAGCGATTTTCTCCGATGATAAGCTAATCGTTGTGTTCTCGTCTTTTGAGTTAAAAGACCATCTTGCTACAGTAGCTCCTGCGCTTGTCTGGATTTTTTTGTAGTACCTAGCGAAAGTGTATCCTGCTGCAAAAATCATTACAAGCAACATGGCCACGACTACAAGTCCTATCACTTTCTTTTTGTTTTTCATTAATACCTCCTTGTAATAAATTCAGTTAAGTGAAAAATTATTATCTGCTATTTATGATTATTTTGTATAGGGGCATATTACTAACAACCATATTAGAGAAAATTTCACTATTTTTGTGCAATTGGGGGCGCAACAAAAAAACTTATTATTTTATTATTTAATTTTATTTATTGGAAAAACATAAATGCCAGAACAGCATTTATTTATTAGAAAATAAAGCAAATAATAATTTATTCACTTAACATGTTGCGTATTATAGCACCGCAATTTTCATTTGTAAATACTTTTTTTAAAATTTTTTAAAAAAAATTTTAGCCAGCCTCACACCGACTTGCGAAGCTGGCTATTTTTCAGCATTTATTACAATTTAAATTTGAATTTTTTTAAGTTTGGTTCGTCATCAGCTGCGTCGAGATATAGAAAATCATTATCATCTGACATCTTATCATATATTGTAAACATTCCATCATCGATTGAATTAATAACCTTTGCATATTTTTCTAAAGACTTCGAATCTCCTTTTGAGATGCTATCATTTTTATATTTTAATTTGTGTTCGAGTGACGCCCAAAAATTCATGCCTATAGTTCGAATTTGTATTTCAACTTTAACATACATAGTGCCCTCTGAAAAGCTTACAGGTATGCTTACCACTAAGTGATAGCTTCTATATCCGCTCTTTTTAGGAGTTTTTAAATAGTCTTTTTTACTTAAAACCCTAACATCTTGCATATTTTCAATTGTTTCTGCAATTTTATAAACATCTTTTTTAAAATTACATACTATTCTTACTCCAGCAACATCATTTATTTTTTCAAATAAATTTTCATATGTTGGTTCGTAGCCTTTAGTATTCAACTTTTTCAATATGCTTTCTGAAGACTTCACCCTAGTCGAAATAGATTCAATAGGCTCATATCCATAAAAAAGCTTCATCTCATCTTGTAAAATCTCGATTTTAGTTTTTAGTTCTTTTATAGCTGAATCGTATAAAAAAACCACCTTCTCAAAAGTATCACTTTTGGGATCTATATATTGCTTATTTATTAAGTTATTGTCCATGCTAATAAGGTATTCTTTTTTGTTCTTTTTCAATAAACACTTACCTCTCTTTTGTATCCTTCTACGCATTATATTATAAATAAAATATTAAAATATTATTGATACCATGTGAATTTTTTGTGAATTTTTTAAAGCTATTCTAATTCAAAAGCCCCAGTATATAGCTGATAATATACACCTTTTTGAGCAATCAAATCATCGTGTGTTCCTCTTTCTATAATTCTTCCATGATCTAAAACCATAATTGCTTTAGAATTTCTAACAGTCGATAATCTATGTGCAATTACAAATACAGTTCTTCCATTCATGAGCTTATCCATACCATCTTGCACTATTTTTTCCGTTCTAGTATCAATGCTCGACGTTGCTTCATCCAAGATCATAACAGGTGGATTTACCAAAGCAACTCTAGCTATTGATAAAAGTTGGTTTTGTCCTTGTGATAAGCTTGATCCATTTCCCTGAATAACTGTATCATATCCATCCGGAAGTCTCATGATAAAGTCATGGGCATTGGCCAACTTGGCTGCTTCAATTACCTCTTCGTCTGTTGCTGTGTCATTTCCATATTTAATATTATCCTTTATTGTTCCAGTAAAAAGATTAATATCTTGCAAAACCATACCTAAAGATAACCTTAAGTCATCTTTTCTAATTTTGTTTATATTAATACCATCATATCTAATTTTTCCATCTTCTATATCATAGAATCGGTTTAATAAATTAGTAATTGTCGTTTTTCCTGCACCTGTAGCACCAACGAATGCAATTTTTTGACCAGGCTTAGCATATAATGATATGTCGTGAAGGACAAGTTCATTGTCTTCATATCCAAAGTCTACATTTTGCATTTCAATATGACCTTTAAGTTCGACATATTCTATCTGACCATTAGAATGTGGATGCTTCCATGCCCACAAATTTGTATTTTCATTTGTCTCTTCAAGCTTTCCATCAACATATTTGGCTTTTACCAAAGTGACATATCCATCATCTTTTTCTGGTTCCTCATCCATCAGATCAAAAATTCTTTTAGCTCCTGCCAAGGCCATAATGACAGAATTTAATTGATTTGATATTTGCATTATTGGTCTATTGAATGTTTTACTCAATTGCAAAAATGAAACTATAAGTCCAACTGAAATATTACCTATTCCATTGACTGCAAGTAAACCTCCCACCAATGCTAAAAGTCCATATTGAGCATTTCCAAGCGCACCAACTGTAGGTCCTAAAATATTTGCAAACTTATTTGCATTGTACACATTTTCTGAAAGTTCATCATTTAACTTGTCAAATCTTTCTTTAGCTCTATCCTCATAACAAAATACTTTTACGACTTTTTGTCCATTAATTAATTCTTCAATATAACCATTAACTCTTCCTATTGTTTCTTGTTGCTTTATAAAGTACTTTGAACTTCTTTTAGTTATAATCCTTGTGCATATAAATATTACCACCAACGATAACATTGCGACTGCTGTAAGATATATGTTAGTTACTACCATTGATATAAACACTGTTACAATCATTATTATAGCCGAAAATGTTGTAGGTATGCTTTGTGATATCATCTGGCTTAACGTATCTGTATCATTCGTATAAATACTCATAATATCTCCATGAGTATGAGTATCAAAATATCTTACTGGAAGTCTTTGCATCTTTGCAAACATTTCATCACGAATTCGTTTCAGCGTTCCTTCTGATATTAAGACCATAACTCTCGACTGAACTAAACTCGCAACAATTCCTATTAAATAGATTACGCACATAGTAATTATTGCATGAAGTAATGGCACAAAAGAAGGATTCGTTGTTCCCACTAACGGAACTATATAATCATCTATAAGCACCTGTAAATAAAGTGATCCAGCGACTGTTGAAATGGTAGATAAAATTAATCCAATAGTTACTACTACTAATCTTAATTTATGATATACAAAAACGTAGCGTAGTAATCTACCAAGCATCTTAAAATCTAGTTTTGGTTTCATTTTATGCTTATTCTCCATCTGAATCACTTCCTTTCATTTGAGATGTATAGACTTCTCTATAAATCTCATTATTTTTTAGTAATTCATCATGAGTACCTACACCACTAATTTCTCCATTGTCAAAAACTATTATTTTATCTGCATCTTCAACTGATGATATTCTTTGTGCAATTATTATTTTTGTAGTATTTGGAATTTCGGTTTTAAATGCATCTCTAATAAGCTTATCTGT
>Ga0247611_10008312_pt1 | contig 12820 bp, 11 predicted proteins | sample 177DNAGHGhighgp2_FD_192422 | JGI IMG/M metagenome (GOLD analysis project Ga0247611, IMG submission 192422) | Sheep rumen microbial communities from Palmerston North, Manawatu-Wanganui, New Zealand - 1770 DNA GHGhigh gp2 | ecosystem: Host-associated > Mammals > Digestive system > Stomach > Rumen... | reverse complement strand
ACCGCGCTCTGCCACACCCTGATGGATCGGACCGAGTTTGTACATATGGTTCGACTGGTTACTACCCGAACCGGCGTTCATGAACGAGAACATACCGGCGATGAGCAGCGTCGATTTATGATGGGTCACGGTATAGGGACCTGCGAAGATAGCGCAGGCCTCGCCGTGCATGCCTTGGCAGTTCGAGAAGAACAGACTCTCCCCTGCCGAGTAGTGCTTATCGAAGATACAACCCTGACCGACGAAGCACTTGTCCACCAGCGTCGAGTCGCCGATCTCCACGCCCGAGGCGATGATGAAGTCCGTACACTTGACACCAGAGCCCAAATGCACCGGAGCGAACTCATTCGAATTGATTGTACCGTTCTTCAGACGACTCACGCCCGTCAGTTCGGCGAAGTCACCGATCTTGACGTTCTTGATACTACCGCAGTTGAGGATACGTACGTTATCGCCGATATAACCTACCTCTGAAGCCTGCGCCTCTGCATAGGCATCGATCATCTGCTCGAGCTGATGGATCATCTTCGGGCGGTGACGATAGAGCGTCAGCACGTACGCCAGACTCGCGGAGAGTTCATTGAAGATAGGTATCTCACGTCCACCGCCTTCGTTCATCACCGGCACGCGCACGCCGTTACCGAAACTCGTCTTGCCGTCCACGAGGATGGCATTGACGTTCTCGATGCAGGTGTTGTTACCGATGTGGTAGTTAGCAATGTAGTTATGGATATTGTACAGGTGCGCATCGTTGCCCACTTCGCAGTTATGCAGCATGGCGTGATAGATACCGGTGTGGATCTTGATCCCACCCGGCAACTCTATCTCTTTGCCATACACGCCCAGACGGTTGTGACCCGAGAAATTAGTATGACGCACGTAGCGTGCATCAAACGCCTCAGCCACTTCGACCTCTGACCAGTTGGTCGCTTTGCAGCCCTGTTCTTCCAGTTGTGCAATCTCTTGCGCTGTCAATGAACGGTAGTTCATAGGGCTTAATCATTCAGCAGCATCGGCATGAGGAGCATCAGCACGTCCTCGTTCTCTTCGTTCTCAGCCGGCAGGATGAGACCTGCGCGAGCGGGATCAGCGAGCTTGAGCAGCACGTCGTCCGAAGCGATAGACGAGAGCAGATCGATGAGGAACGGAGCCTTGAAACCGATAGCCATCGGCGTGCCGTTATAGCTGCAACTGATGGTCTCCTCAGCGCTGGTCGAGAAGTCGATATCCTGTGCACTGATCTTGATCTGGTTCTCACTGATAGTGAGGCGCAGTTGAGCGGTACCGTTGTTAGCGAACACAGCCACGCGCTTGCACGCGTTGATGAGTGTCTGACGGTCTGCAGTTACGATATTCTGGTTGGACTGCGGGATCACGGCATTGTAGTTCGGGAAACGACCTTCGATCTGACGGCAAACGACGATAGTGTTGCCGAACTCAAAACGGGCGTTCTTAGAACCGAATACCACCTTCACGTCCTCTTCCTCTTTCGCCAACAGGTTCTTGAGGAGGTTAGCCGGTTTCTTCGGGAGGATGAAGTTAGCCGTAACACCAGCAGCGACACTGGTGTTGATGTAACGAACCAGACGGTGTGCGTCGGTAGCTACCATCGTCACTTTGTCGGCAGCGATGTCAAAGAAGATACCGTTCATCACCGGACGGAGCTCGTCGTCAGCCGTGCAGAAGATGGTCTTCTCGATAGCACCCTGGAGCACCTTAGCCGGCATAGCGATCGTCTGCGCCTCTGCCTCTGCACCCGGCATCTCCGGATACTCGTTGCCGTTCACGCCTACGAACGAATAGGTACCGTTCTGGCTAACCATGCTGACTGCGAAATTGTTCTCATCGATGGTGAAAGACAGCGGTTGCTCCGAGAACTCCTTGAGGGTCTCCAACAACAGCTTAGCAGCCGAAGCTACCTTACCTGCACCTTCTACATTCTCTACCTCCACACTCGTACGGATCGTGGTCTCACCGTCCGAAGCGGTCAGCTTCAGTTCATTACCGGACAGTTCAAAGAGCACGTCGTCCAGAATCGGCAACGCATTCTTACTGTTAATCACGCGGCTTACAGCCTGTAATTGCGAAAAGAGTTTAGAACTCGAAACATTAAATCTCATATACGTATATTTTTTGTTGTTTTTGTTCGTTTTTCCTACGCGCGCAGCGTTAATTTATACGCACGCATACCTGCATTACGCGCATTTAAGCGTGCAAAGGTACAACTTTTTTTTGATATGAGCAAATTTTATGCCAAATTTTCATCTTTTTTAGGCTTCTTTGTACAGAATATGCAAATTTTTTTGTAATTTTGCGTATGATTTACGGTTATATTCGCGTAAGTTCCGACAAGCAGACGGTCGAGAACCAGCGATTTGAGATTGAGGAGTTCTGCAGAGTGAATAACAAACACATCGACGGCTGGATTGAGGAAACGATCAGTGGTACGAAGGAGTACAAAAAGCGGCGTCTGGGCACCTTGCTCAAGCGTGTGAGGGGCGGTGACACTATCATCTGCTCGGAGTTATCGCGTTTGGGGCGGTCGCTGTTTATGATCATGGAGATACTTAGTATCTGCATGAAAAAAGAATGCCGTGTATGGACGATCAAGGACAGCTACCGCTTGGGCGATGACCTCCAGAGTAAGGTCTTGGCATTCGCGTTCGGACTAAGTGCCGAGATCGAACGCACCCTCATTTCGCAGCGCACTAAAGAAGCACTGGCGAGGATGAAAGCAGAAGGCAAACCGCTCGGGCGACCAAAGGGCGCCAAGTCCGAAAAGAAATACCACAAACTGCACAGCAAGGAGCGGGTCATTCGACAACTGTGGAGTGAAGGCCTTTCCTTCAATCAGATTGCTCGCGAACTGAATGCCAATCGCAACACAGTCCGCCGCTATTACGAAACTTTCATCAAAAACACATAAAAATATACTCATCTCTTGCACATGTCAAAAAAAAACAGTAATTTTGCAGCGCAAAATTGTTTGAGAATGGCAAAGATAGGTGTTTTTGACAGCGGTTACGGTGGATTGACGATACTGGAAGCGATCCGTCGGGAGTTGCCTCAGTACGACTACTTGTACTTAGGAGACAACGCACGTGCGCCGTACGGTACACACTCGTTCGATGTGATCTACCGCTACACATTGGAGGCTGTCAAATACCTGTTCGCGCATGACTGCGCGCTGGTGATTCTGGCTTGTAATACCGCGAGCGCCAAGGCGCTGAGGACGATACAGCAGAAGGATCTGCCGGAGATAAATCGGTTACGGGTTACAGGTTACGGGTTACAGGGAAAGCCCGTGAACGTACTCGGTGTTATTCGGCCTACCGTCGAAGCGGTTCCCGCTATCACCAAAACCGGACACGTAGGAATACTGGCGACACCGGCGACAGTGAGTTCTGAATCGTACGTTCTCGAGCTGGAGAAGATAGCAGAGGGGTTACAGGTGACGCAGCAGGCGTGTCCTCTTTGGGTGCCGCTTATTGAAAACAACGAACACAACACCCCCGGGGCAAAGTTCTTTATCGAAAAATACTTATATGAGCTTCTTGCAAAAGACCGTCTCATCGACACCATAGTTCTCGGTTGCACCCATTATCCGCTCATCAAAAAACAGATTGATCGGTATCTTGGTAACAAGATAACAACTATCTCGCAAGGTGAGTTGGAGGCGAAGAGTCTGGCGGATTATCTAAAGCGTCATCCGGAATACCGCGAGCAACTCTCGCTCAACGGGACTTGCCACTATCTGACCACAGAAAATGCCGACCGCTTCTCGCAGTCCGCAAGCCATTTTCTCCATTCGTCAATAATGGCGAATCACATTGACTTTTAGCCGATAGAACCCTCCAGGGAGACTTGGAGGAGTTTTTGTGCTTCGACGGCGAACTCCATGGGGAGTTTATCCATGACCTCTTTGGCGTAGCCGTTGACGATGAGGCCGACAGCATCCTCGAGGCTGATGCCTCGTTGGCGGCAGTAGAAGAGTTGGTCCTCGTTGATCTTGGAGGTGGTAGCCTCATGCTCGACGGTAGCCGTAGGATTGGAGATGATCATGTCGGGGAAAGTATGGGCACCGCATTTATCGCCCAAGAGGAGCGAATCGCACTGGCTGTAGTTGCGGGCGTTCTCGGCATGAACACCCATCTTGACGAGTCCGCGGTAGGCGTTCTGGCTGAATCCGGCAGATATACCTTTCGATATTATACGCGAGCGCGTGTTACGACCGATATGAATCATCTTCGTTCCTGTGTCTGCCTGCTGATGGTTGTTAGTGACGGCCACAGAGTAGAACTCCGCACTCGAGTTATCGCCTCGCAAGATACAGGACGGGTATTTCCATGTGATCGCCGAACCGGTCTCGACTTGCGTCCAAGAGAGCCGTGCGTTCTCGTATGTGATGCCACGTTTGGTAACGAAATTGAAGATACCTCCCTTACCGTCTTTATCACCCGGATACCAGTTCTGTACGGTGGAGTACTTGACCTCCGCATCTTTACGCACAACGATCTCGACGATCGCTGCATGGAGTTGGTTCTCATCGCGCATCGGTGCAGTACACCCCTCGAGATAGGAGAGATAAGCGCCTTCATCGGCGATGAGGAGCGTACGCTCGAACTGACCGGTGTTACCGGCGTTGATGCGGAAATAGGTGCTGAGCTCCATCGGGCAGCGTACACCTTTCGGCACATAGACGAACGAACCGTCGGAGAAGACGGCAGAGTTCAGCGCCGCATAGAAATTATCAGAAGAGGGCACTACCGAGCCGAGGTACTCTTTGACCAAGTCAGGGTGCTCCCGCACCGCTTCGGAGATCGAGCAGAAGATAATCCCTTTCTCGGCAAGCGTCTCGCGGAACGTGGTCTTGACCGAGACGGAGTCCATGACCGCATCGACTGCCATGTTGCCCGCTAACGCCGCGCGCTCCTCGAGCGGAATACCTAGTTTATCGAAGGTCTTCATGATCTCTTCGTCAATCTCGTCTTTCTTTCCTTGCTCCTTTTTTGCCTTCGGAGCGGCGTAGTAGGAGATAGCTTGGAAATCGATCTCGGGGATGTCGAGGTGTGCCCAAGTGGGGACGGACATGGTCTGCCATTTGCGGAAGGCCTTGAGACGGAAGTCGAGGAGCCATTCGGGTTCGTGCTTCTTGGCCGAGATGAGCCGAACGATATCTTCGTTCAGTCCGGCAGGCACGATATCAGTCTCCACGTCGGTGGTGAAGCCGTATTTATACTCCTGCGAGGTTATGTCCTTGATGATCTCTTCCATAAAAATAGCCGCCCCTTTTTCGGGCGGCTTGGAGGCCGGTAGCGGAGTCAAACCGCTCTAAACGGTTTTGCAGACCGCTGACTAAGTCGCTCATCCAACCGGCCCAGCTTGCATCAGAACTTCGCGTGACTCGCAACCTCGTTGCTCGATTACGCCTACGTTCTGTGCTACGCTTTTCGGTCGGACTCACGAAGTCCTCCCGAGGGAGAGAGCCATGCGGTTAACCGAAAAGCGGGTGCAAAAGTACTGCTTTTTTTTGACATGTGCAAATATTTGCGCGTTTTTTTGCACTTTTTGTTTAAAAAAGGCACAAATCGGCGTCTGTGATCGTTCCTTTCGGACGTTTTTTACCCCTTGAAGGGTTCAAGGGAGCATAGGGTGAGGTGTAGCGACCGATATAGGGATTGATGATCTCGCGGGTTTGGTCATCGGTCCACTGGCATTTATCGACGATCCACTCCAAGTACGAGCGATCGATACGCATCATGGACTCGATCGATTCGCCTTTGTGGCCGCCTTGACTGAGGTAGTAGTAACTGCCGCGTTTGGTGAGCCAACGGTCGTAGGAAATGAAGGAGAATTCCTCGCGCTGTGCCCACTCCCACCCGTGCGCTGCCACCTGTGCTTTGAAGACCTCGATGGTAGCCATGACGTCGTCAAGCGAGTTATGGGCGCCCTCGAAGGGATGACCGTAGTAACGGGTATAAGCGGCGGTGAGGTTATTATGCAGCTTCTCTCCGTTCTCATCGAGTTGTCCGGCGGTGTGGATACGCTCGAGCAGCAGGGCATCATACCAGGTGCGGTTATTGAAATCGAACTTCAATCCTGCACGTTCAAAATTATAATGCATGAGCGGGGCATCGTAGCCGTTGCCGTTGTAAGAGAGCATATCGTGGGTGCCGACGAAGGCCACGAAGTCATCATAGACGCTGCGCAGCGATACGCCGTGCTCGAGCAGGAAGTCCTTGGATATATGATGCACGGCTTCTGCCTCGGCGGGGATGGAGAAGTCCCCTTCGGGGAGGATATACCAATCGCGCTGGTCGAGGACAGACCATGTGTCGGTGTCGAACTTAACCAACGAGAGTTGGATAATATGCTCTTTCTGGACGTCGAGGCCGGTGGTCTCGGTATCAAAACAAACTAAAATCATTCTACGTATAGCACTAATCCCTTGAGGTATTCGCCTTCGGGGTGGTAAATATTGATGGGGTGATCTTGGGGTTGATGGAGTTGGTGAAGGATGCGCACCTTACGTCCCACCTGTGCGGCGGCACTGAAGACGGCAAGTCGGAAGGCCTCTTTGTCCACAGCCTGGGAGCAGGAGAAAGTAAAGAGGATACCACCCGGACGGATCATCTCGATGGCCTTGGCGTTAATGCGCTGGTAACCACGGAGGGCATTCTTGACCGCATCGCGATGTTTGGCAAAAGCCGGAGGATCGAGGATGATTAAATCATAATTTGTGATTTGTGATTTGTGATTGGTGATTTTCTCGCTCAGGAAATCGAACGCGTCGGCCGCATAGGCATGGTGGCGCGGGTCGTTGGGGAAGTTGCGGGCCACATTGACGTTGACGAGATCGATGGCTTTCTGACTGACATCGACGGAGTCCACGGTTTTGGCACCGCCACGCAGGGCGTAGAGGGAGAAGCCGCCGGTGTAGCAGAACATATTGAGGACGTCTTTATCTTTGGCGTAACGCTCTACGAGTGCACGGTTCTCTCGCTGGTCGATAAAGAAACCTGTCTTCTGTCCCCGCAACCAATCGATGCGGAACTGCAGGCCGTTTTCGGACGACCAGAAGTCTTCGTCATTGGTGATTGGTGATTGGTCATTGGTTATTAAATAGCCGATCTTATCGCCTTCGATGGGTGCTTTGAAGGGGAGTGTGTCGTCGGATTTATAATAGACGTTCTGCACTTGGGGCACCTCGGTGATGATGGCTTTGGCTATCTGCTGGCGGCTGCGATGCATACCGATCGAGTGCGCCTGCACGACGGCGGTGTCAGCGTAGACATCGACGATGAGTCCAGGCAGGAAATCGCCTTCACCATGAACCAATCTATAAGTATCGTTATATTGGTGATTGGTAATTGGTGATTGGTGATTTGGGGTTAGTCCGAGAGACTCGCGGACTTGGTAGGCAGCCCGGATGCGTTCGTTCCAAAAATCCGCGGGCAGGTTCTCCACGCCGAAAGCGAGGATACGCACGGCGATCGAGCCTATCTGCCAGTGACCTACACCGAGGACCTCATTAGCACTCGAGCGCACGCATACCAGTTCGCCTTCTTCCGGCGCCGGACTCTTATGTGAAGCGTCCAATACGACCTTCGCGATAGCGCCCGAGAAGACCCAGGGATGGAAACGACGGAGGGACTCCTCCTTATGCGGTTTGAGATAGATAGTGGTCATTCTACGCCGTGGGTTAGATCGTGATAGGCATGGAGCGAGAGGTTGTCGCTCACGTATTTGTAGCTATGCAGGTTGGTAAAACCGAGTGCAGCAATGAACGCCAGTTCCATATCGAAGACGCAGTCTTTGTAATCGGAGACCAGCACAAAATCTGTACTTGTGAAGCAGGGAGCCTGTTTCACATTGTTGATTGTTGATTGTTGATTGCTGATTTTCAGTTCCGGTTCGGGGTACGTGACGTTGGGGTGGTTGAGGCGCACTTCGGTGACCTCTACCCAGGTGCCCAAGTCGAAGTTCGCACTGCCGGCGTAGCCGATATTGATGAGTTCGGCCTCATGGTCGAGATGCTGCAGGGAGCGGATGATATTGATGGCTCCGACGCCGGTGAAGATGAGTTCGGCATCACTCAGATCGAGTCCTAATGCTTCTTTGGCTTGATCGAGCAAAACGCGTTCGCCCTCTTCCGCCATGATGATAAATCTTGCCATATTCTTCCAAATTATGCCGCAAAATTACGAAAAATAAATGAAATATGCAAAAAAAATGTAAAAATATTTGCGTATATGAAAAAAAAGCAGTACTTTTGCAGCCGCTTTTTAATCGAGAGCGCTTGTCGCTTGAGAAAAAGGACTACTTCAGTCCTTAAAAAGCTTAGATCGCGGAGTAGAGCAGTGGTAGCTCGTCAGGCTCATAACCTGAAGGTCGGTGGTTCGATCCCATCCTCCGCAACACTATGAAAAAGGCAGTTTTTATTTTTTTTCTGCTTAGCGCGCTCTCCGTTTCGGCGGTAGAGCGTGTTTCGTTAGAAGCCCTTCAAGCCGATTGGTCGGCGTACACGAACCGTGTAGTGGAGGTGACTACCCCACTCGTGGTATGCGGTAGTTTCTATGACTCGTTGGTGTTAGCGCCTCAGCGTTTGTTCTGTCCGGAAGAGCGGGCAGCGGGTTTGGCGGACGGTGACAGCACAGCGTATTATGCGATAGTTGCAGCGAACAAAGCGGCGAGTATTGTGTTGCATTGCCGGAACAGTTATTACAAAGTGCGTTGCGGGGATCAGGTGAAGGGTTTCAAGGCGCGGGTGACCGGTGCGCGGCACTTGCTGACGGGTCAACCGATCGCGACGAAGCATATGCCGGTGGATCGACTGAAAGGACCGAAGAAAGGGGAGTTGCGCATCGTGGGGGCGAACATAGAGAATTACTTCGCGGACTTAGGCGGGTATGCAACCAAACGTACGACCCCGGAGCAGCAGGCGTTCAAGACCGTTAAGTTGGTGAAAGCCTTGCGGGCGATGAAGGCGGATATTATTGCGTGCTGCGAGATGCAGGTGGGCGATAAGGCACCGGCGATGTTGCTTAAGGCCTTGAACAAAGACGGCAAGAAATATACTTACGTGTCGATGCCGCTACAGAACATGGATCGTATCGGCGGATGTTTTATCTATAATACGGAACGCGTACGCGTGTACGCGCAACCGCTGTCGGCCTATCGGGACACGGCGAGTCATTACTACGGACGTATGTTCGCGGTGGGGTTCGAAGAGATAGCCAGCGGGGAGAAGTTGATTGTGGGTGTGAACCATCTGAAGTCCAAACGGGCAGGAAGGGGTAATTACGACACGCACCTGAAGCGGATGGATAATGCCGATTCGTTGTTAGCGATGCTGCCGCAGGCCGTGGAGGTCTTCGGGGACGAAGATGTATTGCTGCTGGGTGACTATAACTGCTACACGCAGGAAGGGCCGATCCAGAAGATCGTTCGGGCAGGGTATGCCGACATGCTGCCGCTGGGCGGAGAGAATGACTACTCGTATATCTTCAAAGGCGAAGCGGGGTATCTGGATCGCTGTTTTGCCAACCCGTCGATGGCGGCACAGATCGTGCAGGTGCGGCCGTGGCATGTCAATGCCGATTGGTACTACCAGCACGGGGCGTATAGGATGCAAGATAAGTCGATGCATCGGTATGCGGATCATGAGCCGATAGTGGTAGACATAAAATTGGTAATTGGTAATTGGTAATTGGTTAATAAGAGAAATAGCAGCCATCGAGGCTGCTATTTCTCTGTGATCCCGCTGGTTTCCCTAAAAAAACTTGCGCCCCCTTAAGGGAGCGCGAGCTTCTGTGATCCCGCTGGTTTCCCTAAAAAAACTTGCGCCCCCTTAAGGGAGCGCGAGCTTCTGTGATCCCGCTGGGGCTCAAACCCAGAACCTTCAGAACCGGAATCTGACACTCTATTCAATTGAGCTACGGGACCGAGGAATCAGTCTTTTGATTGTTTTAATTCTACATATTTTGCATTCTCCATAGACGATCAAAGAGTAGTTCAGCATGTTAAAGTTATAATACTTATGTTCTTTGAGCATTCGTGCGACAACCGGGTCGGTAAAGTCGGCTTTACGGCCGCATTTTTTGCAGACTATCTGCAATCGGTTGGCCGTACCGGTGATGAGTTCGTATTCGGTGGCGGCTTTGCCTCGTTGTCTTTTGATGGCGTGTATTACCTGCGCATCGATTAACAGACTGAGGGTGTTATAGACCGTTCCAATGGAGATCATATCTGCTTTGCAAGCCTCGAACAACTGGTCAGCCGTAAAGGGTTGCGACAGTTGGCAGGCATGCTCCAAGACCATACTCCTTACTTTCGTCGGCTTTTTGTCGTTATCGAGGAGATAGCGACGAAACTGCGTCAGCGCACTACTATATGAGCGAACAGCTTTAGGCATCAGATCGACTTGATATACGCGCGACGACGTTTGTGTTGCTTATGGTCGAACTGCGTAAAGTTAGCGATGTTCTTGGTGTTAGTCTCCAAGATGGAGGTGGTCTCCAGTATCTTCATACCGTATGCGTTCATACGGGGTATCTGATCCTGGAAGAAGAGGGCGTTCACACCGGTGCCTTGATAATCCGGGCGCACGGCGATGAGCAGGAGGTTGAAGACCTCGATATGCTTGGCCTTGAGTGCCTTGAGTATATGATACCAACCGAAGGGGAACAGTTTACCGCCGCACTTACGGAGGGCATTGGATATATCCGGCATACCGAGTCCGACGCCAACGATCTCATCTTTCTCGTTCACGACGATGGTCACGAAATCGAAGTTGAGGATCGGGAAGTATATCTTCTTGTAGTAGTTCTTCTGGGCGTCGGTCATGGGCTGGAAGTTATAGAGCTTCTGGTAGGCCTCGTCGATGACGTCCATATACTCGATACCGTACTTACGCTCCAGTTCGCGGGAGTTCTTCACTTTGTCCACGCGGACATGCGAGCGTTGCTTGGCTATCTCAGCGATGCGGTTGAGTCGCTCGGGTACACCCTGCGGGGGATAGACCTGCAGTTCGATCCAGTCCGCCTCTTTGGTCAGGCCGTAGGCCTCGATGTGTCGTACGTAGTACGGGTAGTTATAGAGCGAGGCCATCGGGGCGAGGTACTTGTAGCCCTCGAGGAGCAGTCCCTCGTGGTCGAAGTCGGTGAAGCCGACGGGTCCGTTGAGGGCGTCCATGCCACGTTCTTTTCCCCATGCGGCTACGGTATCGAGGAGGGCTTTGCTGACCTCGAGATCATCGATAAAATCGAACCAACCGAAGCGTACGTGCTTGTAGCCCCAGGTCTCATTGGCGCGGCGGTTGATGATACCGGCAATACGTCCGACAGGTTTGCTGTCGCGGTACGCCATCCATAGTTGGTACTCGCTGACCTCCAACGCGGGGTTGGTCTCGGGGTTGAAGCAGTTCATCTCATCGAAGAACAACGGGGGACAATAATACGGGCAATCCGCATACAAATCGTTAGCGAACTGAATGAATTGTTTCAGTTCGCGCTTGGTGTGTATTTCTCGTATTTCTACTGCCATAAAGTGGAGCATAGGGGAGTCGAACCCCTGACCTCAACATTGCGAACGTTGCGCTCTACCAACTGAGCTAATACCCCTTTTAGCTCGGACTCACGAAGTCCTCGCTAGGAAATAAAAGATCACACTCCGTGTGGAGCTAGCGGGAGTCGAACCCGCGTCCAAACAAGGAACACTTGCGCTTTCTACACGCTTATCTTGGCCTTGATTTTCGTACGGAAGCAAGACCCAAGCCACCAACCTCCGTCTTATCTGCTAAGTTTTCGAAAGCGCATCGCAGCCTACGTTTTCTATTCTGTGAATTTCCGCACCGCTATATCCATTGAGCCCACAGACTCGGCTTGGAGCGATGTCTCGTTCAGACGCCTTGCATCCGAAAAAGGCTAATCTACTATACTTCGATTAAGCAGCGAGAGCATACTCATAGTTGCCAGTTATCTTTTGAAGCGAGATTAAAGAGCGTTGCCTCATTGCTCTGCGTGCTTACACAACCATTCTACCTGCTGTCAAAACCAGATAGCCCCCTCGCTTACACTAAGACTCGTGCGAGTCGCTGCCATGCAGCTCCATATGGCACTACGTCTTGTGCTACGCTCTCCCCGTAGCAAACAACCATGGTTGGTTTACTCCGGGGGCTCCAGGATGAACCTTTAAAGCGAAAAAGCGTGCAAAATTACAACTTTTTTATTATATATGCAAGCCTAAACTACTTTTTTTTGCTAAAAAACTTGTATATTTGATTTTTTTGTAGTAATTTTGCAGCCGATTTGTACCCGGTGGGGTCAGTTATGAAACTAAATTCATAAAATTATGTACATATTTTTAACTATCTTAATCGTTATCGCCGCTATTCTGTTGACGCTGTTGGTGTTGGTACAGAACAGTAAAGGCGGAGGATTGGCAGCAGGTTTTGCAAGTGGCAACCAAGTGATGGGTGCTCCGAAGACAGCTGACTTCCTGGAGAAAGCGACTTGGACATTAGTAGCACTGATCGTAGTATTCTCGATTGCAGCCGTTGGTTTCAGCAAAGGTCAGCAAGAGGTAGCAGAGGATCAGTCGGTTATCCAAGTTGAGCAGACTGCTCCGGCAGCTGAGTTGCCAGCAGAGGGCGCTGAATAATTTAGCGCTAAGCACAAAAAAAATACGACTCGCAGTTGCGAGCCGTATTTTTGTTATACCCTATTGGGTTTATTTAACGATTTGACCCATTACGTTGTAGGTCTTGTCGCCCTTGATGATGAGGATCATACCATTCTTCAACATCTTCTCTGCTTTCGCA
>Ga0247611_10008311_pt1 | contig 12821 bp, 10 predicted proteins | sample 177DNAGHGhighgp2_FD_192422 | JGI IMG/M metagenome (GOLD analysis project Ga0247611, IMG submission 192422) | Sheep rumen microbial communities from Palmerston North, Manawatu-Wanganui, New Zealand - 1770 DNA GHGhigh gp2 | ecosystem: Host-associated > Mammals > Digestive system > Stomach > Rumen... | reverse complement strand
TGACATTAAGCAGATAGGTGCCAGGGTAAGTCCCTTGACACCTATCTATTATTAACTTTTTACGCATAGGGCCCTGTTATTTCTCATACGTGACCCTCGTCAACTTGTAGCCAAAGCCCACGATGACAATGAGACCCTTGCACAGGCCTGCTTCACGCCACTCGTCGAGTGTCATCGCCGCATCGACGCTCATGGTCGCCTCGTCGGTGATATGGTGCTGCCAACGCACGGGGATGCGCACGGCATCGAAGCCGGCGGCCTTCACAGCGTCGATCATCGCCTTCGTCACCATCGGGTTGCCCCACGCTGTCTCTGCATTCAGGGCATTGGCGGGATTGGCTATATCGTAGCCCTCATTGTTTTGCCCAGGAGCCGGACACTCCATCTGGTTGCCGAGGTTCCAGCCCGCCCGTACGGCGGCATTCCACTCACGGGCTGTGGGCTGTGCCACAGCCGCCACAGCCCACAGTACTATGATTGACAAACAGTTCTTCCTCATTTCTTAATCGGATATAGATAGAGCAATCCCAACATGATGCAGGCGATGATAGCCGGGAAGATTGAGAAGAGCATCCATATCATACGGTTCACGGCGTCAGCATCGGAAATGGTGATGACAGTCTGGCCTGTGGCGTCGGTGCCGGAGACGAAGCCGGCAATACCTAACAGCAGGGCCACCAGCGAACCGCTGACCGCCGTTCCGAACTTCATGGCCATCGTGCCACTGGAGAAGATGACGCCCGTCGACGACGTGCCGTTCTTCTCTGTGGCATAGTCGGCCACGTCAGCATACATCGACCACAGCAGCGGCGAGTAGATGCCGATACCCACAGAGGTCAGGATGACAATGGCAACCAGCACCCAAATATAGGCGGGATCCATCGGCACAAAGAAGAACATCACCGACGTGACGATACAGATGACGGCAGCCCACATAAATGCCTTGCGCTTCGAGCCGACCCACTTCGTAAACACAGGCGACACACCGCCAAAGATCATGCAGGTAAGTTCTCCGAAGGTCATGAAAACAGTATAGTTGATGATCAGCCCCGAGACCGTTACGTCGCCGTGCATGCAATACTCGAACAGATAGCCTGCCACGGCATAGCGGAAGCCGTTGAAGAAGTTCATCGAAACGCCAATGAGCGTCAGGATGACCCACGGGCGGTTCTTGAACAGGTCGGCGAAGGGCTTCAGCGAGAACTTCTCTGCCCGTACAGGCTTCAGCCGTTCACGCGTCAGCAGGCCGCAGACCAACGTGCCAGCTGCGGCGATGATGCCGAAGAAGGCGCCAAGCACGGCATACTGGTGCTGGTCGCTGCCTCCAACCATCTTCTGCAGGTAGGGGAACGACAACAGTGTAATAAAGCCCATGGCGTAGGCACCGACCATGCGGAACGACGAGAACTGGTTTTTCTCGTTGTCGTCATCGGTCATCACGCCGAGCAGCGAGCCGTAAGGCACGTTGACAGCGGTATAGACCACCATCATCAGCAGGTAGAACGAGTAGGCCCAGATGCGTTTGCCCACCGGTCCGAATTCTGGCGTGTAGAGCAGCAGCGCAAAGATAAGGCCGAAAGGCACGGCACCATAGATGAGCCACGGGCGATACGTGCCCCAGCGGCTTTGCGTACGGTCGGCCAGCATACCCATCATCGGGTCTGTGACAACGTCAAACAGACGGGCGATAAGCATCAGCGTCGCCGTATCGGCCACCGTCAGACCAAAGACGTTGGTGAAGAACAGGGGAAAGGCTATCGACATCACCTTCCACGTGATGCCTCCTGCGGCGGCGTCGCCCACCGCATAGCCTATTTTCTCTCTCAGCTTTGCCATAATTCCTTACATGATTACTTCTACAATATGCTTACCTGGCGTTGCGGGGATGACGCGGCCGTTCTCAACGGTTTCCCCGTCGAGGATAATGGTCGTCACACCGCTCTCCTGACCGTTCGGATTCTTCACCGTAATCTCAAACTCGGCATCGCGAAGCACACGCTTCACGGTATATTCCTTCAGCGTCGACGGGATGCAGGGGTCTATCTCCAGGCCGTCGTACGTAGGACGGATGCCCAGGATATACTGTGTGATGGTAATCCAGTTCCACGCTGCCGTACCTGTCAGCCATGAGTTCTTGCCCTCGCCAGGCTTGGCGGCATCCTTACCGGCCACCATCTGACAGTACACATACGGCTCGACCTTGTGCAGCTGCTGGTCCTTGATCCACGCGGGACAGATCTTGGTGTAATGCTCCCAGGCATCGTTGCCACGACGAGCCACGGTCTCGCCGATGATGACCCACGGGTTGTTGTGGCAGAAGATGCCGGCGTTCTCCTTATAGCCAGCGGGATAACTGCTTATTTCGCCCATCTCCACGTAGTAGCGGGTGAAGGCGGGATTGTTGAGCACCATACCGTGCTCGCAGTCGAGGTATTTCTTGCACGAGTCGAGGGCCTTGTCCACCATACCATCCTCGAGTCCGATACCGGCCATGGTGCAGAAGCCCTGGCTCTCGATGAAAATCTTGCCTTCCTCACATTCGTTCGAGCCAATCTTGTTGCCATAGAAGTCGTAGGCGCGCAGAAACCACTCGCCGTCCCAGCCGTGCTTCTTCACGGCCTCGACCATCGCGTCGATACACTTCTGAGCGCGTTCAGCCTCACTATGCTTTGCGATTTTGTCGCAAAGTTCCACATATTGCTTGCCCGTCAATACGAACAGTCCGGCTATCATCAGCGACTCAGCCTTGCTGCCCTCGCTGTTGTTCTCCGTGGTCTGGAAACTCTCGTTCGGATCCCATGAGAAGCAGTTCAGGTTCAGGCAGTCGTTCCAGTCGGCGCGACCGATGAGTGGGAGCATGTGTGGGCCGAGGTTCTCGACCACGTGATTGAACGAGATGCGCAGGTGCTCGAAGAGCGTCACCTCCGTACCCGGCTCATTATCCCAGGGCACCATCTCGTCAAGGATAGAGAAATCGCCCGTCTCCTTGATATATGCCACAGTACCGAAAATCAACCAGCAGGGGTCATCGTTGAATCCGCCACCAATGTCGTTGTTGCCACGCTTCGTCAGCGGCTGGTACTGGTGGTAGCAGCCACCGTCGGGGAACTGCGTGGAAGCGATGTCAATGATGCGCTGGCGAGCGCGACTCGGTATCTGGTGGACAAAGCCCACGAGATCCTGGTTGGAGTCGCGGAAGCCCATGCCACGGCCTACGCCGCTCTCGAAGAACGAGGCCGAACGCGAGAAGCAGAACGTAATCATGCACTGATACTGGTTCCAGATATTCACCATACGGTCCAGGCGCTCGTCGCCACTTGCTACGGTGAACTTCGACAGCAGGCCGTCCCACATCTGCTGGAGCTCGGCGAAAGCTGCATCCACAGCCTCTACGGTCGAGAAGAGCTCGATGACAGCATGCGCCTTCTCCTTATTAATAATAGTACGGTCTAAATCACCAAGAGAGGTGATCAGCCCAGCGGTTTCCCCGCTGAGATCTGCAAATTTCTTCTCCTGCTCATTTTCTGCATAACCCAGCACAAAGATGAAATCCTTGCTCTCGCCAGGCTGCAGCTCCACCTCTACATAGTGTGAGGCAATGGGACTCCAGCCGTGGGCCACGCTCATTGAGGGCTTGCCTGCCACGACACACTGAGGATTGGAGAAATCGTTATACAGTCCGATGAACGACTCACGGTCGGTATCGTAGCCGTCGGCCTTGGCATTTGTCAGCGAGTAGTAGGCGTAGTGGTTGCGGCGCTCCTTGTATTCGGTCTTGTGGTAGATGGTGAGACCCAGCGGAGAACAACAGGAAACGGCGGCTTGCTCTATCTCCACCTCACCTGTTGACCAGTTGCGCTGGAAGTTCTCCATGTCGGTGGCAGCATTCCAAAGACACCACTCCGTCAGCGAGAAGAGCTTCAGGTGCTTCACTTCATTGGTGGTGTTCTTGAGCGTCAGCTTCTGCACCTCGGCCCATGTCTTCAAGGGCACGAAGAAGAGCACAGAGGCTTCCACACCGTTCTTGCTACCCGTGATGCGGGTGTAGTTCATGCCGTGACGGCACTCATAGCTGTCAAGCGATGTCTTGCAGGGCTTCCAACCAGGATTCCACACCGTACCGCCATCGTTGATGTAGAAGTAGCGCCCACCGGCATCCATCGGCACACCGTTGTAGCGGTAGCGGGTGATGCGGCGGAACTTGGCATCCTTATAGAAATCGTAGCCGCCAGCGGTATTTGAGATAAGGCCGAAGAAGTCCTCGTTGCCTAAGTAGTTAATCCATGGGAATGGGGTTGCAGGGTCTGTAATGACGTACTCACGGTTCTTGTCGTCGAAATATCCAAATGTCTGCATGATTTACTATTTAACTATTTACAATTTACTATTTTGATTCTTCACTTTTCACTTTTCCATCAACAGGTCTACCAGCCCCTTGTCCTTGAAGTCGTGCTTCTGCTGGTCCCAGAAGCCGAAGTCAGCATCGTAGCACCACGTCGTCCAGGCGATGTTGTTCTCCTTGAACACCGTCAGCATGTCCTTCGTCCACTTGTAGGCCAGCTCGCGGTCAACGGGTTCATAGACACCCCACTCGCCGCAGAACAGCTGCAAGCCATACTGCTTGGCCACAGCGATGGCGTCGGCAAAGTCGGCACGGATCTTGTCCACGTTCCATTCCTGTGTAAGATACTGCTCCAGTTCAGGCTTCAGTGAGTCGGGAGCGGCCTCGTAGTCCTCCTGTGAGACGATGACGCCGGGATAATTCACCTTGCCGGTGTACTTGCCGATGGGTGTCCACCAAGCACCGTAGTGGGTCAGAATCATGGGGTTGTAATAGTGGAACGACAGGATAATGTTTTTGTCGCCCTCAGGCACCTTCAGAAACTTCATCGTCTCGTAGCCCTGCCACATATTCGAGCCGATGACCAGCGTGCGCTGTGGCTCGCGCTCACGCAGCGCCTTGTGTACCTTAGCTATCAACTGGTTCCACTGCTCGTGGTCGTCGGCCACGGGTTCGTTCATGAACTCGTAAGCTACGGAATCGTTGCTGTAGCCCTTCAGCACGTCCGACAGCTGATACCACATGTCGATGAGCTGCTGCTGCGACTCCTCGGAGGTGAACAGCGTGTTGGCGTCAGCATTGCCCTCGTTCACGGCGTTGAAGTAGTGCGAACGGATGATGTGCAGGTCGACGATAGTGCGCAGGTGGTGCTTCTCGGCCCAATTGATGGCGTTGGTCATCAGCTCCCAAGCCTCCGGCAGCTTGTTGCCTTCCTCATCCCAGAACTGTACCTCGTCAATAGGCAGGCGCACGAAGTCGAAGCCCAGCGAGTCGAGGCGTGCGAAGTCATCTTCCTGGATGTGCTTCTCGCGGGCCTCACCGCGCTCCTCACTCTGCGACAGCCAATGGCTGACGTTCGTGCCGCGCTGAATCTTAAAGTTATTCACTTCGTTAGTCTCACTCTTGGTCGTGCAGGCCGACAGAGCCAGCACTGTCATGGCCGCAACGGCCACGTAGTTCTTAATCTTTTTCATTGTGTTGCTTATAGTTTAAGTTTCTGCTGCAAAAGTACGAAACTTGCCCTAAAGCGGGGTTCACATAGCTACAGAAAAGGTTTGAAAACCGCAAATTGTCAGTCTTCAAACCTCTTTTTGTCAGAAAACATACTCAGACGGGCTATTGGCAAATCATTCAAAGATGCCCTTGAGGATCCAGTCGGCCTTCACCTTCATGCCAGCCTTACGGTCGAAAATGCCGAAGTGCTCGGGGCCGCTGCCGAAAGAGTTGTTGTCCCAGATAAAGGTGGAGATGCCACGCTTCTTCGTCTCGCTGACGAGGAAGTGGCAGTAGTAGGTCATATTCTCGTGGATGATGTCGGTCTGTCCACCCTTCTGACGGTCGGTGACGCCCCACTCGCCCATGACGAGTCCCAGGCCCTTGTCGCCCCATGTGGCGACCACCTTGTCGAAGAACTCACCCATGGTCTTCTCGTCGCTGGGCGAGGCCTCGCCCTTGTCCTTGTAGGGCTTGCCCCAGTTATCTTTGATGTGTACCTCGTTGGTACCGGCAAAGGCCACACGGTAGTCGTACTGTGCAAACTCGCTGGCGATGTTCAGCCAGAGCAACGCCAGTTTCTGGTTATTCTCCTCCTTATATTGATTCGTTGGACGGCCTTCGAGCCACTTATCGTGGTGGGTGTTGATGATGACCTTCAAGTCGTTGGCCAGACACCAGTCCACCACCTCCTTGATACGTGCGAGCCAGGCCTTGTCGATGCTCATGGCTGCGGCATTGGTGATGTGGCACTGCCAGCGGATGGGGATGCGCACGGCGTTGAAGCCCGCCTCCTTCACGGCCTTGATGGTCTTCTTTGTCACCACGGGGTTGCCCCATGCCGTCTCGGCCTTGATGCTATTGTCGGGCATACCTATCTGCATCGACTCGCCGTCCTGTCCGGGAGCAGAGCATTCAAACTGGTTACCGAGGTTCCAACCCACTACATCTTTGTTCCACTGCTTGGCAGTCGGCTGCGCCGTCACCGTCAGCGCGGCGAGGCAAGATACAATACAACTAATGACTTTCATATCTACTAGATTTTGTTAAACATTACTCACGAAACAGGTGCTACGCCCTACCCTATCCCTGATACTTCGACGGCGACACATTGAAATACTTCTTGAAGACGGTACTGAAATACTTGGGGTTATCGAAGCCTGAGAGAGCGGCCGCCTCAGCGACGCTGTGTCCCCCGCGCAACAGGAGGGCCGCGCGCTCCAGTCGGATGATACGGATGAAGTCCTGTGGCGACTTGCCGGTGTAGGACTTCAGTTTGACATAGAACAGCGTGCGGCTCATGGCCATTTCACGGCACAACAGATTGATGTTAAAGTCGCTGTCTGACAGTCGCTCGACAATGAGCTTGGTAACCTTGTCGACGAAAGCGTTAGCAGAAGCCTCGTCAGAAGAATCCTGAGACTCAGTAGCCTCCTCCAAGGGAAGGGGCGACTGGTCATCCAACAGGTCTGAAGAAAACATGGAGCGAGGCGACTGAACTGCCACTTCCTGGGAGGGAGTTGGCGAAGCCTTCAGGAGGTCGATGGTCAGGCGCATATATTTCTCGTGCAACTGGTAAATCCACCAAGCGGCATAGAACAAGGCAACGATGAGGGCAATATAGACACACCACATCCACCAGGAGTTCCACCAGGGCTGGGCGATAACAATGGTCAGCGTCTTCGTATCTATCACCACTCCGCTTGTCCTACTGATGCACTGTATTGTGAGCTGATGCTCGCCCGGCTCGACATCGACAAAACGGATGAACTGCTGCACTGTAGCCGGACTCCACTCGCCCTCCCCCATCCGATAGCGGTATGCGATATCGAAATGGTTGCGCATGTTGATACTCTCGAACAGCAGATCGAAGGTGCGCTGACGGTAGGACAGGCGAATTTCGCCGTTCTGGAGTCGTGCGTGTGTGGCGCTATCCTGTAAGCACTCCTGATCGACATCGCAGCTGACACCAAGGATGACAATCTTGGCCGTGTAGTTGATGGGCTGCACGTTCTCCGGATGAATGACCACCGCGCCCGTCGTCGTTCCGAAGATAATGTCACCGTTAGGCAGTAGGTGGCTTGCAGAGCGCGAATAGTCGCGATCAAGGCCATAGCAGTAGTTGACATTGAACACCTCCTTCGGGGAGTCGGACTTCACGAACGACAGGCCCTCGTCGGTTGCTATCCAGACGCGCCCGTCCTTGCCTTTAACCAGACTCCTCACATAATTCGACGGCAGTCCGTTCGCCGTGGTTATCTGCGTGCTCTCATGCTTGGCCAGATGATAGACGTAGATGCCGCCACCATCCGTGGCGATCCAGAGTTCCAGACCGGTCATGAGCAAATGGTTCACAAAGGGATTGACATCCGTGACACCCGAAGGGGCATAGTTCAGTTCCTTGATATCATCGCTGCCTGGGGTCACGAACTTCAGACCAAAGGCTGTACCGACAGCAATCTGCCCAGAGGCCAGCTGCGTTATACACTGCACATCGTGGATGGGATAGTAGCGGTTGCCGGAGGCTGTCTGATGTACTAGGTCGCCATTCAGCGTGCCTATCCACAGTCCGCCGTCCTTGTCATAGAGCGTCGCATAGACGTGATTATCCGTCAGTAGGCTATTAGCGGTGGTATAGACACGCGACACATTAGCTCGGCTGTCTATCTCGTAGATGCCCTTGCCGTATGTTGACACCAACACCCCGCCACCGGGCTTGCTGCCGATATTCAGGGCTACCGTGCCCTGACAGCAATGCTGCCATTGGCCAGTCTTGGTATTCAGGATACTGACGCCGTTGTCCGTGCCCATCATCACCAGCTCGTCAGACATGGGTATCACCGTGTTCACATGGTCGTTCAGCAGACTCTGATACTCTTTTGCCACATGCTGGTAGATGGCCGTAGTGCTGCCTATAGGACGCGCGATGTCTATACCCCCGGAATAGGTTCCGATGACGATGTTCTTCCAGGTATCGACAATCAAGCAGTAGACACCGTTGCCATGTAGCACACCGTGCTCGCCCTCGTTGGCATCGAACAAGAGGCGACAGTCACCCCTGCCGTCGCGCTGCATCTGATATACGCCTTCGCCGTCAACACCTATGAGCATGGTCTCGTCGTCGTAAGGGTAGATGCTGCGGATAGGGTTGTCTCGTACGCCACCCGCCTTATGGCTAACGGCAACAAACTGGTCCGTTGCAATACGACCATTCTGGCCAAAGGTGACGATGTGGAGGCCACTCTCATAACCGCCCAGCCACAGTTTGCCCGACAGTTCGTCGTAGTAACCGTCTTCAGTGTTGTAGGCGAGCAGCCGCTGACCTTTCTCATCGTACACGCCCCCACGGGTACAGAACAGCAGGCCGTCTTTGACCGGTACAAAGCTGTTGACGTACGACCCCTTGGTAAGCTGGCGTAACGACTCGCCCTCTTTCAGATAGACGCCATCATCGAGAGCCAGATAGAACCGCCCCCCCGTGATGTGGATGTCATTCAGTATCACCTCGTGGCCCAAAGCTTTCGGGATGCTATAGAAGAACTCAAACCTGTCGCGCATGACATTGAACCGATAGACCGATCCACGATTGTCGAAAGCATAGATGCTGGCGGAGTCTGTTGCAAGATGAATGAAACGTCCCCCCAAATGAGAGTAGGGCGTGTTCTCATCCAGCGAATAGCTTTTGACCACAGAGCCGTTATAGCGCCCAACACCTGTCGCCGACGCCCACCAGATAGCTCCTGACGAGGTCTGCATGACAGAGAACACACGCTGATTGGTCATACCCTCTGCCTTGCCTAAATGAGTGACCGTAAAATCCTTGACCTGCATGGCGCCCGCCTTGATGCACAAGAGCAGGGCGATATATATCATGACATTTCTCATAGTACGCTCTTCGTATTATTTGAGTTCCAATATCCTAACCTCGCAATTGACCATGCGCTCTACCTGGCGCATCTGCTTGCCATAGTGAACCGCCTGGATGGCCTTGTTGATAATGCCGTGACCAACAGCAACTACCGTCTGACCATCATAATGCGCCGTGACGAACAGCAGGAACTGACGCGCACGCTCCAACAGCGCCTCCAACGACTCGATGTCGTCAGACCAAGGGGCACCCTTCAGGTCGGGGATGTAGCGTCCCGTGAACGAGCCCCAGTCGCGCTCCCGCAGCAACGGCGTCTGCACCACCGGCAGGCGGTGGGGTGCTGCCAGTAGCTCTGCCGTCTGCACCGAGCGGTGCAGGTCGCTGGCAATTACGGCGTCCAGCGCCATGGTCGACAACTGGTCACGCAGTTCACAGGCCTGACGGATGCCCGTCTCGTTGAGCGCACCCTGAGTCTGTCCCTGCATGATCTGACGGGCATTGTCCACCGTCTCGCCATGCCGCACTAAAAGCAATTTCGTAATCATTGCGGCAAAGTTACAAAAAACTCTTAACTTTTAACCCTTAAATCTTAACTTTTTTGTATCTTTGCACCAAAATTAAAAATAAAGTTATGAGAATACTCCAAAGTTCGGTCTTTCGCGCACTCTGCGCCATCATTATCGGCGCACTGCTCATCAAGTTCCCCGACAACACGGTCAAAGGCATCACCGTGGCCATCGGCGTGCTGTTCCTCGTGTCGGGCATCATCTCATGCGTCACCTATTTCTGGGCGCGCAAACACGTCAGTGAGTATAAGATTTACGACAACGAGGGCCACCTCGTGGCTGGCGAACGGCCGACGTTCCCCATCGTAGGCATCGGCAGCGCCATCCTCGGACTCATCCTCGCACTGACGCCCTCAGCCTTCGTCTCGGCACTGATGTACATCATCGGCATCATCCTTATACTCGGAGCTATCAACCAGTACATGTCACTCATCAGCGGGCGCCGCTATGGGCACATCAGCTTCGGGTACCTGGTCGTACCCACACTCATCCTACTCACCGGCCTCTACGTCATGGTGAAGCCCATGGCACCGCTCAATATGGCGATGCTCGTTCTTGGCTGGTGTACCCTGATTTATGGACTAACCGAGCTGGTACACGCCCTGAAGTTCTACCGCGACAAACGCGCCTGGCTCAAGACTCAAGAGCAACCACAGCAGCTCGACACCTTCGAGGAGATCAAAGAAACCACGGAAGAAGCGAAGGATACTCTATAAGGGACTGTTCAGACGCCTGTCACAATGCCCTGAATATATGTCTTCAGGATGTGAATGCCGGTCTTGTTATCGCCGCCCCAGGGGATAATGAGATCGGCAAACTTCTTGGTGGGCTCGATGAACTGCTCGTGCATGGGCTTGAGAATCTTCTCATAGCGGTCGAGCACCATGTCGACGGTGCGTCCACGCTCCACGACATCGCGGCGGATGTTGCGAATGAGGCGCACGTCATCGTCGGTATCGACGAATATCTTCAAGTCCATCATGTCGCGCAGCTTCTTGAAATGCAGCGCCATGATGCCCTCGATGATGATGACGGGCTTCGGCTCTACGTGGATGGTCTCCTTCTGGCGGTTGCTCTCTATATAAGAATAGGTGGGCTGCTCCACGGCCTTCCCGTCCTTCAACATGCGGATATGCTCTGTCAACAGTTTCCAGTCGAAGGCATCGGGGTGGTCAAAGTTGATTTGCTTACGTTCCTCAGGCGTCATGCCCGTGGTATCGTTATAATACGAGTCCAAGGGGATGACTGCCGCGCAATGTGGCGGCAGTGCCTTGGCAATCCTTTTGACGACGGTGGTCTTTCCCGAGCCTGTTCCGCCGGCGATTCCAATAATAGTCATTTTGCTTGTTTTTTCGTTATAACGCGAAATCGTTACTACGTTATTTCTGCTCCTTCACCAAATAGACGACGGTCGGCAGGTGGTCGCTATAGCCGTTGAGCCAGGCGCCACCGGCATGCGTACGCAGGGTGTTGCCCTTGAACTTACCCTCCTTTTGGAACAGGTAGTCGCGGCGGAATATCTGGTAGTTCCACAGCTTCAGCGTCTCGAAGTTCTTCGTGCCCTCACGGTCGAGCAGCGCGTTCGACAGGATAATCTGGTCGAAGAGGTTCCACTTGCCGTCATACTGGAGCGTACCATTGCCCGATGCCAGCACGTCCCACCAGGGGTTCCACAGTCCGCCGGGCTCGCTGGGCACGTCCTTCATCTTGCGTTTTGCACCGAGGGCCTCGGCCATGGACTTGTCCTGCGGATCGTCGTTCATGTCGCCCATGATGAGCAACTTCACCTCGGGGTCGTCCTGCACCAACGAGTCGACCACGGCACGTATCTGGCGTCCGCCCTCCTCACGATAGAACGACGAAGCGCCACGCGAAGGCAGGTGGTTGACGATGATGGTGACGTGCTCGCTGGCCAGCGTACCGCTGACGACGAGGAAGCCACGGGTGGCACGCATCGAGTCCTGTGGCAACGTATATATATAAGGTTCGAGCTTCGTGTCGCGAATCTGGAACAGCTTCGGGTTGTACACCAGTCCGCAGTCGACGCCACGCTGGTCAGGCCCCTCGAGGAGGACGTACTGGAAGTTGCGCGCCTTCAGCGGCTCCTGGTTACAGAGGTCCTCCAGGCACTTGGCGTTCTCCACCTCGGCTACGCCGATGGCGGCACAGCCCACGCCCGGCAGTTTGTCGGTTCCCATTTCGCTGAGTACGCGTGCCATATTCTTCAGCTTGTTGGAATACTTCAGTCCTGTCCAGCGGTTGGTTCCGTCAGGCAGGTACTCATAGTCATTCTTTCCTGCATCGTGGCAAGTATCGAACAGGTTCTCGAGATTATAGAACCCTACTCCGTACATCGAGAACTTCTTCTGCGCACGGGCTGCACCGGCTGTCAACAACAGGGCCAGCGCCATCAAAAACATGCAATTCTTCATAGTCGGTCAGTAATAATTTGTGCAAAGATACAGTTTTTTTTGGAATCTTTATCATTTTTCCCGAAAAGTTTTGCTGATTTCCACAAATTTTCTTATCTTTGTGGGCAAAGAACAATTATTAACCGCAAAATTAACTTCCTATGAGAAAAACGCTGAAACTAACCGTGATGGCCATCTGCTGTTCGGCAAACGCTATGGCTCAGGAGCCCGTTGACTCCACAGCCACCGATTTGCAGGACGAACAGGCCTTCACATTCACCGAGGCACAGCTGGAGGACGACGAGTCGGCGACGCAAACCATCACCGTCATTTCGTCGAACCGAAACGTCTATGCCAACGAGGTGGGCTACCGGTTCAGCCCAGCAAGGTTCAAGTACCGTGCCTTGGGCGCCAAGTACACC
>Ga0247611_10008310_pt1 | contig 12823 bp, 16 predicted proteins | sample 177DNAGHGhighgp2_FD_192422 | JGI IMG/M metagenome (GOLD analysis project Ga0247611, IMG submission 192422) | Sheep rumen microbial communities from Palmerston North, Manawatu-Wanganui, New Zealand - 1770 DNA GHGhigh gp2 | ecosystem: Host-associated > Mammals > Digestive system > Stomach > Rumen... | reverse complement strand
CTCTGCAACAAGAGGTGAAGAGGATGGGACTGATTGACCGGATCTTCGGGAGACCGAGGGCCGCGGGCGCCGGGGAGAGCCGGTTTGAGACGCTGACGGCATACTCGCCGGTGTTCCGGAGCTGGGGCGGACAGATCTACGAAAGCGAACTGGTGCGGGCGGCGGTGGACGCGAAAGCCCGGCATGTGGGCAAACTGCAGTACCGGATGCAGGGCACGGCAAGGCAGAAACTGTACACGGCGACAAAGGCGGCGCCGAACCCGTGGTACACGTGGCCGCAGTTCCTGGAGCGGTGCAGCAACATCTACGAGGTGCAGAACAACCTGTTCATTGTGCCGCTGCTGGACGAGATGGGCGAGGTTGGCGGGTACTTCCCGGCACTGCCCAGCACGTGCGAGGTAGTGGACCGGGGCGGGGAGCCGTACCTGAAGTACATCTTCCGGAACGGGCAGAAGCGGAGCGTGCCCCTGCGGCGGTGCGCGGTGGTCACCAAACACCAGCTGGCGGACGACATCTTCGGCGAGAGGAACACGGCGCTGATGCCCACCATGGAACTGGTGAACATGGTGAACCAGGGCATCATGGAGGGCGTGAAGAACGGCGCCACCTACCGGTTTATGGCCCAGCTGACGGGGAAGGCCTTTGACGAGGACCTCCGGAAAGAGCGGGAGCGGTTCGACAAGAACAACTTCCAGGGCGGAGGCGGCGGCCTGCTGCTGTTCGGCAACCAGATGACCAACGTGCAGCAGCTGAAGCAGGAAGGCTTCAAGGTGGACGCCGACCAGCAGAAGCTGATCCGGGAAAACGTGTGCAACTACTTCGGCGTTAGTGAAAAGGTGATCCGCAACGAGGCGACCGGCGACGAGCTGGACGCCTTTTACAATGGCGCGATTGAACCATTTGCCATCAAGCTGAGCGACGCGCTGAGCCGGATGGTGTTCACGGAGCGGGAGCGGAACGGCGGCAACGCCATCACCTTTGCCGGGGACCGGCTGCAGTATATGAACATCTCTTCCAAGATTTCCATGGCGCAGCAGCTGGGGGACCGGGGCATTCTGACCATTGACGAGATCCGGGCGCTGTTCAACTATGACGAGCTTCCTGACGGGGTAGGGAAACACGTGCCGGCGCGCGGCGAGTACTACTTCGTGGACGAAGGCAAAGAGAAGGACGCGGATCCGAAGAAGGACGCGGACGATAAGAACGGAGGAAAAGAGGATGAATAAGGAAGTCCGGAGCCTGGAGTTTGAAATCCGGGCGGAGGAAACCGGCAGCGAGGAACGAGCCGGACGGCTGACGGGCACGCCGATTGTTTTCAACCAGGTGACTGACCTTGGATTTATCCGCGAAATGATCGAGCCCGGCGCACTGGCCAACACGGACCTGAGGGACGTGCGCTTCCTGGTGGGGCATGATACGAGCATGATCCCGCTTGCCAGGAGCAGGAACAACAACGAAAACAGCACCATGCAGCTGTCAGTGAATGACAACGGTATGGATATCCGCGTCGATCTCGATATCGAGAACAACCCGCGGGCAAAAGAGCTTTATTCCGCCGTGAAGAGGGGCGACATATCCGGGATGTCGTTCATGTTCACGGTTGATAAAGATGCGTGGGAGGACCTGGAGAGCGAGCAGCCGCTGAGACGGATCACGTCCATCAGCAGGGTGTTCGAGGTTTCCGCGGTGACCTTCCCCGCATATGAAGGCACGAACATTCAGGCAGCTTCTGAAGACTCCGCGCTGGAGAGCGTGAGGGCCTCGCTGGAGAGCGCAAGGAAGCAGGCTGAAGAGGAACGTGCCGCACAGGCCGAAGAGGAGCGCCGGACGGCGCTGATCGAGCGGCTGAACAACCTGAAAGGAGGCAAAGAAGAATGAACTTTGCCGAAATGAACGGCGAGCAGCTGCAGGCCAGAATGGATGAACTGATCGCCGAGACCAGCGAAGAGAAGCGGGACGCGCTGGACAACGATGAACTGGAAGCCCGCATCACCGAGATGGAAGCCCTGAAGGCTGAAATCGAGAAGCGCAAAGCCGCCGCGGCCGAAGAGGCCCGGGAGGCAGAAGAAGCCGCCCAGATGAAGGGCGAGCCCATTATCAAATCCAATGAGGAGGAAAGAAACATGGATATCAATTCCAAAGAATACCGCGACCTGTGGCTGAAGGCCCGGCAGGGTTCCCTGACTGAAGAAGAAGCCCGCGCTTACAGCGCCGCCGGCACGAACGCCGTGCCCACCATGGTGAGTGACAAGTTCTTCGAGAAGATGAAGAAACTGGCTCCGATGCTCTCCGAGATCACCCTGCTCCGCGTTGCCGGCAACCTGAAGTTTGTTGCTGAAGGCGTGCGGAACGACGCGACCGCGAAGCACACCGAAAACAGCGCACTGGCCGCTTCCGCTGATGAGACCGTTTCCGTGGTCCTGGGCGGATTCGAGTTCATGAAGGTCATCCAGATCAGCCGCACTGCGAAGCTGATGGCGATCGATGCTTTCGAGAACTGGCTGATCGAAATGCTGGCCGGCGACATCGCCCGCAGCATCGACAACTACATCATCAACGACTCCAGCAACGGTATCGCCGCGCTGACCTTCACCACCGGCACCAACCAGATCGTGAACACCACCTATACCTATAAGAGTGTGTGCGATCTGATTGCCCTGCTGCCTGCGGCCTATGATGCCGAAGCGAAGTTCCTGATCAACAAGAAGACCCTGTACGGCGCCGGCGGTATCGCACAGATCGTGGACAGCGCCGGAAATCCCATCTTCGTGCCTGACACCGTGACCGGTATCGGCGGACGCCTGATGGGTTACCCGGTTGTCGTTGACGATTATGTCGCCAACTCCAACAAGGGCGTGTACCTGGGCAAGTGGACCGATGTGGTCGGCAACCTGCCGGAAGACATTCACGTGGACCGCGACGAGAGCGCCGGCTTCACCGCCAACGCCATCGTGTACCGCGGCATCGCGGTGTTCGACTCCAAGCCTGCGAAGGGCGACGGAATTGTGCGACTGGTGAGCACCACCGCCTGATGATCTGAAGGGGACGCCCTTTAGATACGCCGGAGCAGGGTTTTACCCTTTACCTGCTCCGGCACTTCTTTTCAAAGGGTGAAGAAAGGGGAAGAAAACATGAAAACGATGGTAGCCGTCCCGTGCATGGACACGGTACAGACCGAGTTTGCTGACAGCCTGCTGAAACTGCGGCCGGTGGGGATGATGATGCACTGCTTCATGCCGTGCAGCCTGATCTACAAGAGCCGGAACGATCTTGGATCAATCGCCGTAAAAGAAAAAACAGACTATGTTCTGTGGATTGACAGCGACATGGTGTTTCCGAGCGACCTGCTGGTTGACCTGATGGCAGATCTCCAGGAAGGGCGGGACATTGTCGCGGCTGTGTGCCATATGCGGCGCCCTCCGTTCCGCCCGGTGATTTATAAGAAGCTCCGCCAGGGGCTGACACCGGCGGACAACGAGTGGGAAAACTACGACGATTATCCGAGGGACGCACCGTTCAAGGTGGAAGCCTGCGGGTTCGGCTGTGTGCTGATGAAGACCTCCGTAATGGAAACGATCATCAACAAATACAACGACCTGTTCGCGCCGCTGCCGGGGTTCGGGGAAGACCTGAGCTTCTGCATCCGTGCGAGGGCGTGCGGGTTCGACATCTGGTGCGACCCGAAAGTCCAGGTCGGCCATAAGGCGACAACCATCGTGACAGACGACACATTCCAGGCTTACCGCAAGGCTGGTGGGACAGTGTGAAAATACTGATCACCGCCCCGCTGAAGCAGGAGCCGAAGATCTTCGAGGAATACCAGAAAAGCCTTGACAGGCTGATCGTCCCTGAAGGGTACAGCGTTGAACGGTTTTTCATCGTCAACGACTGCCCGGAAGTGACCGGCATGATCAGGAACGCGGCATACATCACGCACGATACCGGAGACGAGTACCGGAAAGACGAGAAAGAACACCTATGGACCGGCGAGAACATCCGGAAGATGTCAAACCTGCGGAACATGACGATCATCTACATGCTGACGCACGGCTTTGACTACTGGCTGAGCGCGGACACAGACCTGGTGCTGGATCCGCATACGCTGGAACATCTGCTGGCGGCTGACAAGGACATCGTCAGCGAAGTGTTCTGGTCTGACAGTGGACGCGGAGAGTGGTGCAATGCGTGGATGCACGATCAGTACAGCAACCCGCTTCCGGAATGGAAAACACCGGGGCTTTACCAGGTCGGAATGACCGGGGCGCTCACGCTTGTGAGGCGGAGAGTGTTTGAAGCCGGAGTCGGGTACGCACCGATCTACAACATCAAAACCGCACTGGTTGGCGAAGACAGGCACTTCAGCGTGAGGGCCGCCTGCATGGGCTTTGAAATGTGGCTTGACACCCACTGCCCGGCGACGCACCTGTACACGGAAGCCGAATACCAGAAGTACAAAGCGAGGGAGAAAGATGCTGAAGGAATGCAGGCAGGCGCTGCGGATCACAACGGAGGCCTATGACGGCGAGCTCTGTTCCCTGATGATGGCCGGCGCGAAGGATCTGAAAATCGCAGGCGTGCGGATTCCCGGATCGGTGGTATTTTCCGAGACGGAATCCGGTTCCCAAAGCGTCTGGGAGGACCGCAGCAGCCTGAAGGACGCCCTGGTGATCCGGGCGATCCTGACCTATGTGCGGGCACACTTCGGCAGTCCGAACGATTACGAGCGGCTGAAGGAAAGCTACAACACACAGAAGGTCCAGCTGATGCACGCGTCGGACTACACCGACTATGACGGCGGTGATAGCGAATGATCCGGGCAGATGTGATGGACCTGATCACCGAAACGGCCAGCGCGCACGGCGTGCACCAGAGCGTGACGGAAACGGCGCGAACGGTGTACTGCACGGTGCAGAGCGTGAGCCGGAGCGAGTTTTACACGGCCGCCAACGCAGGGATGCGCCCGGAATGGGTGTTCCGGCTGGAGGCGGCGGAGGATTACCAGGATGAGCGGGTCGTAAGGTTCCGCGGGCAGAAGCTCCGGGTGGTGCGGACGTACCTGACGGAGGACGGCGGCATCGAGATCACCTGCGAAAGGAGTGACGTGAATGGCACGGACTAACCGCAATGCGCAGACCGCGCCGGCCACAGTCACCCGGGACGCGGTGGACCTGCTGGTGGAGAAACTGAACGAGATCCAGGGCATTGACTTTGTGCGGGACGCCTGGGAGGACAAGGCGCCGGACAACTACGGCGTCGTTGAAATGGCTGAACAGGCCATGAGCCAGTGGGCGGACGACAAAATGGTGGAGCAGGCCTTCAGTCTGACGGTGCACCTGTACGCCACGGACGGAAGCAACGCATGGATCGCGAAGATCCAGGAGAAGCTGGCGGAGGCCACCGACTGGTACAGCATGCTGCCGCACGAGTACGCCTGGGACATCGGGAAGAACCACTGGTCCTGGACGGCGTATATCATCGGCCCGCTGCAGTGGGAAGAGGGTGCCTGAGATGGCACGGTTTGAGTATTCCGCCGGGGAAGGCTTCGAGGGAAAACTGGACAGGCTGGACCGCGGCGCCATCCGGGAGATCGTGATGGCGGGGGCGGAGAAGTGCTCCAAGGACATGCAGGGTGTGATCGGCGCCTACAGGCACGTGAGGACCGGAAGCATGAAGGAGAACGTGAGGCCGGGCATCTACCACGAAGACCTGAACAGCGGATGGGTGGAAGTATACCCGCAGGGCGTTGACGGCCGGGGCGTGAGCAACGCGAAAAAGGCGTTCGTGATCGACCGGGGCTACGGCGCCCGCCGGACGAAGAAGACCGGCGACAAGTTTATTACCAAGAACAAGAAGCAATTCCAGACTGACGTGACGAGGGCCATGCAGGACCGGAGCGACAGGCTGATTGCAGAGACTTTCAAGTAGGAGGGTAAAACCTATGGCAAGAATCGGACTGAAAAGCCTGACTTACGCCACCATCTCGACCGGCGGTGAAGGCAGCGCGGTGGTTTACACCGGCGGCGTGATGAAGGGCGACATGATGATGAGGGCGGACGTCACGCTGAACCACGAGGACGTGAAGATGTTCGCGGACAACCACGCGGTGGAGCGCGCCAACGGCGTGACCGGCGGCACCATCGCCCTGGAACTGGCGAAACTGCCCTTTGACGTACAGGAAGCCATCCTGGGCTACGCCGCCACCAGCAACGAGCTGACGGTGACCGAGGATCCGGCGCCCTATGTTGGCTTCGGCTACATCACCTGCGAGATTGAAGGCGGCGTGAAGAGCTACATGGGCTACTGGTTCCCGAAGTGCCAGTTCGGCCTGGACAGCGACAGCGCCAGCTCCAAGGGCGACAACACCGAGTTCCAGAGCAACCAGCTGACGGGCGAGATCCTGGGCGTGGTGACAACTGCCGGCGGCAAGGCGGAGTTCTACTACAAGGACAAGGAATCCACCGAAGCGCTGGCGACTGCCTGGCTGAAGACCAAGGCCGGCATCAGCACCTGACGGACACGGAGCGGAAGGACCTGAACCACCCTTCCGCTCCGGTTTTTGGGATTTTGGGAAAGTGAAAGACACGGAAAGGAAGGAAAAGGAAGATGGCAAGCATCACAGTTAACGGAAAGGAATACGGACTTCGGTTCGACCTGTACGCCATGGAACAGGTAGAAGAGGCATTCGGCAGCGTGAAGGGCGCCTTTGACGGGCTGCGGGAAGGAAAGCAGATCAAGACCACGCGGACGCTGTTCCGGATCCTGGCGAACAGCTGGCTGGGCTACAACGGACAGGAGGAGACGGTGACCGGGGACGAGATCAAGCACGCGGACATGAACACGGTGATGGAGCTTTCCAACGCCATCCGGCAGGCCATCGCCGAGGGATCCAAGAGCGAGACGACCGGGGGCAACGAAGCGGACGACAGTGTGCACGACGTGTTCCTGGAGGAGATAGAGAGAAAAAACTGAGCAACCGGCGGGGGACGAGGGTCCGGGAGTACTACGGATACGCCCTGATTGCCGGGATACGCGTGGAGGACGCCCGGCGGATGCTGCCGGGCTTCATTATGGACATGTTCAAGATCCGGGCGGAGTACGACGTGCGGATCAACGGCGGAAAGATACAGAAGCGGCAGCTGCTGGGGGGATAAAACGTGGCGAGCAACGACATCAAGCAGAAAATCGTCCTGGAGGGGGAAAAAGAGTATAACCGGGCGCTGAGTGAGGCGAAACGGAACCTGAAGACCCTGCGGAGCGAGCTGAAGGCGGAGACCGCCGAACTGGGCGCCAACGCGACCGCCCAGCAGAAGAACGAGACCCGGATCAAGAGCCTGCAGAAGCAGATTAAGGAGCAGGAAAAGGTCGTCAAGACCTACCAGGACGCCCTGAAGGAAGTCAAGGAGAAGTACGGCGACAACGAGGACGCGGTTGCCAAGTGGGAACAGAAGCTGAACGATGCCCGGTACAGCCTGGCCAGCATGCGGAACGAGCTGGAGGGCGTGGGGAACAGTTTCAAGGACGTGCAGGGAAGCGCGGACATGGCCACGGTGGCCACCAAGAGCGTTGCGGATGCCTTCGGGAAGCTGAGCGACATCGGCGGGACCATCAGCGACGGGATTGAAAGCGCCTTCAAGGGCCTGCTGAGCTCGGCGAAGGACACGGTGGAGGCCATCTGGGGCAGCATTGTGGACCTGGCGGCCCGGAGCAACAACCTGGTGGACCTGGCGGGCTTCTGGAACACGGACGTGACGAAGATCCAGAAGTACGCCGGGGCAGTGACGGAGGTTTCCGGCACGCTGGAGGACCTGAACAGCCTGGTGACCAAGATCAACGCCGGCGACAGCAAGAAGATCGCGGAGCTGACGGGTGTATCTGACGAAAACTACACAGACCAGTGGGAATACGCCATGGCGGTTATGGACGCCATGAGCAAGATGAGCAAGGAAAACCGGAACCAGGTTGCCTTTGACATCTTCGGCGGGCGGCAGGCCACCAAAGCCTTTGACCTGCTGAACGACTGGGAAAAACTGCTGGACCACCTGGACAAGTACGACGCGGAAAAGGGCGGATACGGCCTGAGCGAGGAAGAGCTGACCACCATGTCCGACCTGTACGACAAGGTGAACGGCCTGAAGCAGAGCTGGCAGAGCCTGAAGGACATGGCCACGGTGAAGCTGTTCGGCCAGCTGAGCATGGACCTGACGGGCAACGCCCAGGCGATTGTGGACAGTTTCCTGAAATACTTCAACGCCGGCAGCGACGAGGAACGGAACCAGGCGCTGGAGGAAATCGAAAACAACATCACGGCCATGTTCGAGACGGCGAAGAAAGCAATCGAGGACGGCATTGCACTGCTGGGCAAGATCGCGGAGGACCTGAAGGCCAGCGACAACCCCACGGCCCAGGCGCTGGGCAACATCCTGAGCGGGTTGGTGGACGCGCTGAAGTGGTTCACGGAAGACAACATGAACAACGTGGTGCACGCCCTGGAGATCCTGGCAGGCTTCTGGCTGACGGGGAAGGGTTTGCAGATGGGCGCGAAGATTGCGGAGGTTGTGAAGGACATCGCCGCCATCAAGGCGTTCAAGTTTGCCGGGGCAGGTTCGGAAATCGCCAGCGGGGCGGCAAGCGCGGGAACCGCGGCGGGCACCAGCTTCGGGGCGGCATTCCTGAAGGGATTTATCCAGGCGGCACCGGCCCTGGCATCGGTGCTGGGCATCACGGCGGTGGCCATTGCACCGGCCCTGGCGGCACAGGCGGACGCGGAAAAGAAGGTTGAGGAACGCCGGGAGCGGCGGCTGGAGGCTGCCGGGAACCTGGACAACAGCGCGGACGCGCAGTTCCTGCAGCAGCTGGCGGACGCCCTGGGACTGAAGCGGGACGCCAACGGGAACCTGGTGAAGAACATCATCGGGCAGAACTGGATCGGCGGGAACGAGGCAGAGATTGAGCAGATGCTGATGGGCATGGGCGGCCGGAGCGACCTGGAGAAAGCCCAGCTGTACAACATCCTGAAAGAGACATACACCGGCGCGGGCTACAGCACCTGGGCGGAACTGCAGCGGATGTGGAGCGGCGAAGGGCTGGACCTGGGCCGGATGACGGCACTGGCGGAAGCCATCGCGGACGCGTACAGCAACGGCGGACCCTCCCCGGACTGGTGGACAACCCAGGGCGGCAACGCCGGGAACACGGACGGGCTGACGGCGGTGGACGCCCAGAACATGACCAGCGCGGTGCAGCAGATGCCCAGCGCGGTGGCCAAGGGCATCAGCGGCATCCGGGTGAACCTGGACGGGCAGACGGTGGGCCGCCTGGTGGCGCCCTATGTGAGCCAGCAGATTGCCCAGGAAATTCAATAAACGTAATTAAGGAGGAAGCCAGATGATCCTGAAAAGGCGGGTTTCGCTGGGCGGGGTGCAGCTGGACAGCCTGGACAACCGGATCCTGATCAGCGGCATTGACGAGGCCGCGGGCCGGGACAGCATCACGGGCATAGGCAGCGGCGGAAACGGCCAGCGGATCACGAAGAAGAAGCGGGAAAGCCTGGACATCACGGTCAAGTTCACGCTGAAGATCCGCAGCGACGAGATGGCAGAGCGGGAAGCCCTGCTGCAGAAGATCATCGGCTGGGCGGCGCCCGGTGGATGGCTGAAGCTGGCCTCCCGGCCCGTTCAACTGGGCCAACGAGTTCACCATCGTATTCCGGGCGTACAGCGTGCCCTTCTGGATGGAAAGCACGGCGGTGAGCGCCAAGAGCGGGACCGCGGCGGAGGGGAGCATGACCATTGACGTGCCCGGGAACGCGGAGAGCGTGGCGGGCGCCATCATCGAGAACCGGAGCGGCAAGACCATCAACAGGATCACGCTGAAGGTGGGGGACAGTGAAATAAAGTTCACGGACCTGAACCTGGGCGGGACGGACACGCTGTACATCGAGCACACGATCCGGCCGGACATCGCCTTTTTCCGGGCGAGGACGGGGAACGGCGGCAGCGTGATGGCCAAGCGCAGCGGGGCGGACGACCTGAAGGTAAACCCCGGGGTGAACGCCATCACCTTCAGCGCTGACCGTGCGGTTGCGGTGACCGTCAACGTGAGGGGGCGGTACCTGTGATAGCCCTGCTGAAAGCGCACAGCCTGACAGTAAAGGACCATTTTGAGGCGGAGCGGTTCGCCCTGAACCTTTCCGAGCGGCAGAGCACCGCCAGCATTACGGTGGGGCCCCGGGCGCCGGCGATCACGGTGAACGACTGGCTGATGGACGAACACGGACCGGGGGCGGGCATCGTGTGGCGGGTGAAGAGCATCGACACGGACTACGCCACGGAGAGCCGGACGCTGAACTGCGAGCACCTGATCACGGGACTGCGTGACCTGGTAATGTTCGGCGAGGTGACGCCGGCAACCATCACGGGGAACAAGAAGGCCACCAGCTGCACCGCGGAACAGGCGGCGCGGTACGTGCTGAAGGGGCAGGGCGACTGGACGCTGGGTTCCATGGGATTCAGCAAGAGCGCCCCGTACAACTTCAACGGGGACGACCTGCTGAGCGCACTGGAAACCATTTCCGGCAGCCTGCTGGAAGCATGGTGGAGCTACGACTTCACGAGCTACCCCTTCAAACTGAATATCAAACCGAAAAGCACACAGGTGGCCTGCGAGATGCGCATGGACCGGAACATCCGGAGCCTGAAGAAGACGGTGGACAAAACCCGGATGTTTACGCGGTTTTACCCCATCGGCAAGAACAACCTGAAGCTGGGCGGCGGCGGGTACGTGGAGAAGAACGCGAACCTGTACGGCGTGATCAGCAAGGTGGAGACGGACGGGGAGAAGGCCAGCGCGGCAGAGCTGAAGGCCTGGGCAGAGGAAAAGCTGAACAACCACGCCGAGCCGCTTGTAACTATCACGATCACCGGGATGGACCTGAGCGAGGCCACCGGGGAGCCCCTGGACCGGCTGACCCTGGGCACGGTGTGCCGGGTGCCCCTGCCGGAGTTTGAAACGATCATCACGGAGCGGATCACGCGGCTGAGCTGGGGCGACAAACTGGCGGACCCGGAGAGCGTGAGCATCACCCTGGCCAACCAGGTGGAGGACGTGGCCAGCATCGTGAACCGGATCCAGAAGGCCGCTGGCAGCGGAGGACGGTCCGCGGCGAAGAAGGCCGGGGAAGACCATGCCTGGTTTGTGGACACGGAGGAACACGTGGGCATGGTTGCCGAGGCGGTGGCAGGCCCGGGAGCGGACAAGGACTGGAGCCGGGTTTCCTCCATCTTTGCTGACGGGAGCGGCATCCACCAGCGGGTGACCAAGACCGAGGGCGACCTGGTGGTGGCGGAGCAGCGGATTGAAAGCACGGAAACCAGCTGGACCAACACGGTGAGCGCCATCGGCAAGAACGGGAAGATCACGGTGGGCAGCATCTGCCTGGCCATCAACGAAAGCGGCGACCCGGAGGCGGTGATCAACGCAAAGAAGATCTACCTGCTGGGGCAGACCATCGCGAACACGGTGACGGCGGAGCTGATCCAGAGCAAGGTCAACCTGATGAGCAACCTGCGGGTGAAGCAGCTGACGGTGGCAACGGCCCTGAAGTTTGAAGGCGGCGACGGATGCACCATTACAGGAAGCCAGGCGGCGGACATTCTGCGGAACCTGCGGATATCAAGAAACGGAAATAATTACACACTGCAAAAGATCACCTGCGGCGGAGGATCGTGGGAGGATGTTGGGACTTTTAGCCGGGCCATTACTTCATGGGGCGTTGCGGGAAGTAGTGGCAAGGTAAAAGTCACAGCGCAACCGCAGAACCAGTCGAAAGAAGTACCGGTATCCATTAGCGGAGGAAACACGATATCAGCGAATGGTCAATATCTATATGACATCTATTATGAAGATGACAACGGGGACGATGTGAAGCTCCCAGGAACAACAAAGACAATTACAGTGGCAGTACATCCGAACAGTATGACATTGACAAGATCAAAGGCTGGAAGAACAAGCGGAGGGCTGGATGTGTATTACGGACAGCTTTATTACTGGGACGATGATGACGGAAGTTATATGCCAGCAGCTGCCGGGAATCATTACTGGTACTACAGCAGCACAAACCGCGCAGGCACAAACGCTGTTTACTATTAAGGAGGGCTACATGGAAGAGAATATCAAACTGTCTGAAGAGATTCAGATCATTCTGAACACACTGCCAACACTGGAGATGCCTCCGACATTCGACAACACAAACAAGGTATTGGGAATGTACATGAAGCTCTACGCCGTGCGGGATGCCCTGGCGGAAAAGGAGGAACAGGAAGATGGAAACGATTGTTCTGAATGACGGGACGACCTGGAGCGGGTATGTTGCCCTGAGCGGGAACCAGCTGTTCTTCTACATTGACGGGCAGGGGCTGAAGGCGGTTTTCGACAAGCTGATTGTGCCAGCCAAGGCCAAGAAGGTGACATACAACAGCGGCGGACAGAGCCAGGTATACAAAGGCTATTCAAAACTGATAGCGGTGCGGGACGAGGGAAACGACCTGATCACCGCCGTGACGGAAAAGGTGGTGTAAGAAGATGCCGAAGGTGAACGGATTTATCTTTCACGCGGACACAGGGGACTTTGAGATGTATGCCGGAGACACGGGCTCCGGCATTTTCCATATCAGCCGGGACAGCGGCGAGGATTGGACATCGGACGCCCGGGCACTGTTCACGGTGACCAGCCCCGGCGGCGACATTGTGATGCAGCGGATCTACCGGCTGGACGACCAGTACGACCTGGGGAATGGCCGGATCCTGATTGAGTTTCACAACGACG
>Ga0247611_10008309_pt1 | contig 12825 bp, 16 predicted proteins | sample 177DNAGHGhighgp2_FD_192422 | JGI IMG/M metagenome (GOLD analysis project Ga0247611, IMG submission 192422) | Sheep rumen microbial communities from Palmerston North, Manawatu-Wanganui, New Zealand - 1770 DNA GHGhigh gp2 | ecosystem: Host-associated > Mammals > Digestive system > Stomach > Rumen... | reverse complement strand
CTTTTATCGATCAGCCTGCTGCGCCTTCCTCTCATATTCATATGAACAGCAATACAAGAACACCAGCGATGATGGCAATCCAGATGAAGATACCACCATTATCACCAAAGCAACAGTCACCTAGTAAGGTGATAATTTCGAGGATGGTGCCTAATAAGTAAAATAAGAAATAGGCGATTCCGCAACCTACTAAAAACCAAAAAGCTAACGATATCATAATCTTAAATCTTATAGTTTTGCTTACACCCTTCATGTCAGCGGTTCAGCTTTTTCTGTACTGCAAAGATAGGTTGAAATCATACACAATCAAAGAAAAAAAGCAAGCAAAGTATAAAACGTTGCTTGCTTGGTAAGAATTAAAATAGTAGTCTTTAATCTTCTTCGAACATCTTATATAGATTGCTCATACGTGCGACAGTTCTCTTTAAATCTTCTGCTGCCTTCTTTACTTGGTAAGTTTGCTCATCAGGGAAATCTTCCGGCTTAAGTTCTGGATAGTTTTTCCCAAGAAGAAGATCTAGTTTTTCGTTGAGGGGACTACCTGCAGACTTGGCAATTTTCAATTGAACATTCTCTTCTCCAACTTTAATGGTAATTGTCCCACTTTTTTTGTCAACAAAAGCAACCATACAAATGTTGATAATAGTCGAGCGGTCTATTCGCACTAAGGTATGAGCTTCATTCAGATCTTCGATAGCTTTCCATAATTGTCCAATTTGAATTCTGATAGTTCTGTAAACAACCTGTTTAAGATAGATATCAGTATAGTTGCCGTCGGCTTTAGCAAAAACTAAATCCGAAAGGTCAATCATGTATGACTTATTTGAATCTTGTATCTTTAGCATCTTTTTGTTTTTTACAAAGTTACTATAATTGTTTGTTTCTAAAGATTATTTTATATAATCCTAAGTAACATTAGCTGATATTTGGACTGACGTTGCTTGATAGTATCATTCTTCAATGAACGTTTTCAATTACACTGGATCAATTTTGCATTAAGGCGTTGACGGGCAACTTCCTCTAGAACATGAACAAGCAATGATAATTGCAACTTACAGGACAAATGAATCTTTCCTTTTTATATTTTTGTGACATTATCAACATATAAGTTGGCTAATAATTCTTTATATATAGTGTATCACCTATACAAATTGCTTTATACGCTTGAAGATGATATTTTCCCATACGGTTGGTTTGTCCTGTCGAGCCCATATGGATGTTTTGCCACTCAGAACGGCATTTGGGACACTCGGCAAGAATATTCGTCCTCATACAAATCTCGCTCTGTATCCCCTTAGACATACATGCTGGACATTCGGTGTCGAACGCCCAATAGTTAGGATTGTCATAGTCAATGCTATGACAATCCCGGACAATCAGCAGCCCCATCTTGCCAACAAACTCATTTTGATGTTTAGATTTGTGAATGATGACGTAGCCTCCAAATTCATCATCAATAGGATCTTTTGGTTGCCCCTCTTCCTTATTGATTGTGTGGATGTTACATTTGAAATTCACCTTAGCTGGCTCTGTCGCATAGCAAAGAACCGGCAGAATAAATGCGAAAAAAGTAAGAATGGTTTTCATTCAACATTTAAAATTAATAATCAAATTCAGAGCGAAAAATGCTAGATGGTCCTTTTATAAGACTCAGATAACATTGTTTTATATCTTATATAGATGATCATATTCTCCAACGCCTAGTATTGTTTTCCTCTTTTGCTTTTTTCGTAACCTTAAAGTTGACTTTATTTGTTATAGAACTGAATTCCATTTCAACATTCCACCCCCTTTCACCAAATTCTCTCTTAATGATTGGTTCTGCCTCTTTCAGCCTATCATAATTTTTACGATTAAAACTTCTGTTGGTTGATGGTGAAAATACCCAACTTGCAGATACACCAGTCCAATACTTCTTGATTTCATCATTAATATATACTATGATGTCATCGGGTAGCACTAAATCATCTGCATTTATTATACGATTATCACTCATGTTCAAATTGTTTTTTATTATTATGCCTACTCCTTTTCAAGCGTTTCGGCAACCTCTTTTCTTACCAATTGCAAATAATAAGTTTATCTCCTTGTAATAATGTTTTTATAATCAATAAGCTTTCATGAACATTATTCATATCCTAACTCCGCACGGAAATCGCTTGACAACTAAATTGGGTAGTTCCTCTCATAATATTCTCCAAACGTCTTTGCCAGTTCAGCGGATCCTGTATTGAGATTTATGATACGTGCAAAAGCATCACGAACGCATTGCAACTTTTCTAAGCTATTACCATTCGCGAAAGAAGAACTTTCTTCTTTCTTTTCTGGTAGATATGTTGAACAGAACTCTAACCAAAGCTCATTTGGTACCTTTTCAAGGGCTTCACGTAAATAATCCTCGTAAATGCCAGGATACTCTTTATTTAGAATTGAGCGCCCAAGAGTGGCTGCGTAAGTGTATTTTAAAGGATTCTTATTTAGCAAGAATATCAGCATGTTACGATAGCTGTTGGAGATATTTGCCCAATTGCTTCCGTTCCAACTATTACCCATAAACAAATTCTTGAAATCATCTGAGAAGACCAGTATATTGCTTATTACTGGCTCTACATTGGCAATCCCTAATTCATTGGTAGAATTTGCCCATTTCAACCACTCTTCAAAATCAGTTTCCTTCATAATCAATTATTATTTGATTGTTAAACTTCATCATAACTAATGACGTGAAAATTGCAATAATCTGGATGTGTCTTTTGGAGCAAATCTTCTATCGACGTATAACTAGTCTGAGAAGGTGTGTATCCAGAATGAGTACCTTGATATGGACCACTTCCATCACGACGGTCATAATAAGTGTACTTGATGTTTCTTATTTCTCTTGCCATAGTTGTTTGTATTATAGTGTTGCCGACTCCCTTTCAAGCGTTTCGGCTTTCTCTTTTTATTTTGCGAAATTACATAATGAAATGACTTTTTCCAATATTGGAATATGTAATAAGTATGAACCAACCTTATTTTGGTACGAAGCTATTCACTGCGAGTTATTCGGAAAGATTCATCAATCAACTCTAAGATGCGCTCTCTTTTTTCGTGGACATATATTTCGAAAGCATGTTCATGATTTTCTCTATCAACAAAATAAATGCGTGAAGCCTTCTCAGGAGGAGTATCATATAGTTCCCATATTTTTTCGGACAATACGATCTCTTCTATAACGATTGGAACTCTTGCACTTTTAAAGCGTTCATTTATATAAGAATTAATAGATATAGGACGTGTGTCCACAAAACTATTTAGTTTTTGTTCTGAAGATAAAACTTGTGAAAGTTCAATATAACCATTTTCGAATGCCTTTCCACCTGTTGGTATGGGAGCCATAAAGCAAATACGAGGACATGCCCTATGTGTCAATATTGTTTTATGATATAATTCGTTCAATTCTTGCTGCCCTTCGTAATTAATGTCTGATAACAAACCTTTTATTCGTAGTTCATTACATTTAATTCCTTCGAGTGCCCCCCGTTCTATTTTATTAAGCCCGCCGGTAAAGTCAATAATATTAAAATCACCAACGATAGCTTTCTTTGCAAGTTTATTGCAATTAGGGGGAATAATTAAGTCACGACAAGAGCCGATGGCACCAGGCAGGATCTTTTCTACATTAAAGTTCAGTTTTTGCTCTTTTGAATAATCATAATCGTAATGAAATAACACCTTTCCGTTTTTTGAGTATAAAGAACCATTTTCGGACATTAGATACTTGTTGTCTTTATGTACACTAAATGACCGTCTCCCCTTTTGGTCGTGATAATTGTTTCTGTCAATGATCACGTTCTCAATTGTTTCTGGAAGAAATAAATTCCATTCTTTACTTTTCACAACAATTGTTGTAACTGTAAAATCGCCAGGCTTGATATCTTCAAAGTCATCAGCATCAGTAACAGATATAGTCTTGGGAATCTCTATAACTCCTCCAAACATACCTTCAAATTTGTCACTTTGCAAATAAAGTGTTGCTTTTTGTGGCTCACTCTTCAGAGACTGTCGGGTCAATCCATATAAGAATTCCCAATTTCCATAAGGGTTGTAATTAACATGAATCATATTCTTAGTTATTTGAGATTATCCTCTATGTCCGTAGGCTCCTCTATAGGACAGTCTCAAAAAAAGCACAGAAGATATCTGGGCATAAAAAGCGTGAAGCCAATTGTCGCTACTCGCGCTTCACACTTCTTCGGAGCTTGGACCTGCTCTACACTATATTGAAACAACGAGCAACTCCAAAGACTCCACGCCATGCAATAACACACTTCACCCTTATATGCATAAAAGTGTAGTATGCTTGCATACTGTATTTGTCTTATCGTTGCTTGGTGTTCATATAGCGTACAAACGTACACGTCCAGAGGGTCCAATTCTGAAGAAGTGAAACACACAAGCGTAACAAAACGCTTTTTTCCTTAAGATCCTCCCGCCGACACCAAATCCACAGAGAAGGTCATAAAGCGAAAGGCAATGCATCAGCCCATCCGGAGACGCGCATTAGCATCAGCAAATTTAGGAAATATTTGGCATAAGACCAAAGAAAAGTGAAAATAACCTAATAATATTATAATTATTTAAGTAAATGCATATGATATAGTTCTTGATTCATAATAAGTAACAGCATATTCATAACAAAGCAGTTTGTAGAATTTGAATTAATAGAACTTCTTTGTATCTTCGCATCAAAAAAGAGAAATGAAAAGAGATAAGTTAAATCGTAAGCTAGCTGAATTCGACAGGCTTTTCAAAAACTATTATGAGAAGTCTTTTGAATTGAAAAAGACCGAAGTTCTGCGCATTGAGCAGGAAGTTCGTGACATCGTGGGGAATGACCCTGATTTTTTGAATTGTGAAGTCCTTAGAGAGCGAAAGGAAGATTTGGTTTTTCTTCTTGATAGTAGAAGGACTTTAATGAATTGGATGTATTTAGAAACAGACGAAGAAGTAGCTCGAATGGAAATCGTTAACAGTCGATTATTTAACCTGACTAAGCGACTTCGTGTGAAGATGGCTGATGTTTGCGAAAGTGTAGCTTCAAAGGCAAGAGATGATTTTGATGACGATTATAATGTCGAAGGTACTTTAAGATTCTGCTACAATGGCGAAGAGTCATTGCTTTCATATCCTGGCGCAGATGTTTATGGAAGTGACTACCGGTTAATGATCGTGACGAACAATTGGCTTACCGGTGATGATGCGTTACACTATCTTGAAATGTCTTGCAGAATTAATGATAGTAGAGAGAGCATTCTGCAAACAGGTGACCTAGACGATGACTTCTCATGGGAACATGATGTACCAGGGTGGTACGATTTTTACATATGTCATACTACAGCAGTTTTCTGTCGCGACTTCGGATATCCTATTCAGGATGTCCTTCAATTGAATGATTTTTGGAACGAGGTGAGAATCACGTACCAACAGTTTGCTACACAAGACCCCAACTACAAGTACCCTAGAGAGTGATGGATACGATTGCATTAAAGATATATGATGCCACTTTGTGGTTGTACGAAAGAATTTGTGCGAAAGAATGCGCACATGGAGGCTTGACAGAAGATGATTTTGCCTTGATGAGAGACTTGTTTATGAGCCTGTCTCAGCAGGCTAAGCACTTGTTGAAGAACTTCTATGCTTGTGAATGTGGCGGTGGGGGTGATGATTTTGATGCCGTTATTGATTATGCCGCAGAAATGGGAATCATTTGGTATCCGGACCGCTGGAAGGTTATATATAATGGGATAAGTAGAAGAATCGAAGAAGAGCGTATGGTGAGAAATGACAGAACTCAGAATTTGCATTCGACCCGTTATCTTTTTCCAACACTGAACAGTCATTTAACAGCTTGTTATTTGATTGAGAAAGATACAGGAAAGACATGTGCGGAAAGTCCTGAGCTTTTTCGTAGGTTGTGTAATTATCTCTCAAGTGATGCACCACTGGTAAATGAATACCCTGGTGTATCGTTGAATGAACAAGCTAGGGTTTCTGAAGAAGTTTACTTTGTTAATGTTGGCGAATATGTAGAATACATCTGTGAGTTCGAAAGACGGATGAGATTACTGATGGAGGAGCGTGGTTTGGCTTTCTTCCTTTCTCCGACACCAGAGATGGCTGATAAAGTACAAGGTCCACCATGGGGAGCGAAGTTCAAGAATGAAATTGAACGAAAGATCTTTCTCGCTTTGCATGAAAGCAGGGAAACAGAGTTCGTATATTACTCTTTTGAAGATGGTCACGTCTGTACATCACTTGTAAGAACTATTCCTGTCAGACTTAGCTATGAAGAAGACCATTGGACGTTTATTGGTAAAGACAAGAACGGAGAACTACATGAGTACAATGTTCGTCTGATCCTTTGTGTTGATGATGTAGAGATTGAAAACTATAAGGAAAGAAATGAAAGAGCATTCAAGAATGCACTTTCAAATATGGGTTTGATTGATTTTTAGAAAAAAAAAGTATGGAAAAGAATGAAATCGAAATTCTGCGAATGATGCAGGAACAAGGCTATCGAGAGATAGATAGTTCTGCAATTGTTGTTGCCGAGTTGGGCGTAGTTGATTATTCGACTAATGGTACTATCAAGGATTATCTTAATAAAGGCTATAAGTTGCTTGACTCAAATCGGTTCGGTGAAGGCTCTAAGCAAATAGGTGAGTTTCTAGTATTTGTGAAAATGAAATGAGATAAGTATGAAGTATTCTGACTACATAAAAAGAACTGCATGGGAAGTTCATGAGCTTGCCACGAAGAGAGAAGAGATTTATCAGCCTTTTTCTGATGATCCTGTAGTGCAGAGAAAGCCCCCAACAATAGAACAGGCAAAAGCATTTGTAGAGATTGCTAATAAACAGAAAGATTATTTGCTAAGTCTTTGTTATGGCGGACGTCGCTTTACGCATGAAGAAGGAGACGAAATCATCCGTCAACACGACCAGTTTGAAGAGATGGCTCTTGATATGCGCGATGTAGTCTTTGAAGAGAACGGAAAGCAAGGACTACGTCGTGTTACAGGTAAATTGCTTATTCCTGCTATCTTTGACAGTATCCCGGAACGTTATGATTATATTCTTCAGATTAAACCGGAAGTTCAAATGTTACAGTCAGTTCCTGTAATCGTAGATGGTAGATGTGCTCTGTGTAAGATTGATGGAAAGGGTACACTTCTGACAGATTTCGCATACGATAAGATATTCAGGTATTTCTATGGATCTTCTAACCTCTTTGTAGTGGAACGCAACGGCAAGAAAGGACTTCTTGATGATTGCGATGGTGAAATTGTGGTGCCATGTGAGATGGACGAATTCTATGAGCAAATGGATACAGACGGAATCATTCCGTACAATCAAGGAAAAAAGTGGGGAATGGTTCATTTTGATGTGAACACTGGAGCAATCTTTGATGATATTGATATTAGGAGTGAGCAATATGCAAAAGGTAAAATTGGAGATGAATGGTACTTCGTCAAATGGGATGGAAAACCCACTAAAAATGAAGATGAAGCATGGTTCGGTTCATGGTATGATGCTGACAAATAAAAAAGCGGAGAAGAGTCACCCTTCTCCGCTTTTACTTATAAATCTCCTTTAAACTTCTTGATAGGATTGCCGCGTTCGAGCGTATTGTGGTTCATCCAAACATCATGTGTTTGCTGCATCTGTTTATCTTCCTCAATGGCAGACAACTTCATGATGAGACGTTCGCAAGCAAGTTTTTTGTTCTGAGTTTGTGAGCGCATGTCTGAAGCAAGTACAGTTAAACCAGAAGGTATATGAGTTGCTCTAACAGCAGTCTCGACCTTATTAACGTTCTGACCTCCAGGGCCAGAAGCACGAAGAGTCTCGTATGTGATGTCTCGCTCATTAATGCTTTCCGGCAGAAGAGGACTGAAGAAGTGAACTCCTACAAACCAGTTTTTGCGACGATGCCAGGGACGGAAGGGGTTCTTCTGTGCCACCCAAAGCACAGAGCCCTCCCATTCATCTTTCAATGACTTGATGTCTTCACCTTCTATTGATAGAGTTGCCGAGAACATGCATCCATCATTAAGTCCGTCTTCATGTTCTACTAATTCTACTTTATAGCCCAGTCCTTTTGCCTGTTCCATAATCTTGTTCATAATAAGTACTACAACTCGGCAGCACTCTACTGGTCCTCGGCCAGATGTTATTTGAATATAATACTTGTCCATACTAATCTTCACTCATTCTTACAATTCGGGGAATAATCATTCCCTCAATGTTTATTAACTCTTTTTGCGACTTGATGACTTTGTTAATATCCTTGTAGGATTGAGGTGCTTCCTCAGTGGTACCGCCTATCAATGTCACATTGTTTTCTGCAAGGAACTTCTTCAACGCATACCGACTGATGCTGTTCTTTGCATCAAGACGTGACATGGTTCTCCCTGCTCCATGAGAAGCTGAATACAATGACTCGGCGTTACCTTTGCCGGATACAATATAGCCCAGCGTTGCCATCGATCCTGGAATAATGCCAAGTTCACCCAGATGTGCCGGTGTCGCACCTTTACGATGTATGATGACCTTTCTTCCATCAGGAAGTGTGTCATGCCAAGCAAAGTTGTGATGATTGCTTACATTGGCCAGCAGTTTCAGTCTTAGGGCTTTTGCCACATTCTGGTGGATGCATTCGTGGTTGACAGCAGAGTATTCACCAGCTATCTCCATACATTTCCAATACTCCTGCCCGGCTTCGCTATCCAAACTAAGCCATGCGAATGGCCCTGCTTGCCGAGGAAGTCTGCAAGTCTCTTTCGCTATTGCAGTATAGTAATCTGCAATGTTCGCACCTAGCCCACGACTGCCGGAATGGCTCAAGATACCCATATACTTTCCCTCCGGCAGTCCAAGTGCATTAGTCTCTGGTAATAGAACTTCGCATACATCAACGAAATGGTTCCCCTTCCCACTTGAGCCTAACTGTCGTACAGCTTTCTCACGGAACTTTTTCAGAATAGGAATTTCTCTGAACTCACTCTTATCGAGCAATGAGTGATACTGCTTGAATGGAAGTACGCCATCAAGTCCGAATGCAGTATTATTTACCAATGCTTCGACAGCTCTATCGTGGAACTTCTCCAGATAGCCAGCATCGGCATCAAGGATAGTGAGACTCATCCGACAGCCAATGTCCTTACCGACTGCATATGGAATTATCACGTTATCAGTAGTTGCGAGTACTCCACCTATCGGGAGTCCATATCCGGCACATCCATCTGGCATCAGTGCACCAGCGAACGTAACCGGTAGTCTCATCGCCACTTCCATCTGCTTCTTCGAAAGTTCATCGATACCATCTTCCCCATATATATAATAAGGTATAGGAGTATCGTTGATTTCGTATGTGGCGACATTTGTCTTAGTCGGTGAAAGGACTTCTGCAAGTCTTCCCCATGTACAATCCTTCTTATATTGTTCTGGATGAAGGCGTATGCCTTGAAGGAGATTGATAATCTCTTCTTGTGAATTGTGTTTGCAATGTTTCGCAACCAACTCTATCACCAGACTCCTGGCGACATTGTCGGTATACCCTAATTTACTTAATTCTTTTGGTTTAATATTGCCCATAATGAGTGTATATTACTTACAAGCTTTGTTGCTTGCGATGTTAAAAATGTGATAATGATTAGTGCATGGCATAGTAATAACTATATTATGCCGCAACCAACCGGTTGCAGTCACCAATGCGCTGTGGGGATTTGTACTTAGTTTATACTCATTCGCGTGACCCTTTCTCTGTTTATTAAAGGGTTCGACAATATTAATCGGCTGCAAAGTTAGCATTTATTTTTGGATTTTACGTAAAACCATAAGAAAAAACTTAAAAAGTTATTGTTTCATCCTTCGTAATTCAACACGATAGTCGTTATTCTTTGCTTCCTCAGCCATCAGTTCTTTCATGCTCATAGCTCCATTTTGAAGGAGTAAGTTCTGACAACGGACCACAGTTTCTTGATTATAGTTCATACTATCTTTGCCGGAAGTATAGTCCAGGATAAGGTCGATAGCTGTGTTGTTACGACGGTGATAATTTACATTTGCTCCATTATCTATCAGCCATTGGAGTTTATTAATAAAGAACTCGTCTTCTTCTTTTTCGTTCACTTCAAAGTGACTGAAGAGATTCTCTATTGTATAGTAAATGCCGTCAGTATAGTCGTCGCTATATTGTTTCAGGAAATCGAGAACTTTTGCAGTTTCTGCCCAACTCCGACCTTCATTGTATATCATGTTTACGATCTGTCTGCTGAATTGGTTTTTCCATACCTCTTCTTGATATTTAGGAAAGATTTCTTCCTCTACAGTCTTCCGCAGAACAACTAGTTGTTCCTCTATTTCTGAAAGAGTTTTCTCTCTGAGGTATTCATCCCATTCAAATTCAAAACTAGGTGGGAAGCATTCTTCATTGTAATGAGTTATAATTAGCATCCTTGTCTCTCCAGCTTCGAGTTCAGCATCATGCCCAAAGGCAAAAAGGATATTGCCTATATTATCTTTACTTTCGATGAAATACCGAAGTTGACGAAGCTCGTCTGCTGTTGGTTCTTCACCCACAGCTTTCCAGACTTTTACAATGTAATACCATGTCGAGTAGTAGGCTCCAATGCATCCAATTTTCTTCAGGCATTCCTCTATGCCTTTCTGAGATGTCGAGTTCGCAAAATATGCACTATATTCGTATGAGAACTTTGAGTTATAGTTCTCCAGTTCAGCCTCTGATATGGGGAGTTCATCTTTAGGATTAACCAGTAAATTCATTATCTCTGCATGGGACATACGGTTAATCCTAACCCATGTTCCTATTTTAACGACATTCGGATCTTCCTTCACGTCATGGCCTACGTATTCGTAAGTAGTCAGTATGCTTTTGTCATTTGACCTGGATGTAAAAGGGAAATCTTCACCCGTTTCACCATCAAAGTGACGTACTTGTGTAAGTACTTCCTCTTCTTTATCATTGAGATAAAAACATCTACCATTCTGTCTCACGCAAAAGATGTCACCCCATTGGGAAAGATAGTCGTACTTTGGTGTAATGACGACCTTGTCTTCCTTCCGCCATCCGAACTTTCCATTCTCAACGAAAAATGAACCTTCGTGGTAGTCGTGGTGATAACTTTCAGCTCCATATTCAAGATAATAGATCTCATAGTGGTCTCCACTACGCAGATATAGCGATTCTGCGCATTTCTCGATTTGGTCATACTCTGCAGGAATCAGAATTTCTCCTTCCTTCGTTCGCCACCCTATCTTGCCATTCTCTGTGAACTTTACTTCTTGAGGGTTATAGCTCATTAGCTTTGCTGCGTCTAAAGATAAATTGCCCATAGTCTTTTATTTTTATTATATAACGATTGTTGATTCTTGTTTGAAAGTTAAATGTTCGTTTGCAAAGACGTATCCAAGTTGGTTGGAAACACAATGTGTCTTACCAATAGTCTTTTCTATATTCCGATGAGAGTGACCGTAAATCCAGTAGTTGATGCCGCTCTCTTTGATATAATCTTCTAATTCAACCGTGAATGCTCCATTCAGACTACTGCCTTCAAATTCCGGCGAGCATAGTTGGAATGAAGGCACATGATGCGTAACTACAACTTTATATTCCGCTGTACTTTCTTTCTCAGCTTTCTTTATGAACTGGAAACACCTGTTGTGCTCCTGGTTAAATTCGCGATGGGTCAAGATGTTATCTCCGTGCATGATACGACGGAAGTCAGTGACGCATTGCTCAGTATATGGAGCATCCGTCTCTTCTATTTTAGACCATAGCGTAGACAGAATAAAGTCGACATTATCAATTCTTACCACCTTATTATAATAATAGTGGACGTTCTTGCGAATCTCACCTACGGTTCCATCTCTCATCGTTGACAAGTCGTAGAACTTGTAGAACTCATGATTGCCAAGAACTATTATGACTTGCTGATAGTTATCTGAAGCCCAATCCCAGAAAGGATGGTTCTGGTAGTTCTGATCTCCCAGATACCCTATGTCACCAGCAAGAATTAGGAAGTCTCCGCAAACCTGTAGAGGGTTGTTGCGTAAGAATCTCCAGTTATTGGCAAACTCGAGATGCAGGTCAGAAGCATACTGAATCTTCATAACTTGATGGTTACTTCTTTCGTTAATATCTCCATTGAAAGGTCTCGATAGTAGTTGTTTATTGAATCATACTCCGGCCCTAAACTGCGGTAGAATCTAGTTCGTCCTTCCATACCTTTTGCGATAACAACTTCTTCGAAGTTTGTATCAACAGCAACTAAGTGGAAGTTTGTCGCGTTCTTGTTGAGTTCATCTTGAATACCGATTTGAACTTCGTAGTATTCTTTAAAACGTAGATGCTGAAGCATCTTCTTAAAATGGTTTCTTTTCTTCCGGATAGACTCAAGGAATTGCTTGTTCTCAAAGTTTTCGCGCTCTATCAAAGAGTCTATTTTTGACAACAAGTCTTCCTTAATATAATCAGACTCGTCGAATTTGCAGCTTACGACGATATCTTCCGGGAAGAGCTCTGACATAGCCTTCCTAGCCAGAGATTCGCACTTCTCCTTATTGTTTTCACCGGGAATGTCTTTGTCCCCGTTGATGTACACAAAGCGAGGAGTGATGCTAAAGAAATTATCTATTTCATCATCTTTGTCATCATCGGTAAGTTCTTCTTCAGATACCTTCCTAAGAATCTCAGATGAGTTGATAATGCAGCGATAACCAGCACTTGGGATATAGACGAAGTAGTTGCCTGCATCTATAA
>Ga0247611_10008307_pt1 | contig 12826 bp, 15 predicted proteins | sample 177DNAGHGhighgp2_FD_192422 | JGI IMG/M metagenome (GOLD analysis project Ga0247611, IMG submission 192422) | Sheep rumen microbial communities from Palmerston North, Manawatu-Wanganui, New Zealand - 1770 DNA GHGhigh gp2 | ecosystem: Host-associated > Mammals > Digestive system > Stomach > Rumen... | reverse complement strand
ATCAAAAGGACACCAAACTGTTTTTGATTTATCTATATATTTTAATAATGGTAAAACAGCAATCTCTGGTGTGTATACTTCATCTGAAGCTTTGTCTGTTTTACTTCGTAAATATCCAACATTTAATGGCATTTAGTTCTCCTCTTCTTTAATCCATTTATTATAACAAGCAACAAAAATTTCTTTTGTCATAACTAAATCAGTTTTATAAATTTCTTCTCCATATTGAGGAACAGGAGTGTAACAATATAATTTATCATCTATAAATTCTAATTTTTGTTCCATATTATTTCCTCCTTAAAAAACATAAGCACACTGTTTTACAATTTCATAATCCTTCATCAGGATTTGTGCAGAAACATTCCCATTCCATTCATTCTTATTCGCAGTTCCAATTAAATTGATTACAACTTCACCATTCTCTGAGTATAGTTTCTCATACTCTTCATCAGGCATAGAAAAACAGATAATAGGAACTCCTGCTCGTGTCATTATCTTAACAGTATTTGATTTCATCATTGTTAAATCATTCTTTGTTATATGAATATTCTTAATAGCAACAAGAGGTTCTGAAAATCCTTGTCCAATATATGGATCAAAATCTGCAATATCTAATATTTTAGCTGAATCAACCTTTTCGGAATCCCATATATAGTCTACTCTATATATAGCTTCTTCTGCGGTTCCTGCTAAAAGTTCATCAGTTCTCTCCAAGAACTTCTTTATGTTGGCCGTTGGAATGCTTAAACCAGCTGCGTTTTCATGCCCTCTGGCCCAGTTTATTACACCACTGGCTTCACAGATACTCTTGAAGTCCATAATACCTGTTAAACCGCAACCTCGCATACTTCCCGCACAATTCTCACCATCATCACTAAGTACAGCACAACACCTCTGATACTTAGCCATAATTTTGTTTGCAACCAGTCCACGTATACTAGGCTCAATATCTTGAGGCTGAATAGTGAATAATAATACTTTATGTTTAAGCATATTATTTTCTTTAATAAGACTTTCAAGTTTATCCATTCCCGCCTTTTCACTTCGAGTTTGGCGATTTTTGACATTGGTAGAAGTTCTTACTGCCTGGTCTACCAATCTTTCCATCTCTCCTGGTTTATGTCCTCTTTTAGTAGAAGGTATTTTTTCAAATGCTTTAAACAATAGCATAGATTCAAAGATTAGAGTCTTCTCTTCTATTGTTCCGGAGCGAGTGATGGCATTAATCATAGGGCATACGTAAAAAGTCCATCCCCAATCAGTTGGTTTATCTCCTAATTTAAATTTATTCTTTTCCCACATTTCAAAAAGATATGGATTAATAATATTGTCTGGTATCAGCCCTTTTGTTATGATGCGGCGGGTCTCTGTAGAAGAAAGTTGAGCCATATCTGCGATTTGTCCAGTGGCTACCAAATCTACTAACTTCTCAGCATAGTTAGTCTCATTAACTGAATCTAAGTATCTACACGTCTGCCAAGTTACACCCGCACCAGTAAGTTCTTTATTTGGATAATCATCAATTTGACTATTAATAGTAATAGAATAAGGACTACAACCATCTTCGATAATATGATGATCCAGCACAACTATTTTTCTATTATCATTATATAACTGTTCTATCTGCTCTAGATCATTACTTCCGGCATCTGGGATGAATACAACATCAGCCCCTATATCTTGGATGAAAGACATAGCTCCAGGGGTTAATCCGTGAGTTTTTCCATCATGTAAATAATAAAATGCATGCTCTTTAGTCCACTCGGGATATGAATAATAAAGCCAGTTCAACAGCGTCGCCGAGCTAGTGTATCCATCCGCATCTGCGTCGACTATTACGGCAAGGTTCTGACCACTCGGCACCATTGAAGTAACTATTCCCGCAATTTCTTTTAATTTTTCTTCTCCTAATAGTAAAGGCGAATTTATATCATCATCAGTTAAATTCATATAATGTTCTATTTCATTTAACTGTAATCCTCTATTTATGAATAATTGTTGTGTTGCAGTTAAACTATCATCTGGTTGATTTATTAATTCAAATTTCATCTAGTAGCCTCCAAAATTATTACTGTTTCACATTGTGGACATCGAATTATCCTTTTATATCCTGGATGGGAACTATAATTTATTTTTTCAATATCTTCTTCATCAAAAGAAAATACACATCCACAATCTTCACATTCTTTTACTTGTTTTGTTCCCTTTTTAATTATTTTAATCATATTAACCCCTCCTTAATACAAACAAATTCTATTTTTATAAAGATACATAAACTTTTCTACACCTTCATCCGTAGGACTAGATTTATATCTTAATATATCAGTCTTATCGAACATAAAACTAATTTTTGCATAATTTCCGTATTTGTGATGAATATTCGTTAAATTTTTAGTTAATTTCTTAAATTCATTATCACCTTTTTCTTTGAACTGTTTATCAAGACCTACGATAATTTCTTCTACTCCTAGGTTAATTAATAACCAAGCTTGATATGCTAAGAACGAGGAACCACAAATCGCGACTGAAATATCATTTTCCGCGCCAAACATACTTGCATACTGCATCGTTGCCTTTTCAGACTCGAATACAAATGCTCTTTTAACCCGTTTAATATTTTCTTTGCTATAATAAAGATTATAGAGTGAAAATGAAAGCGGGTGATTATACATCTTACCCCCTATGCGGGCAGGCATATATTTGCCATATAATTCAGCATTTTCTTGAATAAGAGTTCGTTCTCTAATGCCTATAAGGCGACCTTCCGCATCTCTATGCGGGATAACTATACCTTGATTCTTCGGGTCATAACATATCTCATGTCTGACCATTTCATCCTCGGTAATGTTGTCATTTAACCAGTCTACGATAAGAGGGTGGGGTAAATTCTTTAAGAAACTACCATCATACTCTTTTAGTTGAATTTCTTGAGTACTAGGTTTAATTTCTTTAATTCTTTCATAATTGTGCAACAATTTAAACTCTTCCAAATTTTCAAGCTGAAGAGTATCTTGCCTATTGTTTGTCGCATATCCAAATTTCTGTGCAACAAAAGCAACAGCCTGAGGCAATTCCCATTCAGCATTATGCTCTCTATTTTCCACAATTAAAACTAATTGAAAAATATCAAAGGCATCATTTCCGCCTGTCCAAGACATAAATAAATGAGAGTTGTCATAATAATACAATTTTCTACTAGCAGAACTATCATCTAAATAATTATGGTCTATTGTTCTTGCAATAATCATATTTTCTTTGATTTCTGGTTCTGCATTATATTCATCTAATATTTGTGCTATGTCTTCAAGAGAGAGATTTTCTCTTATTTCTTGAAGATTATAATCATAAAGTTGTAAATTATCCATATTATACCTTACAAACTAAAATTTCAATATCTGTATCACTAAAAATATTTTGAATATTTTTAGATACTTGTTCCCAATTCAATCTATCCAAGCCACATCCAATTATAGGCATCGCTATTTTAGTTATATTATTTTTAATTGCAATGACTTTCATATCTTGCAGAGCTTCATTCAATGTTGAATATGTTGGTTTTCCCCAATAATTTCTTTTTGTAATAAGATTAAATACTCTGTCTATCTTTATACATCTTCCTTTAATTTCTGAATTATCCCAATCTTTAACTATATCGCCATGACAAAGTTGAATAATTTTATTTTTCATATCAAATCGTTTATTAAATTCAACAACGATTCCTTTGCCCATACCAAAATCTGCGCTAATACAATGAGCTAAATAATAGTCCGATGATACTGCGAATAAATCTCTATTTTCTTCTTTATATATCATTCCTATCTCCTTCATTTAATTAGAAAGCTGATGATTCTTCAACACGAATCTTTATATCTTCCGCTTCAATATATTCAAAATTCCAGTTTGTTAAAAAAGAGCCTTCAAAACGACAACACCCTTTATTAGCATTAAGCCATAAATAACAAGCTCTATATTTGTTACCTCTATTTTTATAGATACTTAATTTCATATTAGGCATCTGTAAATTATTTTTTTTAACAAAAGGCTCAAGTTTTTCTTTGTCTTGTGGGGTTACATCTAACATAATACAACCCATATCTAGTCTGTCTGCTATAGCTTTAGAACCACGAAGTAAAGACTCATCTGGGGTATCTGAATCGTGATATGAAGCATTTAACTGTGTTGATGATAAAATAAAAATTCCATATTTTACAGTTAACTCTTTCAATGCGGAAGATAACAAAAATAAAACATTATCTTCACGAAGATTTTTAACTCCTGACTTTCCGCCTACTTCGGTTAATATTTTTGCACTTGAATGGATATAATCAAAAGCACAATATAAAATTTGATGCTCTCTAATGTGCATTTTAATAACATTTTCTATGTCATTAATCCCAAAGTTAGGAATACACTCAAAATAAACTTTACCATTTTTTAGTATTTGAGCGGCCTTCGCTATACGCTCTCTTTCTCCGCTAAAATATTCATTTTTTAGGATATGATCTTCATCAACACCAGAAATGAAAGATAATGCCATAGTAGTAATTTCATCAATATCTTGTTCTGTCGCTATATATAATGTAGGCTGCGGAAGACCGATTGTCACCCATTTATTTGTACGAATATCCCACATTTGATCGCAACCCCAATAACAACAGTCGGCTACCATCGATCTACTTTTACCTACTCCAGATGGAGCTGAACGCAAATAGAAGGTCCCTAGTCGCGCACCGCGAGTTATTAAATTCATATACTTTGTATAAAAAGGGTACCCATATGCAGGAGATTCTTCTAATGAAGTTAAGAGTTCTTCTATCCCGTCTCCTAACTTAGCGCCCGATGTTTCAGTCTGTTCAACATATTGCATTTTAATTGCATCAATTTTATCATTAATTAAAGTTGCAATCTCATCAAGAGTTGCTTTATCAAGATAGTCTTCTTGTTCCTGCTTTTTCTTATTATCAAGTATATTATCTGGGTCATATAGCCAAGTTAAGTCCATCCCTAAATTTGCATATGCTCTTAACAAAGTCATCTTCTTTAATCTATTATAATAATAGTTCATTGTTGCGGGATTCGCTAACTCAGCACATTTAAGAAGATATTCATCCCCTTTATTCACCTTATACTCGGCTTGTGCTTTTGGTCTGGTTGATAAATAATCATTCACTGCCTCTAAGCTAAACTCCTTCGCACCCATCTGATACAAATTATATAGGCAACCAAAAATTATCCTTTGAAAAGAAGATGGAAAATCTTCTTCTTTAAATTTATATTTATCATCATTCGATAAGAGACTAGGATTTTTATATATGTTTCCAATTATTTGAACTACTGAAGGAATATCTATGTATGCTTGTCTATTACTCATCTTCATCTCCTAAACTAAAAAATTTTTTAAATAAACCTTTTTTACGAGGTTCTTTTATAATAACTTCTTTTTCTTTATTCTCGAATACTTTATCTTGGTTCTGTTGTTGAGCCACCCATAAGGAATAATAATAATCACGGGCTTGATTGTAAACAAAAGGAACAATACCAATTCCGCCATTCGCTTTTTCTATGGAGTTGCCTTTAATTTCATAAAAATACACCAAAGATTTTAAAATGCCTGAATAACTATAATGATTTTCTTCGATAAAGTCTTTAATTTGTTTCTTAACTCTTGCTCGATTATATTCTTTTCCTAGAAGTTTCTCAATATATTCTTCGAGCTTAACTAAATCAGAATCTACCTGAGGAAGGGGAACTATTTCCCCAGTCGGGAGACAAGTTTGATGTGCATATCTGCGGGCGCTGGCTTTTACTGCTTGAACGACGTCTCTATCGAAGCGTTTTCCGCATACTTTACATATAACATAATGCATATAAGTCCACTGTCCTCTCTTTAATATTTTTCTATATATATTATATCATAATTTTTATGAAAAGTCAAAAATAAGGAGTGGGTCCTCGACCCACTCCTAAAGCAGCTATATATATTTAACCTTTTGTAATATCTTTTAACTCTGTTACGATAAGGTCGATAGCCTCAACCTGGTCACGAGTAGCATCCTTCATCTTATGCCCCTTACCCAAATAATGCTCAATAATCTGAGTGATACGTGGCTGCCAGAAGTCTCTGAACTTAACACCCTCTTCAGTTTCAGCTTTTCCGTCAGAAGAACCAGGAATATTTGCAATAATATTACCAAATTCTTTCATTAACTCGTCAAAATCAAGATTAGAAGTTGTATCAATATGAACATTTTCTCTCTTGTCTGTAAAGAGATCTGCTCCGTCTTCCGCCATCTGCTTATCTAGAGCATCACCAATAGCCTTAACTAGGTTATCATAGCTTAAATCAATGTAATCTGGTGTATACTTAAAACGGGAACCAGCTTCGTAGCGAGAAGTTCCACGCATAAAACCTACAACTTTTTCGTTTCCAGCTTCATCGGTAACAGAGCGAGTATACATGATAATATCACACATTCTTGCTAATACATTATTCGCTCTCTTGTCTAATGTAGGAACGATTTTATTATACTGCTTTCCGCTTTCATCGGTAAATGACTTGTCTGTTTCATGGGAAATTACTACAAGACCATATCCCATCTGAACGATCTGTCTTAGACATTCATCAAATTCTTTCTCAATAAGCCCATATCCTTTTCCAAATGGAATGTCACTTACTGTATCTGCATTGTTATTTGCACAAATATATTTAGTACAGTAATCATAAGCAATATCCGCTGTATCAATAATAATCGTTTCAAACATTTTCTTAGCACGCTCATCCTTTAACTGACGAAGAACTTGTCTAAACTCAGACCAACTATTAATTGGCTGCGCCATAGCACCTGGAATCGCAGAGTAGCCTTTTTCAAATGCTAAAAGAAAGTGCTTAGGAAACTTTACTGCCGTAGTAGTCTTGCCAGTTTTCCATCCACCATAAAGAAAGACTGAATATCCTCTCATATCTCTACTAACCTGATGTGGCTGTACTCCAAAAATATCAATAGAACCCATTTGTAATCTCCTTTATATAAAAATCTTTATCCTTAAAATTTGCTTTTAAAAAATCCAAACTCACTTTTAGTTTTACTTATTCGAATGTTTTCGCCCCGAGCACCTAAATTCTTCTTTGAACTCGAAGAACAAGTACAACATTAAGATGAAATAAATGGGAAGCTATTTAATAGCTTCCCACTGGATTTACTTTCTTTTTACTAGAAATTAAATCCACCCTGTGCTGCAGGAGCTGTTACAATTGCAGAGCTGCCTGTATTACCGCTATTCCTAGAAGCCTGATATTCATCAGATCTCTTCTTAACACCAGCAAGGTAAACTTCTCTATCAGCATTAGCTTTCTTAATTTCTTCAGCAGTGATACCATTCTCGCTATTGCCAATTTCATAAACTGCATCTGGTTTAGAAGTACCAGTAATAACCCACTCACGAACAGTTCTGTTAAATTCCTTAACAGCAGGCTCACCAAATGCAGATTCCTCTTCACGTCTATCTACAATAGTTTCACTATTAATCTTTCCCCATACCTTTGTAAATACAAGATTCTGAGGAGAAGCGTCAAGTGATTCGAAATAGTTAATTCCACCCTTGTTATGAACAACAAATTCTACAGGAAGAAGTGAGCCACGGAAATCAAATACTGCGCCCTTAACCACAAGGTAATCCTCTGAGATGTTTCTCTCTGGATTTGCGTCAACATATCTAGTACCATTGATAAGCATATCACATTCAAATGTATTACGAGCATCTTCCTCAGCAAGTCTAGTAACGCTATTTACAAAGCTTCCCATGTTTCTCTTCGCACTTACAAGAGTTTCCTCTCCATTTCTTGAAGTATAGAAATCATTTAATCCAAGTGATGCATCAATACGAACTAATGAAGCATTATCCTTGCCGTCTGCAAGAACTGTTTTTCCATTTTCGATAAGATTCTTAAGAACACCGAAAGTGTTATTAGGCTTACCTGAACTATAAGTCGCCTGAACAAAAGTAAAATGAACTGTTACGATATTAAGGCAGTCTTCATCAGTAGCAATATCAATCGATCCACCAATAAAATCTTCGCCAAAATGCTTTGAGTCAGTATTCTGCACTGTCTTAAGTGCAAGCTGACTAATGTCATAAAGTCTTCCTTCAATTCTTTCCTTGTTTACTGTCTTTCTCATATTTCTTTTTCCTTTCATTTTTTAAATATCTTTATTTATTTATCTTACATTATAATTATAACAAAAATTTTTTAAGATTTCAACCTTACTCGGCTTCAAGGTTAACCTCTATACCCTTATTAGTTAAAGAATAAACAATAGGAGATTTATTATTAAATTTCCAAATATAGCCCCCAGCTGTTTTTCGTTTCCCATTAGCTGCTTCAGCGATAGTGCTTAAAGTAATACCTGTTTCTTTTGAAGCCATTGTAATACTTTCATAATTTTTAATAAGATTATTATCTAAAGACCATTGAGAAACAGGTTTTTTAATACCAGCTTTAATAATACAAGGGATATTTTCATCATCAATATCATATCTCCATTGGAAACCTTTACTAGTTTTTGATCCTCCTCGACAAGCTTTAGTAATAGCACAAGGAGATCCATTTACAGCTTGAGCAGCTTCTTTAGCTGAATTATATCTAGCAAGTTCATTTCCTAACATATCATATTGAATAATTTTACAACTTCTATGGTCTTTAATATTTTCTTTTGAAAAATTATCATTTTTTAAAAAGCTCCAAAAATATCCTCCTGCAGTTGTTCTTATTTTTTTACAACAATGTCCAATTGCAGTTCCAGAAATATGATTTATTCTTGCAGCTTCATTAATACCTGGATATTCAGCAATAAAATTACCATTTAAATCATATTGAAAAACTGGAATTCTTCTTGCTAAAGCTGCTCCATTACTTCCACCTTCAACCATATTATATCCATTTGGGACTAAAGAATTAAATTCTTGTATCCAAAAACATTCTTTTTTATCCAAATCTTTTTCATTACATTCTTCAACTATTTCAAAAGAAAAATTTTCTATTCCATATTTTTTCATTGCTGAATGAATTGCAAAATTATCTATACTATGTTTGTGATCATACCATCTTTTTTCAATATTAATACTTTGTCCGATATAACATTTATGATTTATTAAATTTTCAATTTTATAAATACCACAACTCATATTTTTTCTCCTTTCATCAATATATAAAAATATTGAGAAAAGGAGTAACTGATTTTGTCCAAAGTATTAAATTACTCATTAACATTTACACAAATACCTTCATTTGTTAAAGAATATATTACTGGGTTTTCTCCAATGCGATCTACCCAACCATCAGATACTAATTTCCTCATAGCTCCAGACGCAGTGCGGGAACTGATCCCCATTCCTTCACCAATATCCTTAGCCTTAAAAAGATTATTATAAACTTCCTTATTTTCCTGCATATACTTCAACACTAGCTTACCATTTTCTGTAAACTTAACCTTACCTCCATCGCCCGTTGCTTGAAGACCATTCCAATAATCAAGAGCGTCAGAGGAAAAATAAGTCTCTGGAGTCATCTCTCCATTCTCTAATCCATTAATCGCTGCTTTTACTTCTTCAATAAAATTTTCTTTCTTTGTCATTTTCTTTCTCCTATATAAAATATTATTTATTTTCTTTATATAATTATTATATCATTATTTTTTATAAAAATCAATTAAGCTCCATACTCTAATTTGTTTGGAAAACAAAAGTCTAGGAAGTGCGGAAGGGACTCACACCACTTGCAGAATGTTCTCCACTCTGGAAGTCGATGATTCTTTCTTTGCTGATATATGGTTTTTAATGATTGATAATTTGTTGTCATGCGGGCAGTAAGACGCATCCCGCACGGATTAGAATACAAAATTTCAAGATACTTCTCTTTCTTTTGTTCTCCTTCATCCATACTATTATATTCATCGACCTTTTCTCTAATAATATCAATTATCCTCTTGTCAACATATTTAATATAAGCTGTATCTAAATCAAATTTAGTAATACGATGCATTGTTGATTGAGAACTAACAAAATCAATAAAATGATAACGTTCTAATTCAACACTCATTTTTACAGTCATTGTTAAATCGAACTGGACTACAATACCCTTAAGAAAATTATCATGACCAGTACCTGTCGGAACACTGGCTAGATTAATTGTCATTTCAGTTGGAGTAGTTGAACACTTAGAAGTATCTACCGCCATAGGATATTTAGAAGCTTTTATAGATTGTTCTAATCCATAAACTTCTACATCATTAATCATATCTGTTATTTCCATTAAAAAATCTCCTTTTCTTTTTCATATATATATTATAACAAAAATTCTATATAAAATAAAATCAAGGTGACATAAGCCACCTTGATGTTTTATTAAATAAATTCTTTTATAATTTCATCGCAAATACCTAACTCAAGAGCCTCGTTAGCATCAAGCCACCAATCTTCTCTTTTCTTTTCTTCATAAAGTTCATCAGAAACTTTTGTATATTCTAAAATGTTATCCTTTACACGACTTAATTGTTTCTTATAAAATGCTGAAAAATTCTCAAACTGACCACTTGTTCCACTACCCTGGGCAGAGCCTTCGTGAAATAAGAAAGAGCTGTGTGGATAGGCAAAACGCTTATGTCCAGTGATAAAAGTGAAGAAACCTCCACTGTAAGCAGAACCTATATTAATTGTCCAAACAGGAGTCTTAGACATACGAATTGCGTCCATCATAGTAAAAGCTGCACCTAAGTCTCCTCCATTTGAATCAATATAAATTTTGATTGGCTTTCTTTCCTCGACAGGGATATTATTTTCATCATCATACTGATTCCAAAACCTTATCATCCCCTCAATAGCAGCACCAACTTCCTCATCAATGTCTCCTAAATTAAGATGACGGTCCCAAAAAGAATGAGCCTCAATAGCGCTATCAAAACTTTCAATCTTATTTGTATCCTTAAATTTTTCTAAAATGTTTGTAATTTTTGGTATATTCATATTTGTCTCCTTTTGTCCTTTTTATTAGTTATTCAATTTTCTCAATATATTTCCAATGATACCCTTTATAAGTACATCTTTCTCCTCTTGCGCAACGAGCGATACCTTTTGTTCCATTATTTAAATCAAACCCTAAATCTTCTGCGGCATCAACACAACAATTATATATTTTATTATTTTCAATACATAATACTTTTTTTGCTTTAGGATTATTACCTCTTTGGTATCTTTGAGAAGCTTTTTCGCTAATTATTTGTTTGGTTTCCTCTGAGTGGTGTTTCCCATAAAAGGGATTATTTTCACCAGTTTTTTTAGAAGCTAATATTGATAATTTTTCTTTAGTCTCTTCTGAATGGTGTTTTCCGAAAAAAGGATTATTTTCACCACTCATCTTTTCACTTAATATTTGTTTTACTTCATTGGAGTGATGATGTCCTAAGAAGCCTCCTCCATCCCCACCTTTAGATATATTAAAACCATGCTCTATTGAGTTATATTTTTTTATATATTCTCGTTCTTTTTCATTAGCTTCTTTTTGAGATAAATTTCTAAACAAAATTATATGCTCAAAATTATCCCATCCATATTTTTGAATGGCATTATAAAATTTTGGGGAAGTTTTATACCTATTTCCTTTTCCACTCCATCTTTCTTTAGGATCATTACAAGTTTTACCGATATAAACAAAAGAAGGATCTTCTTTTAATCGGTGCATATATAAATAATATTTTTTATCCATTTCCTCTATTTCCATTTAAGCCAAAATTATAACTATCATATAAATCAATATAATATTTTTCTTTTTCATCCAAATATTTTGGTTCACATTCTTCTAATATTTCAAAAGTAAAATTATTAAGCCCATCTTCTTTTATCGCCTGATAAAGTTTTGTTCCTCCCGTAGCGTTTCCAACACCCAATGCATTTTTACAATGCTGTTTCCAACGCTCACAACAGTCTAAACTTTGACCGATATAGCATAAGCCAGAAATAAGGCTTGTAATTTTATATATTCCACAAACGGTCGGTTTTCCTATTATTTTAGGGAATTTTGCTTTTGCCAACGGTTGATAATAATTGCTCCATATAATTTTATCAATAACAATAGCATTAGCAATATCATTTTGTATAGACTTCAATAATTTAATATCTTTTAATGCTAATTCAGATAAATTTAATCTAAAATTATCTTTATTAGCTTCAATCTCTTTCTCTCTTATAGATGCTTGAAGTGCGGCGGCGCGGGTTGCTTGAATCTTGTCCAAATCCGCCTTAGCTTGGTCTGCTTCTTGCATTAACTGTAATTGTAGGTCAGAATATGCGGTTTGAAGTGAATCAATCAATTGCTGTTGCTCCTCTTCTGCTTCCTTATATTGCCTTTCAAGAATATTACAATAATTTTCAAAAGCTTTTTGAGATAACTCTTCCTTCGCTTTTGTTGAAGCTGTAATATTAGACTGAATATCTTCTAACTGTTCTTTCTTTTGCGCTATATCTTTATTAATAGCCTCCATATCAAAAAGTAAAGAACTATGATTTTGTCTTAATATACTATTTTCATTCTCTATTTGTTTATTTTGTTCAATAACACTGTCATTTATTTTTTTAGTGTTATTTAAAGAATTAACAGAATATATAAAAAGTAATATACCAATAATTAACATGCATAAACCTAAAATCAGCATATCTCCTTTTATCTCCTTTTAAAAAATGGGAGGGATACTTACTTCCCTCCCATTATTTAATCATTTATCTAATTATATTAGCTTTAGATTATTCAGCCTTAGCTGCTGCATCTTCTGCCTGA
>Ga0247611_10008306_pt1 | contig 12829 bp, 6 predicted proteins | sample 177DNAGHGhighgp2_FD_192422 | JGI IMG/M metagenome (GOLD analysis project Ga0247611, IMG submission 192422) | Sheep rumen microbial communities from Palmerston North, Manawatu-Wanganui, New Zealand - 1770 DNA GHGhigh gp2 | ecosystem: Host-associated > Mammals > Digestive system > Stomach > Rumen ... | reverse complement strand
GTGCCAGATCGTCTTCATGTCACCGGAGCGGCTATGCATCTTCTCGTTCCGCAAGCGGCTGCAGAACATGTACGATTCGAACGTGTACTTCGCCTACGGAGTCATCGACGAGGTGCACTGCGTCTCCGAGTGGGGCCAGGACTTCCGTTTCACATATCTTCACCTGGGACGGAACCTGTACCGGTTCGTCCGCGCAAAGAATGGCCCCGTGACCCTCTTCGGCCTCACGGCGACGGCCTCCTTCGACGTCCTCGCCGACGTGGAGCGGGAGCTCTCCGGCAGCGGGTCCTACGACCTGGACTCCGACGCCCTCGTCCGGTGCGAGGACACGAACCGCCTGGAGCTCCAGTACCGCATCGTGAGTGTCCCGGTGGAATTCCCCGACGAGGGGGAGAAGGTGGTCCCGAAGGTTGTCGGACAGGAGGGCCTCCCAGTCCCGAAGAACATAGCCTTCGAAGGTAGGGGCACCGTGAGCAAGAGCGACTCGCTCATGGACGTGCTGCGCGAACTCCCATCGGTCGCTCGTCAGCTGAACGCTAGGGGAAGCGTGGAGAGGATCGTTCATGGCTTCTATACGAGACAGGGCGCCGAGGAGGTTCCCGACGCGGGGGATGGTCTTCCCGCACGGTTCGAGGACGGCTTCTACACCCGGCGCGACGACTACGGCGAGGCCTGCATCGTTTTCTGCCCGCACCGGCACAGGACCAACGTCAGCGTCGACGTCTGCGCCGACGCCATAAGCGGGACGGAGGGCGTCCCGCAGGTCGGCACCTTCTACTCGGCCGACGACGATATCCAGGCGGGAGAGAACATGCGCAGCCTCGAGCGGTTCAGGGACAACCGGATGCCGGTCATGGTCGCCACCAAGGCCTTCGGGATGGGCATCGACAAGCCCAATGTCCGGTACACCGTGAACGTCAACTACTCCAACTCGCTTGAGGCCTTCGTCCAGGAGGCCGGACGCGCCGGGCGTGACAGGAGCATGGCACTTGCGACCATCCTCGTGTCGGACTACCGTTACCTGAGGATCAATGACAACTGTCCTGTCAACCTGTTCCGTTACAACTCCCTGAAGGGGCACTGGTTCAAGGAGGACGACTTCAAGGTCGTCCGTCACCATATCTGGTCCTCCTACGGGATCGAGATACCCGACGCGTATATCGGCGTCTGTTCGCCCGACTCTGACCTCATCAAGCTCGACTGCGAGAAGGACAGCAAGCTTTTCAACAAGAAGGGCAAGTGCTTCGGCTGCCCCCAGGAGGGCACCTGCCAGAGGAAACCGCCGCTCCGCGACAACGAGAACTATCAGTACAGGTACGTCCGCCAGTGCTGCCGGTGCAGTGAATGGGGGCGCTGCAGGCTGCGCCGGGTGGACGAGGAGTTCAGCTCCTCCGGCTTCGACGGCATCTGGGGTACGTACGATCGCTTGATGGAGATATGCCGCAAGTACAACTTCAAGCCCGTCGCACGGAACATCGTCTACCAGAGCCCGGACTACCAGCACATGTGGTTCTTCTACACGAACAACTACCCCGGGCGGGCCATCGAGCTGAAGACGATCGGGGAGCTCCTCCTCAGGATCTCCCTCCGTTCCTTCGTCACCGACTCCGAGGACTCCCGTGAAAGGGCGGACGGGACGGTCACCGATGGGAAGGGCTTCCTGGAGGCAGTCATCGGGCAGCCGGTCGGGACAAAGGTCGTCAGCCTGCTCAGCTACTCCCTCGAGGACCAGAACCAGGAGATACTGGATCTCCTCTGCCCAGAGAGGGGGAAGAACGAGGACGAGGCGAAGTGGCTCTCCCGCTGCCTAGAGGCGGTCGACGCGGCCTATTCGAAGGCCATCTACAGGATGTGCTGCATCGGATTCATCGACGACTTCACGCGGGACTACGCCGCCAGGACCTTCCGGGTCATGTGCGAGCGCAAGCCGGACGGTTCCTATTACCGCAACCTGAAGGACTTCTTCCGCCGTTACTTCTCCGAGGTGAAGGCGGAACAGGAAATGAGAAAGGCGATGAACGCCGGCCGAGCCAACGAGGTGCTCGACTGTCTTTCCTATCTGACGGAGTTCATCTACGAGAACCTCGCCACAAAGAAGAAGCGCGCCCTGGACGAGATGCGGGCTTTTTGCAACGAAGGCATCGAGAACAACCGTCGCCAGGACTGGAAACGGACCAACGAGGACCTGAAGGATCATCTGTACTACTACTTCAACTCCAAGTTCGCCCGAGAGGACTACCATGCCGACAACGGTGAGCCCTACTCGCTGACCGTGGACACGGACTACGGAAAGGAGGCTCCTTTGGACGTGGTGCATAAGTACGTCCGTGTCTGGGAAGAGGAGATCGGCGGCACCAACCAGGTCGACAACCTCAAGCACCTGCAGGGCGCCGTCCGCATCATTATGCGCTCCCTGACCCATGACAACCCCGTGATCGACCTGCTGAACGTCTACTGCATCCTAGCCCTCGGCGAGCACCGCAGGAACGGCTCCATCAGGGCCAACCTCGAGCGGAGCTACACGAATGCCTACTGGGCCGCGAGGGAGAGATTCGGCGACCTCAGCGACTTCTATGATTTTTTCAGAAAGTACCGGGAGGACATCTTCGCCCACGGGGCGGACAGGGACTACGCCGACGAGCTCGAGATGATCGAGCTGAACGCCGAGCTTACCTGGCACAGGGACACCGTGGAGAGGATCGGATGGAACAAATAAGCGAAAACAAGAGAACAATACGATGGATAAAGAACAACTGTTGAAGAACATCGCGGAGCTTGAGAAGCAGCTCCAGGGCATCAAGTCCGCCACAGAGCAAGTGAAAACTATTGCCGGAGCCGACAAGAAGCTCGTCGACTCAATCAACGCCTATACGGCCAATGCAAACCAGCTTTTGCAGTCTGTTCAATCCACGGCGAAGGATGATGTAAAAGAGGTCAAGGATGCCGCCATCAAAGAGATAAAGGCAACCGCTAAGGACTTCCAGAAAACCACGTCCTCCCTTGCCACGGAACTGACCGCAAGCATTGACGGTATTAAGTCCACTGCCCTGGAGCAGATGACTGGTTCCTTGGACGGACTTGGAACGAAGATGGACGGACTCGTCACCGGTTTCGGCAAGAGCGTCCAGGACTTGAAGGATTCCGCCAATCAGACAATAGGGGAGACCAAGACCATCTCCGATGGCCTTTCAAGGACCGCTGACAGGCTAAGAACCTTTGTCGACAAGACCGTGGCTGAGCCGCTGGACAAGGATCTGAAGGAGACCGTGAACAAGAGCCTGAAACCCCTCGTTAATGAGGAGTTGCCTAAAGCGTTCGCGCAGTCCCTCGTCCGTATGGAGGAGAGTTTTGACGGTGCCCGTAAGAAGATAGACGATGATTGGGCCAAACGCCAGAAGACCTATGACGACTCCGTCAAGAAACAGCAGGAATCCATCGATTCATCCGTCAGGCAACTGAAACAGCAGGCGGAGTCATTTACTGCGACAGTCAACCAGTTCAAGTCCTCCATCGAAGGACTGGAGACGAAGGTGGGCGAGGCGAAGAATGAAACCGTCCGGGATCTTCGTCAATCCCTTACCGAACAGGCTGACAAGATGAATGGGGCCGTCAACAGAGTGATGACCTCCATCGGAGATACCATGTCCTTGATACGGGAAGAATCGAGAAGCACACTCGAAGCTGTCCATGAACTCAATGGAGACCTGCACCAAGGACTTGAAGGATTCGAGAACTGGCAAAAGGAATTATGTCAGAGCATGAGTGACGGTTTCGACAAAGCTAAGAGTTCCCTCGCTGAAACCGGTATGGCCATTCATACTGACAATGAGGCCACACGCAAAGACGTGGCGGGTGTCTTCTCGTCGGTTAAGGGCAATAAGACCCTGCTGATCATCACGGTCATCCTTCTTGCAATCGTCATTGTACTCCAGTTGGCACCCATGGTACTAAGGTTCCTCAAGTAGCGTTATCATATCCCCTATAATATGTCTGAAAGCGCGCAGCAATACTACGACAGGCTCAGGGAAGCCTACCTGGACAGACGGAACGACGAAGACGCAAAGTGTAAGAACTTCCGTGTCGTCCTGGAGGACTTCTTCCGTTATTACGTGTGTCCCGGAGAGCCGGATACAATGACGTTCTTCGACCTGCAGAAGCTTTGGCACGAGACGACGGGGGATTGGGCGCTCAACCGTTTCGTCAGTTCGGTTCGCGTCGATCTGAACGACATCGTCCATGGCCATAAGCACGCCAAGGGAAAGAACGCGCTGGATTACTATTTCAAGGCGTGCGTCACCATCGTGTTCCGCCTCTCCGGAGAGGATCCTGACGACCGGACAAAGGCGGCATACGGGCTCTTCGATGATGCTTACCTGAAGGAGGTGAACGAGCAACAGCGTGATGCCATCCTGGATGAGAAACGGATAATCTACGTTAATGCCGGGCCAGGTTCGGGGAAGACCAGGATGCTGGTATACAAAGTCATCGACCTCATGGCGAAAGAGAGGAGTGATGCGAAGATCGTCGCCCTTTCGTATACCCGGACATCCGCCAAGAGCTTGAGCGACAGGTTGCAGGAGGCGGCGGACAGGCTGAACCTCGTGCGGCCGACCATCCCGTACAGCGGCACCATCCATTCCTACTGCCTGAACTGCATGAAGGAGTACCGCAGCCGGAACGGTGGGCGGTTCGACTACAGCATCGCTGACGACTCCGAGATTGACGAGATCGTGGAAGACATTTTCTACGGTCTTGACGGGGCCTATGAGCGCGAGGTTATCAAGCAGGTCGTACTGAAGCCAGAAACGGAATGTGACACATCTTTGCGTGATGCCATATCGGAGCGCAAGGACATCTACAACCGCATCACAGTCGGGCAGATACTCAGCCTGTATTACCGGGAGCTCGAATCGAATGACGATTTCGTCAAATGGTGCGGTGAAAGGATGAACCGACTCCTCGTCGACGAGGCGCAGGACCTGACTGTCGAGAATTATCAGATCTTCGACCTTCTTCTCCGCAAGCTGCCGGGACTGAAGATCTTCTTCGTCGGGGATCCCCGGCAGAATATATTCAGCTTCCTCGGCGGTTCGTACAAGCACCTCGACGAGTTCCTCAAGGCCTACGAGGGTGAGGTCTCGATGAGGTATCTGAGTTATTCGTACCGGTGCCCCCAAAAGGTACTCGACTTTACGAATACCTTGCAGTTCACTGATTGTGACAACATTGCCTTGACTTCTCTCAGCAAGGAGGAAGGGTCGATACGTGTCCAGGGTTACGAAGACGAATACGAAGAGGCGAAGTACACGGTCGGATACATCAAGGAGAGAGGAGACTTCGGCAAAATCGCAATCCTTTCACCAAGGCTCAGACCGCTCTCCAAGATTGTTGATGAGCTGAACAAAGCTGACATCTCGTTCACCGTGAAAGGAGGGAGTAATGCCATCAAGCCGCACATACAGGCATTCAACTGCATGAACCGCTACATCGAAAGCAAGGGCAAGGCTATCGGGGCCGCGAATAACCTGTGTGAGAAAATCGAGAAGCCCAAATGCCGGACGCTGAAGGAGTTCGGCCAGACCGAGGTAGGGGAGCAGCTCAACACATTGAATCTGACTTACAACAACGGCAATATGGCCTACATCGAGCTGGCCCGCAAGTTCGTCGGACTCTGCCGCAAGTACCTGCCGTTCGGAGACAAGAGCGAGCAGGATGAGGATTTCAAGAGGTTGTATTCTCTGGTCATCAAGCAGTCCGCTACACCGGCCGACTTCTCGCGACTGTTCAAAACCTGTCGGCGACAGTTCGAGAGCTCGGAGGTGGAGTTCAAGAGTACGGGCCACACGCCGGAAGCGGTGACTATCTCGACAATTCACTCCGCCAAGGGTCTGGAATGGCCGTGCATCATCCTGCCCTGCATGTCGGAGAACAACTTTCCGAACAAGAAACTCCAGGACAGCGTGGATCCCGAAGAGAGGCTTGACGGGCTGAACACGGACCGCAAGCTCCTGTTTGTCGGCGTCACGAGGACGATGAAAGACCTTGTAGTATCATATCCCGCCATGATTAGGGATACACGAACACAGACCAAAGCTTCCAGCCTACTAGGTGCGCTGGCGTTGCTGTAAGGGGCATTGGGAAGAAGAATAAACAGATGGATATCCATTATGAGAGAATTTGATGTAACAGGAGCGGGATTTAGCAGGTGGGTGGGAATCCTCTCGAAAGACGCGTCTGCTCCAAAGAAAGGATTATATCTTATTGCCAACGTGTATAGTGGGCAAGGCTTCGATGTCAAATATGAGGTTCATGAATTGGAGCAAGGGGATCGATTTGATAAAACTGCCCCTGCCAAACCATATTTTCTTCCAATCGCATACCACCTAATCCCAGACGACCAATGGATTAGGACAAACCTCATGTTGCACAAGGGGGAGGGCGCTTGTATACCGGCACCCATTTCTGGGATAGCCGTGATTTCTCTTCTCGACGCCCGATTGCATCATCGCTCAACGGTCACCTATTATCTGGACAAGGTGAATAAGTTCCAGGACGTCACGGTGCTTTTCAAGTGGCAGGATTCAGCTGGTCCTACGTGTTTCTCCGACGAGTATGACGGTTATATGGTTCAAGGCTTCCATATGGCTTACTTTTATGACGTTGATGTTTGCCGCGAGCATATGAGACTGCGGCAAAAGAATGAGCCGGAGTTAATAGGAGAATAAACATTGCCACCCTCTTTTTGTACCATGGGTCTTTTTGATCTTTTCACCGAGTCTGGTAGGACCTTCAATTGGTTGTTCGACAATTATTTCGATGCAACCGAAATGGCATATCAAGCAAAGCTGGGGCAAAATGAAGGAAGATTAAGTTCAAAGCGGTTGACGCGGAATATCCCCACTGAGGATAAAGCATGGCTCGCTGAGCAGGAAAACTCAATTTTAGAGATTGACCGGTGCATAAAAGATGATAGGAAAAAGCAGGAAATCATCGATGTTGCAAAGATATTTAAGCGAGCTTTCCTGTATTTCTGCAAAAAAGAGGGCATCAGTCCTTCATTCTTCTTCTCAATGGATGGTCGACCGTCAATGCCCGGAGAAACGGAATTCAAATCATTCCGCCCATTATCCTCGTTTTCTGCAAAATCATATGAGCGTCCACTATCTCCTTTGAAAGCATTAAGTTTCTGGGATAAGCATTTTCAAGGTTTAGTGGAAGAGGCTCTTGACGAGTATGGATACAAACCGAAGTTTGCTTATGAAAACAACACTATAAGCATCAAAAAGAGGGTGATTGATTTAGCTCATCGCTTCTGTAATACAGAAGGCCACGTAGGTGAGTTGATTTCGCTTTTGGAGAGAACAACGCCACAGTTTCCGTATGGCATCAGATTTCTATACTACAATAAGTTAAGTGTGGATAGATCGGTTGGGCACGAATTAATCTCGGCGATGTATCAGCACATTTCGGAATTCGAAAATTTGGAGAAAGCAATAACGACGTTGGTCGAAAGAGAGACCCTCTGGAAACAATTTGAGGACCAAATACTCGCCAATGATTTGCGGAGGTATTATTATCGTTGTTACTTCAAAGATAAATATGGGAAGGAACAGGTCTCTCTAGACAAATACGAGGCAATAGTAAACGATTTTGATCTTTTCAATGCCTATATTCAAAGGCTAGAGGCAGGTTACGATTCCTTGAAACAAAAATATCCATTTGGTCTCGAAGAGTTTGAAAAACAGAATCCCGACATCCCACATACCGAATATCCAAAGTATTCTTCATCAATAGCCTGGTTAGAAGAGAAAAGTCTAAGTTTCTTGTTTTGTAACAGACAAGCCAAATTGACCCACATTCTGGCGGATACTGTCTCAAACTTGTCTGGGTGGGATGCTTTTATCAAGACAATAGAGGTCCAGTGCGAGGATTATGATCTTAATAGCTTCACCTCGCCTACATCACGCGCATTTATATATAAGTACCTTACCTATGGTGATAATTACACCATGACGGAATATGAACGTTATTATGAAATTGACAAGTCAAGATTCAAGTATTGCTCCGACATTTTCAATACCCGAGCGACGAAAAACTTGGCCGAGTGGGATTCGAAAGAAGTCTTGAACGAGCTGAATTCCGTTCTTACGAATGTCATCCCTGCATACTTGGACATTTTTCGGAATTTGCGCATAGTTCTCGCTGGCGACATGTGGAATTATTTGGGGGATGAGAAAAGAGCTAAGAGCCAAGTACGTTGTTTACCGGCACTTGGGGAATACAATTCCAGAATTGATGTTATAATTAATTATGAGTTTGATGAGAGAGCAGCATGGCTTCCGCATCTTTTCCTGACACTGGAAACGTCACCCGATGTTCTAGATGCGGCAGCACCGAACCATATTCTATCTTCTTTTGTATCTATATCGCTTGGCATCGACTATGAAGAATTGACCAAAATCGAGGAAAAGAGAAGCAAAGAACACCGGGCGCGTCAACTTGATGAACTAAATTCCCTAAAACGAACCAATCCTTTCGGCTTCAGCAGCTGGTGTATGGATAAGTTCGGTTCCGATGATGTGGATTCTCTTCCCTATGATGAAGTTATCCAAAGTAAGAGAGAAATCATAGGCTGTCAACGAAATGAAGAAGCACGTGTTCGGGAACAAAAAAGGAAAGAAGCAGAGAACATAGAAATCCAGAAAGGTATTCGATTATCACAGTTATATCCCGCGGCGCTCAAAGAACTGTTCCCCAGTATCGGCGCGGTATCCACTTTGTCAGACGCGAAGTTCGTCATAAAGGCAGAAGATCAACTGAAACAATATGATATCCTTTTCTGCAAAAGAGACGAATTATTCGTCCATCAAAGGACAGTCCATGGACTCCCACATAAGTATTTTTGGGATTACTTCTCAAAAAGGAAGTACGGAGAGTGCGTGACACCGGAGGCAGAGAGGAACCGCCAGGTTATTTGGTTGTTTAAGGACGGGAGGATAACTAAGCAACCGATTGAAATGGTATCCAAGTTTCTTAAGGGCTCCAAAATCAATTCGTACGCATCGAATATCACCTTTGTCTGTATCCCCGCATCGAATCAGTACGACAATACGAATCGATATGCAGATTTTTCCTCTGGAGTATGCTCTGCTCTCGGGTTTCGTAACGGATTCCCTCACATACGGGTTACCAGCGACGTAACACCTAGAAGGATGGGTGGTACCCGACGGCCGGAGCTTGAACTAGACCATATTTTCTTTAGGGATTCTTATGTTTTGCTGTTTGATGATGTTGTCACCAGTGGTTCGACGGTTTGTTTTATGAAGAATTTGCTGGAAGAAGTCGGTGCGCATTGCATCGGAGTCATCTCGCTCGGTAAGACTGTCTGAGCCGTTAGTGTTATTTCTAGAATTATATTGGTTTAATTATAAAACATATAGCTTAGCATGTTGTAACGCTCCAATTAAAATTATATTTCATCGTCTTTTTCAAAATAGTCTTTCAACATGTCTGAATTGATAAAGCATCAGTGTCGCCTAGTGGGTGATACCCTCACAATACCTGAGGGTATTACTCAAATCGAATCTTACGCTTTTTCTAATCGTGAAGACATTGTCAATGTCATTTTTCCAGGTTCCCTTACATCGATAGGCATTTATGCATTTAGTCATTGCTCACGACTTAAAACTGTCCGTTTTTCTGAAGGGTTACTATCTATTGGTGCATGCGCTTTTATAGAGTGCCAGAATCTATCATCTATCTCTCTACCAAACAGTTTAACCCGCATAGGAGGAGATGCTTTTTATGGCACAGGAATATCTAGCATTACTATTCCGGCTAATGTTGAGGACCTTTCTGGTAATCCTTTTAGAAACTGCGGCCAATTGTCTTCAATCTATGTGTCAAGGGAGAATGCGCATTACTTCTCAGATGGGAACTGTATCGTGACCAGAGAAACAAATGTGTTAGTATCAGGTTGTACTGGTTCTATTATTCCCCGAGATGTCGTTGAAATTGGGAAAAACGCTTTTGCCAATTGTCGTGATCTTGTTACGCTGGATTTGCCAGGGAATCTCAGATGTATTGGCGATAGGTCGTTCGAAGGATGTGATTCCCTCTCTTATGTTGAAATACCCAATGGAGTTCAGGTCATAGGTCACCATGCCTTTTCTCAATGTAAGAGCCTCAAGAGTATTATTCTGCCAAATAGTATACGTATAATTGAAGAATTCGCTTTTAGCGGTTGCATCTCCCTTGTTGAGATTGAGATTCCCAACAGTGTTGAATCAATTGGAAGGAGCGCTTTTGCCTTTTCCGGACTCTCTCGAATTGACCTTCATGATAGTATTAAGAGAATCGGTCTTCACTGTTTTGATTCTTGTTCTCAACTCCAATACGTACGGCTTCCTCAGCTATCTCATGGATATTTTTGTGACCTTGAAGGTAATGAAGTTGGCCCTCATAATTATTTCGAAAGAGATGAGAAGTACTTTGAAAATAGCAATAATAGCATTCCGGCAACGCTTTTGCGCTTCAATGGATTATCCAGATGGTTATTTGAAGAAGAAAGTAGGTGGTTATTTAAGGCGTGTGATAAAGTATCTACAGTAGAATTAGCGATAGAGTCTTTGCCTGATCAAGAGGGAGGATGGGGAGTAGCATCATGGCCAGGAGTTGTACAGGCTTTAATTGCAGATGGTGTCAATCGAATAGGTAGTTATTTCTTCATGAATTGTGAGGACCTCAATGATGTGTGTATCCCCGATAGCGTCACATCTATTGGCTGTGGCGCTTTCCTTGGTTGTAGAGGGCTTAAGAGAGTGAAATTGCCGCCTAACCTTCAAGATATTGGAGAATCTGCTTTTTCAGATTGTGGGCTTGAGGAAGTTACTATTCCTGAAAGAATAACGACATTAGAATATGGTGTATTCAGTCATAATAGTAGTTTAATAACAATCCGAATTCCAGCTAACGTAACGACGATAAAAAGTGGTGCATTAATCGAATGTGGGGCCCTAAGCACAATAGAACTATATCATAAGAACCCCAATAGTCTAACCATTGAATTTCCTTTTTTGAAGGATCCTGCTTATGAATATTTCGAAAAACCCACAGAAAGAATAACCATTAAGGTTCCGGTTGGTACCGGATACGCCTATCGACACCACCCTCTTTTCTCACATTATACAATCCTTCCAGTATTGTAACGTTTATTGACGTTTCTCTCCATTACTTAACATAACGTAAATTGTGTAACAAGTTTTAATAGGGGATACTGTAAGCTTCGAACAAAGGGTGTCATGACGCTCAATTCATATTCCGTTAATGATCAAGAACGCTTGTGACCAATAACGGTCGTCTTTATAAGCTTGAACAGAATCCTTCGGGACATATAGATGCACGCCATGGTCCGAAAGAAATCTTGTATCTCCAATTTTAGGAGGGACTGGTGATAGACAAAACACCTGTTGAAGTCTAGACGTGTACGGGACCTTACCAATTGAAGTAATCGAAGATGGGATAAATACACGTTCAACGCCATCGCTATAATAAAACTCCCAAGGTATTGATCCCCACTCTTCAGGAACGTACAGTTCTCTGACACATTCCTTGTACTTTGCGGTTTCCTTCTGAAAAGTTTCAAAACGATCCCTTGTCTGTCTATATGCGGCATCATTAGCATAGGCCTCGCGCTCGAAACGCAGTATCAGATCGTAGGCTTCTTCGCCATACTTCACGAGATTATCAAAGAAACCAAAAATCGCCTTGTACTGCGATGAGTCACTCCATTCATCTTTAATCCTTGAGTAACCTTCTCCCGGATGATTAAAACTGAGATCAGAACGAAAGTCCCTTTTTTTTGTCAAGCCTGTCACATTCACATATTCAAGTACGAGGCGAAGGTCACTTGCCCGTCCGGTAATCTTGAATGATGAGAAAACGTACCCATGATAATTCACAGAACTGGGGGCACCATTCAAATCAACTACTTCCGCAGTATAGTGGCTATATGTTGAACATGAGTATCCCTCGGTCTTTTTTATGATACACAAAAATCCTTCATTCGGGATATCCGCCAAACTATCATAGCTTCTATATTCGAAAGTTGCTGTTACAACATCAAAGTGAATCATGCTATTTACTGTCTTTTGATCTGGGCGAAGATAACTATAATATCTTACCTCAGGTTCGTTCTCTTTATGCTTTACTTTTTACAAAGCGGACTGGTAGCTTGAATCCTTTGAAGACCTGCATATGTCGCTTTGTCGGAGGCATCGACACATTTTTTCTTTCGATCATAACCGCATTATAATAGTCATTCGGTTCTTTCTCGGCACTGAGCCAGAAAAAGATCTTTCCCCTATCTGCTCTTTGAGAACCCTTGTACAATCCCTCATCGACAAAAACAATTTCATTCCCATTTGGCCCGACACATCTTACCTTCATGATATTGATATCATCACTATAATAATGATAGACCCACTCACAATTATTACTAAGTTCTTCCCACTGCTCATCAGTGGGAATCGAGAATCTAATCGCCTTGTCGTATGGCAAAAACTCTGTATTACTCTCTTGTTCAAGATTCTTTGACGCCCATAGTGTTCCGCTCGGCAGTCCGAGATCAACAAATTCTCCCGCATCCCCAGCGATGTTCGTAATCAGCGTCTCCCTGCTCTCATTATACCCATCCCGATACCCGTCCTCATATGCTTGTGCAATCATTTTTGTAAGACAATCCTGTGCCTTGTTCGCCGCGTATTCTTCGGCTCGTTTCGTAATATCCATATAAGTACTCTTTAGGTTATCAGTTATGCAAAAATAAGCA
>Ga0247611_10008304_pt1 | contig 12832 bp, 1 predicted proteins | sample 177DNAGHGhighgp2_FD_192422 | JGI IMG/M metagenome (GOLD analysis project Ga0247611, IMG submission 192422) | Sheep rumen microbial communities from Palmerston North, Manawatu-Wanganui, New Zealand - 1770 DNA GHGhigh gp2 | ecosystem: Host-associated > Mammals > Digestive system > Stomach > Rumen ... | reverse complement strand
TAGGACAAACGCCTTGATAGGGTTGAATTGCTTCCGGTACTGAAGGTGTTTTGCGATAGACTCGTTCGTCATTTAGCGATAACAAAAAGCCTGTTTGAGTGTAAAGCCTGCCGTATTTATCGCAGTCTTCTTCTGTGCTACTTTTGGGACACGTTGTTTCGAATTTGTATCCGATGGTCTCTCCCATTAATTCATCTAGTTCGCTAACAATAGTTGTTTTATAGTCTCTGATGTCAAAGTTAAGATTTTCTGCCATCCAAATTTGATTTCCTATTTTCGTGGTTTTGTATACTTTGCCATCGCGCTCGTCTGTTAAGAGACCTGTTTCAGGATTGTAATTTGTTGAATTTTGTGAACTTGATGAACTTGATACGGGTTCATTTTCACTTGATGATACAGGTTTTGTGATACTTGATGAAGAACTCTCAATAGATGAACTGGAGCTTTTGCCCGAATCTATTGATGAACTTGATAATTCTGGTGGTTCTTGGGCGCTTGTAGCGCTATCTCCGCATGCTGAAAGCATTGCTGTTAGAGAACAGATTATAGAAAAGTGGATTATTTTCATAGTTTGTCTTTCCTTTTTATTGTCAAAATAGCAAAAATACATCAATAAGGATTTCTTATGCGAAAAAAATGTTGTTGTATAATATGTTTTATTTATTGTAAATAAAATTTAACAATATTACTTTTTTTTGAATACAAACATTGTTTGTTAAACTTTGTTAGAAAAGTAAGAAAAAAAACACTTTACGTCTAATTTACTTAATATTAAATTTCTCAGGTTTTAAAACGGGAGTTTATTTTGTCTAAGATAATTTCTTCAATATATTTTGTATGTTTGTTTAGTGTTTTGACATTCGCACAGAGTGTTGAACAAGGACAAATTTATAACAAATATGCTACGGCTGCAGAAGAAGGAGTAAATCTTTTTTCTGGAACTTCATCGTTGAGTCGTAATTTGATTACAATATCATCAGGACGCGTGTCTGCTTCCGTTGAATTGAATTATTTTGGAAATGTTAGTGAAGTTGTTGCTAATAAAAATGATATTGCTCCAACAAGTTGGGTGGGGCTAGGATGGTCTTTGGGGCATGCTAGAATTGTAAGTGAAGATGCAGGGACTATGTGGATGGGGGATGATTCTTATTTCCTTGAAACATCGAGTGGCTTGAAATATAAAATTTTAAAAAGCGGAAAGAATGCTGATAATTCTGATAAATGGTGGATTGAGTCCTTGCCTTATTGGAGCGTAAAACCCTTTATAAAAAATGTTCAGTTTGGAAACAATAATTATGATATTGTTGTTGGATGGGAAGTTAGGGATGATGCTGGTAATAAATATCTTTATGGTGACGATTATGGAAATGGTAATTATTATGAGTATGTCGCAAAAAGAAATGCTACTGAATATACATTAGCCAATCCCTATTCCATTGGTGTTGTTGGTGTTATTGACAATGGACGAGATGAATTGTTTCCTAAAGCTTGGAACTTAAGAAAATCTGAGGATTATGATGGTAATTATTTGGAATATAAGTATGAACAATTTGTTGAAAAAGTTCTTATTCGTCACTATATTGAGTTGCTTTCTCAATTAATTCCTGCTTATACAACTCCTAGTATTAATTCGTATACAAAAGAGTGTTATTTAAAGTCGATTAAAACATCTCAAGGGGAATCTGTTGTTTTTGATACAAAACAAAAGGATTATAAAAATGAATTTATAGATAAAAAGGGTGAAGTTGAAAAAGATGCATCGGATTTAGATGCTTATATAGATCCTATAGAGAGGCGTTATCTATCTAAAATTACTGTTCAGAAAGAAGTTGTAAATAAAAATGGTGAAAAAGAACAAATAACTATCAAGAATATTGATTTTTGTTATAAACCTTTGAATGTAGAATTTAACAAAGAAAAAAACTCGGATGGAAAAAGTGTTGTTGACGATAATTCAGAGTATGTTAAACGCTTGTTGATTTCTGTTGCAGAATCATCAGAAAAGGGGGAAATTCAAAAAGAACTGTATTCTTATTATGAAAATGATTTTGATCCTGATACTAAACTTCCATTGAATGTTGGTGCTCTTCGTTCTGTGAAAAGCAATAATTGCGGAACTGTAGAATATATATATGAAGAACAAGAGCTTAATAGTCAGAATAGCAAATACGCTGTTCAGTATGATGAACTTCCGCTTGTAAATATTATTATGGGTACCTTGGATGATGGAACAACTTATATTGCTGGTTTGAATAAAAATGAAAAATTGGTTCAGGTTTACCATCGTATAAATGGTGGTTGGAAATTGATTCAGAATCTTAATAAAGATTCTTACAACGGAAAGACTAAAATTGCGAAGTATGATTCTGAAGGACAATTTATTGCTGGTGATAAAAATTGGTTTATATATGAAGAAACAGAGTCTGAAACGTATAGACCATATGTGTGGAATGGACTTTTTTGGGAAAATCAAAAAGAAATTGTAGATGGAAGTAGTCGTAATTTTGTTGAACCAGGACCGGGATATATACTTATGGCTAGACTCGATGATGAAAAAATTACTTTAACGATGCCTTGGAATATATGGAATGGCGGATCTGATGATGCAATAATGGATAGATCTGCTGATGATGATGAAAATGATCGCTTGTTTACTGCGATTTTTACTTCCAAAAATCATTTTGGTGTATTCTTTAAAGATAAAGGAGCATTTAATAGTGGCCATTTGAAAATTTTTTCATTTCAACCAGATAAATCAATAAAACAAACTTATGATGAAGATGATTTGGATGATGATAACCATTACGGTTTTCTTGATGATAATATTTTAATTGGTGGTACAGAAGGTAGGGATTTGACAGGACAATATGCGAAGGCATATCATTTTTATGAGAGTGATAATAGGGAACCAAAGTGGGCTAAATTTAATCTAAAAGAACTTGATGGTTGGCAGGGATATGTTGATATTATGGGTATGGGGGATGGTTATTTTGTTCTCCGACATAATGATAATGATGATTTGTCTTTGTTTGAATTTGATGGCTTAATATGGTCTGCAAAAGTAGATGGACGCAATATGGTTCATCAGGATTATGATCCGAAAACGGAAGCAGAATGGGTCTCGTTTAATGGTTATAATTATTTTGCAGTTCTTTTCCCTTATATAGAAAGACATTGGTATTACAATTATATTAGACCTGAACGTAATTATGGGTATTATTATAAAGAAAACAAAGATTGGAAATGGAAAACTCTTTATGAAGCTGATAGTAAGAGTGAGGATAGAAGGAAAATATATGCAGGAGCGGAATGGTTTGTTGTAAAGGAACATCAAAAGGCTTGGATTAATAATGGCAAGGAGTGGAAGGAAGAAGAATGGAAAAATGATAATAGCAGTGATTTCCCGTTTTATGGGGATAATATTCGTTCTTTAAATGGTGATTTTCTTGTTGCGGAATATGACAGGAAAAGTTGGATTATCTATAAGAAAAAAGATTCTTTTACATCAGGAATAAATGGTTTTTTGGTTAAATCAAAAATTGTTGATGATCCCATATCTGATAAAAACATAGTGTATACCTATGGTTACCATACTTTAGAAAGTGGTTATCCGATTTATGACTATGTTACAAAATCGCCTGTAGTAAAGGGTGCCTATGTTATTTTGCCTGAAAATGTTGGGCGTGTTGAAAAAATACTGTGTGATGGCAACGGTGATATGGCTGGGGTTGCCAAAGGTCAAGTATGCAAGGAGGCCTTCTATCAAGAAGGTTTGATGAATGGATTACATCCTTTGAATAAAACAGAAAAGAAATATAAACGCTATAGAGGGAAAAATAATTCTTGGCCTAATTTTATTTATTTAGATCAGTTAACAGAGGTTACTACTGAAAATAGAAATATTAGAACTAAGGAGTCGTATAGTTATGCAGATGAACTGAATGATTTGAAAAAGTCGATTATTGTAAAAAATCTCAATACCGGAAAAAATATATCGGAAACAGTAAATGTTTTTGCTGCGGAAGTTGATGCCTATAAAAATGAAATAAAAAAGGATAATCGTTTAATTGAAAAAGCTGCAGTATATCAGTGTGTTCCTGATTGTAATAGTGGTAAGGTTGTTTCTGGTCATGCAAATAAATATGTTAAAGACGACAAGGATACGGATGATCAGAATCATGTAAATGGGGTAAAACTACGTATTTCTGAAGAGTGGAGTTATTTACCTAAAGACCAAAAAGATTCAAAGTTCTCATTTGATTGGAGTAAATCTAGTTTTACTTCATGGAAAAAGACAAAAACTTATTCTCATTTTTATCGTGGCTTACCTACTCAAAGTGAAGATCTTTTGGGTTTAAATACTTCACTTTTATTCGATAAAGGTGCATCCAATAAAGTTCATGCTACTGTAAATCATGCTGGTATAGATGAAATCCTTTTAATGCCTGGTGATACTTGTGGTATAAAAAATTGGGATGAATATAAATGCAAGATTGTCTCGTTGAATGGACGTTTTTTTGAAAAAAGCGATCCTAATGCCAATAATGTGGATTATGGTCGTTTTTCAAATAAGGCGGTTTATGTTATGGGAGGCAATGATTTATCTGGATATGTTTTGCATGCAAAAAAATCGAAGTACCGTTTTTCCGCTTGGGTCCAGGGAACTGATTTTGGAAATGTGCCTAAGTCCCTTAATTTGAAGATTAATGAACAAAATGCAAAATCGTTCCCGTTGAAAGGCAAGGGGGAATGGGAACATGTTGACTGGGTTGATGAAAGTGAGTATAATAAGAATTCTACAATAGCCATTTCTTTATCTTCTTCAGATGGTTCAGAAATTCGTTTGCAGGATATAAGATTTGTTCCTGTTGATGCCTCTGTGAGTGTTGAATTTTACGATAGGGTTTGGAACAAGCCTATTGCATCTGTAGATGATCGTGGTTTAGGCTCGTATTTTGTATATGATGATCAAGGACGAGTTATTCAAACTTATGGCGAAAATGCAAAACGTGAAGTACTTTTAAAAACAAAGAATACGTTTGTTCCTGGCATGTGTGGTGTTCCTGGTGCTAATTACTCATTGAGAAAGTTGATTATAAATGGTTTTGATGTTCCTTTAACTGGTACGCCGGGAACTATAGATTTAGCTGTTGAAGATGATATTGAAGAATTGGATATATCATGGGAAACGATTGTTGAGGGCGAACGCGTTTATTATAGATTGTATGAAAATGGTAAAGAATCAACATCAAGTTATGTTCAAGATGATTGTTGTGCAAGCTCAAAGAAACTTGTACGGGATTTTGATGGTATGTCTATGGTTTTGGATATAGCTGTATCGACAACAGACAGACCATATCGTATAACGTTGAATAAATCTACAACGGGGTGGGTTGATTATGGTAAAAACTTAGGTGTTGGCTCAGTTCCGGTATTTTTCTCTAGTAACAATGTCTCTGGTATATTCTATTTAAATGATGGTGATTTAAACAGAGCTTATTATAATGTTTCTGATTGGAAAAAATATTCAGAAAAACAGAATACGTTTATTGAATATATTGGTAGTACTGTGAATCAAGGCTCTAGTTATGTGTTTGCACTTCCCGATTTAACAGCTAACAATTATAATGAGGTTCTTGTTGACGCTTTGGGAGCCAATGCAAAAGGGATGTTCTCTACTATTTCGTCATTACAAGATAATAAAGATAATAAATTGGTTAGACAATCTGATTTCGAAGGTGCTGGTGTAAAAAGTCGTCATTATAGAATTGCTTCTAACCAGAATAATACGGAGTCTTATGTCGTGTATGAAAAAATATCTTCTGTAAAAACGGAACAAAAAGTTAGCGATGAAAGACATAAAAAAGATAATCCTAATACTTCTGTTGTTAAAACGATGGAACTTGTTAAGAAAGATACTTTGCTTATTGCAAAGAAATTGCAGGGTAATGGATGGATTAATTGTGGGATAGTCTTGAATTCTGGGGTTGAGGATGTCTCATTAGCGGTTGGACCGCAAAATATTCCGTATGTGGCTTATATAGGAAAGTCAGCTTCTAGAACTGTTACTAAAACCCTTATTGATGATCCTGAAGGTAAGCTTAATAATGTAGATCCTGATGTAAATCCTGAAGGAATTCCTGATAATTTAAAGGATACATATTCCGAACAGCAATTTTATGTCGTTGTTAAGCATTTAGAAAAAAATGATGGTTCTAATAAGTGGATTGGTTATAGTTCCAATGATGGCGATATTCTTCAGCTAAATGGTCAGGATTTGCTTGGTGCAAAGAAAGTTAAGTTGGCTTCAGATGGAAACAATATTTATATAGCAGTTTTGTACGATGAACTTCAAAATAGCTCAAAATTTGCATTAAAAGTATTTAAATTGGAAAGGGTTTCTAATGAATTAAAATTTATAGAAATTGTTGATTCTTTTGTTGGGTCTAGTACTATAGCTTATTTAGATGAATATAATCATTTTGATTTAGAAGTAAGTAGTGGTGTTCCTTATTTGTCTTTTGAAAATGAAGATAATGACAATTATGTCTCTGTGTTGAAATTTGATTCTGGTCGATGGAAATCTATTGGACGACCTGCTTTTGCAAAAATAAGTACTGAAAAATATAGCTTGGATTTTGCTATGAGCAATAACATACCCTATGTCGTATTTAAGGAAAGTGAAGAATCCTCAAATACTAAGCGTCAAGGAAAAATTGTTTCCAAAAAATATTCTACAAATGATGATATGGATTTGACTATTTCATCTATTGGTGATAAGGATGCTTCGTCATTGTATGGAATGTTTAGACAATACATAATGAATTATAAATATGATGTGTCTAAAACAACAAACCAAGTTACGTTTAATATTCTGCTTAGTAATGTTAATCATGTTAGAGCTGTTAGCATAAAAAATAATGGAAATGAAGTGTTTAATTGGAAAAAACATACAAACATATTTAGTTTAGCGTTATTTGATCATCGGAGAAATGGAGACTTGTCTTCTGCTATTGTTCCTTTGGTTAATGGAAAAAATAAAATACAAATTCAGGTTTGGGGTGAAAATGCAAAAACGCTTACATATAATTTCACGATACGTAAGGATTACGTTGCTGGATTATCTGTAAAAGTTAAAGATGTAAATGGAAACGAAGCTCTTGATGTTTATAAAGTTGTTGATGGTGTCCCTATAACAAGTCCTACCGCTGAATTTGATAATTCAAGTTCTTCGGCTGTTATGATTCCTGGTAATCCTACAGTTGCAATTACTCCTCCTGACGATGGTTCTAATACGAAAAATATTTGCTTAGAACATAATTCTGCATGGCGCATGATTGTTAATGGTTGTATTTTCTCAAAGAACGAATGCTTTGAATATGATTTTGTCAATCGTACCATTATTGTTCCTGCGGAAAAATGTAAATATACAGATGATCCATTGGCTGGAAGTTCAAGTAGTACGGCTCCTCAGTCTTCCTCTAATACATCAAAGATTACGTTTGTTGATAAGGATGGAAATGAACAAGATTTTGATATTGTTGTTATTGATGGTTCTAAGCCTACAATTATAGGGTATTCTTCATCTTGGTATAATTTGGAAAGTTCTAGTTCGTCGACACCGAGTGGCGATATCAGTAGTTCTAGTGATATTTCTGAAAATTCTTCATCATCTTGGATTGATATTGATAATTCTAGTTCGTCGATTGAAAATACAAGTTCTTCAAGTCAGATAGACGAATTTAGTAGTTCGAGTTCTATTCCAAGTAGTAGCTCTTCTATTCCAGATATCAGTAGTTCTTCTGCAATAGAACATAGTGAAATTTATGGAGATGTTTTGCCAGGTACAGCAATCCCACAAGATTTCGGATATCTTCTTGATTATAAGTTTGTTGGTGGCGAAAAAATCACATTTGCAAATTATGTAACTGTTAATAATGGTGATTTTATTGCCGGGTTAATTGATGTTTCTGCGAATGCACAAATCCATGGAATATTGATGTCTTATGGAAATGTTTTCGTGGGAAGTAATGCATATATCCACACTTTTGTTGTGGGTGGTAATAAAGAAATTCAACAGGGTGCGATTATTGAAAATTATCGTGAAGAATCTGTAGCCGTTCCTCAAGTGCCGACAATGTCGTTCTCATATGGCATTGATGATGTCAATGTGATGTCGGATAATCCGGTTGTTCTGCATCCGGGAAGTTATAGAAATATAAATGTATTTACAAATGCTTCTGTGGTGTTTGAACCTGGTGTTTATTATATCAAGTCTCTTTATGTAGCACCTGATGCATCGATTGATTTGCAAACAACTCATGAACGAGTTCAATTGTGGATTCAAGATGATGTTAGCATAGGCGATAGATCTACGTTCTATTGTAGAGGAGGAGCTTCAAAGTGTTTCATCTATGGGAATAATACAGGGTATATGTATCTTGGTGTTAATGTTAATGTTGACGCCTATGTTGCTTACCCATATGGTTATGTGGAACTTGCTCCTAATGCCACATTGTCTGGGGCTATTTGGGCAAAATCTGTAACTGCTGGTGCAAACGCAATTATTAAATAGGAGATAAAAAATGAAAAATTTGATTGCTTTTTTACTTGTTTTTTTGTCAAGTTTTCTTTACGCTGATGTGGAATCTCCTAGATATGATGACGAATCTGTTCATTTAGGTTTGCCGAGCTGGGTGACATTTAGCGGTGGTGAAACAATTGAATATCCTGAAGCAACGACTACGTCTTTAAGAAGGGCTGATATTCATCTTCCTGAATCGCACTATGTAAATCTTATGGGTGAAACCTATAAGACGCTAAGAGTTGATAACTGGGGAAATGTCTATTTTGTTCCTGAACAGGAAAGGAAAGATTCACTTTGGTTTGGTTTAGAATTTGGTTTGAATAATAATGATTTTACGTGGAAAGCGTATGATGGTAATGAAAATGATGATAATAACATAAATCAAGACCCTCTTATGATTGTTATTAATCAGAATTTTAAACGAGGCCGTGATCAGTATGTTGTTCAATATGTTATATATACTGATGGTGAATTGCAAATTCAATTGTGGCGAAATGGGGGATATGTAAGAGAGTGGCCCAGTTGGTTTTCGCCTATTTACTTTGATGGAACAAATCGGTATACAACCTCTAGACTTCCATATATAGGTACAATGGAATTGTTAGGCCCTAATGGTTTACGTCCAGGTTGGATTGCGAAATCGTTGGTGCCGTCCGATGCTGATGATATTTTGTTTGAAATGTCACAAAATGGTAAGGGACTACATATTTCTGTTGATGGTTCTAGTAAGGATTTAGGCGGAATTATTGCTTATGATAATTCTAGGGAACACCCTGTTGTAGGTAGTTTTAGTGCTATTGATATTCAAACAGAAGGTTTTCCTGATGATGACTTTCTTCCTTTTAAATGTTGGTATTTTAAAGAATTTTATGGAACCAATTCTGCAAATTATCCTTTAGATAAATCATTTTCAAAGGGAATATCCTCTTTTACATTAACACGTGATGATTTCCAATATACGTGGAATGCCTATATGTATAATTCAAGAAAAGGTAAGGATGATAGTTTTTTACCTCTTCTCACAGAAAATGAAATTGCTTTTATCAAGGCTCCTGCCATAAAATTTCAGCGTGTTGGTTCACCATCTGGTACTCTGCTGAGAAATTTTGATTTTTATATTACTTCTATTAAATATCATTTAGATCAGCTTCCTTCTGTTCAATTTTTGCCTACACGAACGAAAGCGTTTTTGAAAATTAGAAATGAAGATGGTGGAAGGTTTGAAACTCCTGAAGCAAAGGGTGAATATGACAAAAAGTCTGGTTACACTGTTTATGAAATGTTTAATAACCAAAATGTTATGGGAACAATAACGTCTTTTCCTGGAAATGTTATTGATAAAATTAGTGTTATAAGAAAAGGATGTTATGATCATGCTGAAATTGGTGGTGAAAAAATACCTTCTTACGTATGTAATGTAGAATTAAAAAAAATATCGGACGAAAAAGTTGAATTTAATGCATCTGTTTTTGATGGAACAACTGTTTTTAGTATAACTTATAAAAAATGCTCTAAACGTGAATTGACTATTATTCCAGAAATTCAAAAGACTGAAGTGTATATGAACACAGCCAATGGTGTGAATGTTTATGAAACAGCTTCCATAATGAATGCTTTTGGAAATGTTATTCAAAAGCAAGAAAAAATATCTTCGGATAAATTTGCGGTTTCGACAAGTTATAGTAATAAATTAAACCAAACGACTTTTTCTCCGATGACGTTTATTCATAAAAATCCATCAGGAGATTTCGAATATGTTGATTTGGCTTGTAAGAATTGTATTGGGTTAGCTAATAGTTATTATGCTGGTCAAAATCCAATTGATCAACCTGATGCTTTGGGCTTTGCGTATTCTGAAGTTGATAATTTAAATGGAAAAGGCGGTGCAATAAATTCTGTTGCTGGTATTGCAAAACGTTCTTTTGCATACCAAACTGAAAATAATATAAAGACATGGTCTATCCCAGTTCAATCTGAAGATGACTTTATTCCATTTGAAAAACTTGAAGAATGGCAAATTGAAAAGAAGTATAATGATAATATTGGATTGGCTTATAATAAAAACTATACTTTAACGATAATTAGAGGTGATGATGGCAAGTATACGCAGAAAATAACAGATAGTGATGGTCTTTTGAAATCGTCTTGGATTTATAATGGTTCAAATGCAATTATAAATTTGTATGAATATGATGAGTATGGTCATCTTAAAGAACAAAAATTGAAAAATGACTTGCGTCTTGTTGAAAAAAGTACCTATGACGCTCAAGGTCGATTAAAAACTTCTGAAAGTAATGATCGTGGTTTGAATGAATATAAGTATGATTCTTTTGGAAGGTTAAGGTATACACGCAATGCAATGCAGAAGAAAAAAGGCGAATTTTCTGTGCTTTTTTATGATGAATATGGTAGGACTGTGGCTTTAGGTGTTGCTTCTGCTGGAGAAAATGATTTTAATAATACCGATGGTGAAATATCCGAGGATAAAATTCGTTATGTTTCTAAAACGATTTATGGAAAACCTGATGCATTGATTCTTCGAAAATATGTTATGGACCAAAATTTAATCAATGAAATTTTAACTAGTATGGACAATATTCGTCCAAGTGATATTAGTTTGAAAGCTTCCTTTGATGGTGAGGGACATGTTGCTAAAGTAGTGATGTCTTCCTATGATGTTGAGGGGATGTGTGTTGATCGTTGGATTGTACTTGGCTTGAAGGGATTCCCTGCAATTCGTTTGCATTATGAGTATGATGATGCTAAAAAACCTATAAAAACATCTTATAGTTTGTGGGAAAATGGTGCATGGAATGAAAAAACACAAAGAACTAGAAGCTACGATAACAAGGGAAAATTGATGTGGATTAAGGAAAATAATGAATATTTAGCAAAATATACATATACAGAAAATGGAAATATCTCACAAAAAGAGTATTTTGATAAAGGCTCTTCGGTTATGAAAAAATCCATAAATATTGATGTCTATGGTCGTGTTACTGATGTAATTTATAAGGATGATGCTGGCAAGGAAATTTATTCTACGAAATTAGGCTTTTTTAATGATTTAACCAATAAGGTATTGTCTTCAAAACACTCTTGGAATGATGTGTTGAATGGTGGTGATTTTGAACGTATTGGTTTATATAGTTATGATTATAATGATAGGCTTACCACTGTTGTCGGAAGTTTTGCTGCATCTTATGAATATGATGATATTGGTAGAATGAGTAAAAAAGTCGAGGGAAATGATGGAATCGAGTTTTCCTATTCAAATCCGAGCTATAGGCCTTCGGGGTATAGTGTCAATGGTGAATCTGATGAGAAAAATGTTGAATATTTTAGATATGATGCTTCTGGAAATATTTGGTATGATAAGCATAACAAAGTTGTTTATAAAAATTCTGAATTGGGTCAACCATTGAAGATTACTAGTTTCTCGGTTATGCCAGACCAAATAACGTTAGATGATGTGTATGAAGTCAAGGGTAAGAATAATTTTGCTAATGTGGAAGCCGTTGTAGATGTTGCTTATGATGAGTCTGGTAATCGTCTTTGGTATTCTGTTGATAATAGAGTTCGCAATGAAAAATGGATTATGGTAACGCTTCCTGGAATTGGTAAATTTAAGTCTAGCAATCCATCAGCGGCAATGCCTTTGTATGAATTTGTTCAAAAAGATTTAGTCTCGGGTGGTTATCGTGATGCTGCTGACAACATTCACTTACCCATTTTGGATGCTCAAGGGAGTGTTCGAGGATTTGTATCGTCACAAGGCCTTGAAAGTGCTTATGATTATTATCCATATGGTACTGTTATAGATGTTTCACCTAATGGTGGTGATGATAATCGTCGTTGGCAAAGTAAGGAATTTGACAACGAACATGGTAAATATTATTTCGGTTCCCGCTATTTAGACCCGTTCTTCGGAATGTGGATGAGTCCTGATCCTGCAGGTCAGTTTGCTAATCCCTATACTTATGGAGGAGATCCTATAAACTTTGCAGACCCAAATGGTGAAGAGGTCATCACTGCGGGGGTTATTGTTACTGCAGCCATTGTGGGGGCTATTATTGGTGGCGCTACGGCTGTTTACCAGTGTACAAAATATGGAGCTGGAAGTTGTTCCGTTGGAATTACGCAAGGAACTGTTGTTGGCGCTGCTGCTGGTGCTGCTGGCGCTGCTGCTGGTGGTGCTGTAGCGGGGCTTGCTGCTGGTGCTGGTGAAGGGGCTATTGGTGGTGG
>Ga0247611_10008303_pt1 | contig 12832 bp, 15 predicted proteins | sample 177DNAGHGhighgp2_FD_192422 | JGI IMG/M metagenome (GOLD analysis project Ga0247611, IMG submission 192422) | Sheep rumen microbial communities from Palmerston North, Manawatu-Wanganui, New Zealand - 1770 DNA GHGhigh gp2 | ecosystem: Host-associated > Mammals > Digestive system > Stomach > Rumen... | reverse complement strand
CATTGTCCAAAAGAGGAATATGCCCCTTTTGGTCCTCTCTACGAGGATCCTCTAATTTAATCCAATCCACATCATTGGGAACAACTTCATCGGGTTTTAACACTTTGTTTATCAGACGGGCAATCATGGAGCCACAACGGTTCAGTTGGCCGACACCAAAATTCCTCTTTTTACCATCAGTTTTGCTGCGCTCCATCTTATCAATCAGATACTCCTTATACCGATTCAGTCCTTTCTGGCTAAAGATCTTCATCGTCCTGTCTCTTGCCGGTAAAGTATCAACAAAACGATAAAACTCACTCAAGAGAGATTCATTCTGTCGTTTTGTACTATCTTTTATTGAAGGCTTCATCTTATGATAATGCTCCAATGCGTCAGCAATAACCTGTTTGATGTCTTTTTTATCTTTCTTGGCCATATCTTGATCGGTTTATTGTTTGAAGGAATCAGCGATGTTGTTGTTTTTGTTACCGCAAATATAATCAATAAAAAACAAACTACTGCGTATTAGCATTAATTAATTACTCATTGGCAATGCCATCACTTGCACGAGAGGATGGAATCATCTATTCTTCATCGTCTTCGACGTCGCTATACAGGTCGGATTCGATTCGGTTGATTTCATCATCGACTGTGAGTTGGGCATAGACTCTTTTAATCATCTCATCATTGGCGTGGCCTGTCATGCGGCACAGTCTTTCTGGACTAACTCCCTTCCTGATCATGTTAGTGATGAACGTGCATCGGGCATCGTGACTAGATACCGTCTTATATAGCGGTTTCCTCACTTCTTTTTGAGTTGAATCAATCTTGATTATCTCTCTATCTAATCCTGCCTTCTTGGCAATCCGACGAATCGCTTCATTATATGTGTTATTGCCTTTGCCCCTTGTCTTTTCTTCAAACTCTACAGGGTCAACAAGTTTTTGGCTCTTGATTCTTTCCATCAACATTGTCATCATAGGCGTTAAGGGTATGATCGCTTTGATATTCTCCTTCATTGTCGAAACGACGATGTACTTGTATTTCTTTCCCTGCTTGACCTTGTAGTTCCCGGTGAGCAGCTTGGCCAAGTCAGAAACACGCTGACCACACTCCAGGTGAAGCAAGAACACGTCGCGGTATTCTTCTTCGACAGGTGTTAGACCTGTGCAGTTCTCAATCGCAATAACTTCATCATCTAATAGAGGAATGTGTCCTACCTGGTCTTCTCGACGGGGATCCTCCACTTTAATCCAAACGACAGGGTTTGAGACCTCTTCCTTTGGGACGAGCACTTTATTTATTAGCAAGGCGATGATGGCCCCACAACGGTTCAACTGACCAACGCCAAAGTTTCTCTTGGAAGCGCCAGCTTTGCTTTTGTTCATTTTGTTAATCAGGTATTCCTTGTACATGTTCAATCCACTTTGACTGAAAATCTCCATCGTCTTATCTTTTTCAGGCAGAGTGTCAACGAAACGAGCAAACTCACTCAAGAGGGATTCACTCTGCCGTTTTGTGCTGTCCTTAATTGATGGCTTGACGTAATTATGGTAATGTTCCAACGCGCCCATAATCGTCGCATACGGGTCGAAGTTCGTTTTTGCCACATCCTGATAAATGAATTGTTTGAGCGTTGCCGCTATATCCGCTACATCATTGTCACATAGATACTCAATAAATTCAGCAAAATAGCGTCTGACCTTGGCTAATCTTTCATTGGCAATCATGTTATTCTGATTGTCCTGTTTGCTCAAGGTGTTTGAAACCATGGCGAGCTCCTTCTTGGAATTCCACTGATTTGGATACACTTTCACCCCGGTGGAGCACCTATATTGCTTGTGTTCTATAAAGACTACTAAGTAAATTTTGCTGGGTCTTGAGGCCTTCGGTTTACGCAGATAAAATCTAGCCTTGATTTCGCCATAGTACCTCTGCCGTTTGTCATTGATAATCATGCTCATAATTCTCGAAAGTGTACATAAAAAGTGTTCATAAAAAGTGTATAAAAACGCCAAAAAAATGGGCAAAAATTGACTGTTTTCGGTAGGATTTGCACACTTCTTATCACGTCACTCTTGAGCCGATTTGGTTTAAAATTTCATCGCAACCGCTTGTGATATAGATAATTACATCAACTAAAAAGTTGGCACGGTAATTGCAGATATAGGTTCGAACTCATAATTTTTGGAGGTTTTTTAGGGTTAAACATGATGGTCAGCATGGCTCGTGAGGGTAGTGCTGATTTATTTTTATGGGGGGTATGTGGGTTATTGAACCTGCGCGATTTTTTTGTTACTGATAAGGGTGATTTTAGTTTTGATTTAGAAGTGATTTGTTGAAAAGTTTTTAGTACCTTTGCAGATTAGTCTGTACGAGATAAGATGTGAATATGGCACTGGATGCTGGTTTATACTTGATTCCCACTCAGTTGAGCGATATGCCGCTTGAAGGGGTGCTGCCTGCGCGCAACGTTGAGGTTGTGCGTGAAATTCGCTATTATGTTGTGGAGAGCCTGCGTTCGGCAAGGCGTTTCTTGAAGAAGTGCGACCGGGATATTGATATCGATAGCTTGACGATGAATGAGCTCAATGAGCACACTGACTTGAGTGACAGAGCTGCTCTGGAAGATCTGCTTGCGCCAATTGGCCGTGGAGAGGCTGTGGGTGTGATCAGTGATGCCGGTTGCCCTGCTGTTGCTGACCCTGGTGCTGATCTGGTTGCTATTGCTCAGCGTCGCGGGTACAGGGTTGTGCCGCTTGTTGGTCCGTCAAGCATCTTGTTGAGCTTGATGGCGTCGGGGTTTAATGGCCAGCGCTTTGCCTTTGAGGGTTATTTGCCTGTTGATGGTCACCTGCGTCAGTCTCGATTGAGGGAGATGTTGCGTCGCATTGATCGTGAGGATCAGACTCAGATCTTTATCGAGGCTCCGTATCGTAACAACCAGCTGATTGCCGACTTGTCGAGCCACTTGCCGCCGTCGCTGCGGTTGTGTGTGGCCAGTGACATCACGGGTGAGCAGGAGAGTATCGTCACGCGCACGCTGGGTCAATGGCGTGGTGCAAAGTATGACTACCACAAGATTCCAACGATTTTCTTGTTGTTCAAATAACGATGTTATGCTGAGTAGTATGGGAGGCCATAAATATAAGGGATACACGAATGCGGGGAAGCCGTTGAAGATAGCCTTTGACGTGGAAGGGGATGACACGCCAGTGGCTGAGCAGGCAGTGGAGGATGTTGTGCGCGTAAAGCAGTTTGAGGGTCATGGCAAGGGGTTGTGCTTCATCAGCTTTGGCAGTGGCAGCAGTGGCAATTGCGCTTACTTGGGTACTCCCCGTGGTGGTGTGCTGATTGATGCTGGCATCCGTGAACCGGTGAAGTATCATCGCAAGAAAAAGAATCCTGCCCGTGAGGATGTGCTGACGCTGGATCAGGCGTTTGACGTGCTGGAGCATAATGGTGTGACTCCTGACATGATCAAGGGTGTGCTGCTCACTCATGCTCACCAGGACCACATGCGCTGCTTGTATGCTGCTGTGAGCCGTTGCCATTGCAGTGTTTATTGCACGATGGGCGTAATGAGCCAGTTGATGCAGCGTTGCCGCATCAGCAGCCGCATCCGTGACCATCATGTGCCGATTTTCAAGGAGATTCCATTTAGGGTGCTTGACATGGAGGTGACGGCGTTTGAGACAAGCCATGATGTGAAGAGTGTGGGTTTCAGCATCGAGTTTGAGGGTGAACGCTTTGTTGTTGCGACTGACATGGGTGTAATCACTGATCGTGCTGCTCATTACATGAGTGGCGCCAACCACTTGATGATTGAATGCAATTATGACTTGAAGATGCTCACCGAGGGTCATTATCCGCAGATGCTGAAGGACCGCGTTGGTGGAGAAAAGGGGCATCTGGACAACACGGTGGCGGCACAGTTTGTGGCCGAAAACTATCACCAGGGGCTGCGCTATGTGTTTGAGTGCCACTTGAGCAAGGACAACAACACCGAGGCTATCGCCTTGAGCACGATGCGACAAGCCCTTGAGTCAAGGGGACTCACCGTTGGCGACGGTTCCAATGCCGCCTCCCAGAGTAGCCGTGACGTGCAGCTCTGCGTTTTGCCCCGCTATAGTGCTTCCGACTTTTATATCCTTGCTTGAGATTGCTTGCTGCGGCGTTGTACAAATTGCTCTTGCCGCTGTTGGAGTCCTTGCTGTGGTAGCGGCTGCGGCTGTTGCGGTAATAGCTGCGCTTGCTGTTGTGATATCGGTTGTAGCGATACTTGTTGCGGTATCGCTTGTGTTGAGAGGTGGAGATGGAACTGTTTCTTTTATCGTTTACAGTATTGTTCGTGGTCACTGATTGTGAGTGCTGCTGCGGATTGACGGGCTCGGGCTTGATGTTGTCGTTGAAGACGTGGTAGGCGTCGTTGTTCTTGAGCAGCTGCTTGAAGCCATCGTTGAGGTAAGGCTCGAGATCATCATAGTCAATCATCACCTGTATGGGACCGGTTGAGATGGAGCCGTGCTTGAACTGGAAGAGGATGCCGCTCTTGCCGCAACACAGCTCAGCCGGGACGTTGAGGGCATGCTGGAGGTGATTGCTGTCGCCACGACTGCGGTTCATGTTATCAATTTTCTTGTTGATGAGCTTGAGCAGCTTGTTCTCGCTGGCGATATCGGCATTGAGGATGTCGATGCGCGACAGGATGTGATGGCTCGCGCGATCGTAGTGAATGAAGAGGTTGTCCTGGATGGTGGTGTGTCCGTTATACTCCACCTTGTCCACCTGCATCACCAGGAGTCGGCTGGATGTCATGTAGGGGTAAACGAGCACTTGGCTCACGTTGCCGTAAACGGGAACGATGGCCGGTGCGCTGGTGAGCGAGTGGTAATCATCGCCCATGGGCTTGTTGAAAGATGGCTTGCTCAGGTAGATGTAGCGTCCTTCCTTCAATCTCGAGCGGTTGTTGCCAAAGGCCTTGCTGATCAACTCCTTGTTGAGCGTCTCGAGTTCTTGATCGCCATTGACCTTGAGAGGCCATTGCACTTTCACATGCTTGATGCTGGTGTAGCAGGTAGTCTTGTCCCCGCTGACTGCCGGTGTGTTGGCAATATAGTAATAGGAGTGCTGCTGCAGCTTGTCAAACTCGTCGGGCTCTGATGTGGAGACAAGCGTGTCGGCCTGGGTTATGACTTGAGCCGAGTCGCTCCAGTCAAATAGAGGGTCACTCTTGTCACCGGTCTCGATGCGTCGTGACATATACCAGCCTGCTGCCACGATGTCGATGACCGAGAGCAGGATGATAACGATAATGAGGTTTCTTTTGGTCATGTTGTATTGATTGGTTGCTATAACTCAACTTGCTGTTGCCTAATGAGTTCATGCAGGGCATCACTGACGCGTTGCATGAGCCACCGTGGAGTGGAAGTGGCACCGCAGATGCCAATGCGCTGCTTTCCCTTGAGCCACGATGGATCGATGTCGGCCTCGCTGCTGATGAGATGTGAATCGGGGTTGGCATCCAGGCACTCAGCAAACAAGATGCGTCCGTTGCTGCTCTTGGCACCGCTGACGAACAGGATTAGCTCGTGTTGCGCGGCAAACTGCCGTATCTGAGGGATGCGGTTGGCCACTGATCGACAGATGGTGTCATAGCTGCGGAAAGTCACTTTATTGTCCACCCGCCGCTTGATTTCCTCAACGATGCGTCCAAATTCCTGTAGGCTCTTGGTGGTCTGTGAGTAGAGGTAAATGTCGCGCGTGTAGTCTATCTTGTCCAGCTCGTCGATGCTCTCGATGACGGTGGCTTGCCCTTGAGTTTGCCCCACGAGTCCCAGCACCTCGGCATGCCCACGCTTGCCGTAGATGACAATCTGCGGTGGCTGCTGCTGTCGGGTATCCGTGCCATGATAGGTTGCATGGATGCGCTGTTGCAGCTTGAGGACCACGGGGCACGTGGCGTCGATGATGTGGATGTGATTGCGACGCGCCGTCTCGTAGGTGTGTGGAGGCTCACCATGAGCCCTGAGGAGAACCTTGACGTCGTGCAAGTGCTCCAGGTCGTTGTGGGTGATGGTCAGCAGGCCACGGCTAGCGAGGCGGTCCACCTCGGCGGTATTATGCACAATATCGCCCAGGCAGTAGAGCTGGCCGCTACGCTCCAGTTCTTCCTCGGCCTTGCGTATTGCCGTTGTCACGCCGAAGCAGAATCCTGATCGCTGATCAATTTCAATTATCGCCATTTGGTTTCTTGTCACAAGTGTATCGATACGGTGCCGCTGTAATGCCAGGGGTTATTGTTCAGCGAGAGCCGCCTTCAAGCGGTCGCAATAGAGCTGGTAAAGCCACTCGTTTTGCTCGTCGATGGTCATGTGAGAGTTGTCGAGGATGACGGCGTCAGGAGCCTGTCGCAGGGGGCTCACCTTGCGGGTGCTGTCGATGCGGTCGCGCTCAATAACGTTGGCCAGGACTTCGTCAAGTGTTGTTGAGGTGTCGCCCTTGGCCTGCAGCTCGTCAAACCTGCGTTGCGCCCTCACCTGTGGGCTTGCTGTGGCAAATACCTTCATCTCGGCGTTGGGGAATACCACGGTGCCGATGTCGCGTCCATCCATCACGACGCCACCACGTTGTCCCATTGCTTGCTGCATGCGGACCAAGACCTTGCGCACATAGGGTATGGCCGCGATGATGCTGACCACATTGCTCACGCGCATCTTGCGGATGAACCCCTCGACGCATCGCCCGTTGAGGAGGATGACGCTGCTGCCATCGCGAGTGGGGCGGAACCTGATCTTGATGTCATGGTGCTTGAGGTGATCCTTAAGGGCCTTCACGTCCACCTTGCCATCCTTGATGAGCTTGTTGCGCAGGGCAAACAGGGCCACAGTGCGATACATCGCGCCAGTGTCCACATAGGTGTATCCAATTCTCTGGGCCAGCGTCTTGGCCATCGTACTCTTGCCCGTCGAGCTATGCCCGTCGATGGCTATTGTAATTCTCTTTTTTGCCATAATCTTCTTATAGATGTTGAAACTGCCCACAAAGTTACACAATTTTCAAAAGAATGCACTCTATGAGTGCAATAATTACCAAAATACTTCATTAATTGACAGCCCTCGCGCCGTCGCCCGTGATGAAGGGTGCATCACGCAGGTAAAAAGGCAGGATGCCATAAAAATGGGCTTGATGCGTTTTTATGGGTTGATGGGCTGTTGCGGTTCAAAGTTTTTTTGTAAGTTTGCAGCAAAATAATTACACGATGAGACATTTGCTATATCTGGCCGCGACCTTGGTCCTGCTGATGGCAGGCTGCGCCGAGAAGAAATCACCGCTTGATGCCGAGGCACGCGACAGCGGAATGCGGGCTGCTGCGGCCCTGGTGGCTGTGGATCACAGCGACACGATGTCGATGGAACGCGCTGTGATGGATGCTAAGGCCAAGCAGAGCGCGTATGCTCTGAAACGCGACTCGGCTGCTGTTAGAGCCTTTGACGAGGCCTTTCGTTCTTATCTCAAGGAGAAGGACCGTCCGTTGTATCACTCCATATTCCCTGATGACAAGAGATGAAACGATTGCCCCTAATGCTCTTGATCACCGTGCTGCTGTTGACGGCTTGCACTGACGCCTCTCGCCGGGGCGAAGCGGCTGGACACCGTTTCCTGTCGGCATGGGGTGACACAGCTGCTGTGCGGCAAGTGGTGGCGCAATTCAACGCCCTCAGAGGTGACAGCCTGCAGTGGCCGTGGGAAAAGAAGGCCGCCAACCGCGCATTTGCCGACGTTCTGTTGAGCGATGGCCGCGACTCGCTCACCCAGGCCGCTCATGTCATTGTCCTGTCTCCCCGTGAGCTGGCCCAGCTCAAGGTGCCACCGATGATTGACCTGCTGATGAAACGCGAGTTTGATACCGACTCGGCTGCCGATTACCACTCACTCATCCACTGGATTTGCAACACGGTGGGTTACCAGCGTCACGCGCATGTGTTTGACAGTACGATGCAGGCGATCGTTGACGGATTCTCACTCAGGGAACAGATGAATGTGTACGTCCAGTCGTCACGTCCTGCCGCTCTGGGAGCAGCCCTTGCCGAGGATGCCAATCAGCCGGGGGCTGACACCATCGAGATCAATGCTCGCATCAAACTGCTGCGCGACATCTATCTTCCCGCCGATTTTGACACCTTTATGGAGGCCTATCTCATCCACAAGAGAAAGACTAACGAGTGAATAGCGACTTTTTTTAAAAAACGCATAGAAAATAGAAAATATGAAAGCATTCCAAGAGTACCTTGACATGGTCAACCAGGCGATTGCCGCCATCCCCTACCCTGCTCAACCGAGCAACCTGTATGAGCCCATCAGCTATCACATGGCACTGGGCGGCAAACGCATCAGACCCGTTCTCACTCTCATGGCATGCGATGCCATGGGAGGCACCCCTGATGATGCCATTGATGCGGCCGTTGGGTTGGAGATGTTTCACAACTTCACGCTGCTGCATGATGACGTGATGGACAATGCTGACGTGCGCCGTGGCAAGCCCACCGTCCACCGCCGGTGGGATGACAACACGGCAATCCTGAGCGGCGACACGATGCTGACAATCGCGACCCAGTATGTCGCACGCTGCTGCAGCTGGCCGGTGATGGAGCTGTTCAACAAGACAGCCATCGAGATCTATGAGGGTCAACAGTGGGACATGGACTACGAGTGCCGCACCGACGTGACCGAGGCTGAATACATCAACATGATTCGACTCAAGACCTCGGTGCTGCTGGGCTGCGCACTCAAGACTGGAGCCCTCATTGCCGATGCCGACGACAAGCAGGCCGACCTCCTGTATCAGGCAGGCGTGAACATGGGACTTGCCTTCCAGCTGCGAGACGATGTGCTCGACGTGTGGGGGGATGCCAAGACCTTTGGCAAGGAAATTGGTGGTGACATCATGCAGAACAAGAAAACCTTCCTGCTCATTAACGCCATGCTGCTAGCGCAGGGCGATGATGCCAGCGAGCTTCAGCACTGGCTCAACGACACGGGTGCATCGCGCAATGAGAAGGTAGCAGCAGTGACGGCCATGTATGAGCGGATGGGCGTGCGTCAGCTAGCCGAGCGAGCCATTGCACACTATAATGACCTTGCCGTTGCCGCCTTTACCCAAGCCAAGATGAGTGATGATGACCGCGATGCCTTTATCAGCCTGAGCAACCGCCTTGCCGGCCGCAATTACTAGAGGAGATGATTGATTCTCACAGTCACATTTATTGCGATCAGTTTGACGAGGACCGTGATGCCGTCGTCGAGCGCGCGAGGGCCGCTGGCGTTAGCCACATCATCCTGCCGAATGAGAATCTGGAGAGCATACCACGCCTTGCCGCCCTTCATGATCAATACCCTGATTACGTGTCAATGACCGTGGGTTTGCACCCCGAGGATGTCCACGATGACTACCTGGATGTGCTAGCGGCCATGCGTCCCATGCTCGACAAGTATCCTGTCGTGGCCATTGGGGAAATCGGTATGGATCTGTACTGGGACAAGACCTGGCGAGAGAAGCAGCAAGAAGCTCTGGACATCCAGCTGCACTGGTGCCACGATCGAGACTTGCCGTTCATCATCCATTGCCGCGATGCCCTTGATGACATTCTTGACGTCATCGACCATCTGGATTGTCCCGTGCCGCGTGGGGTGTTTCACAGCTTTACCGGCACGCCTGCCGATGTGGAACGAATCCGTGAGCGTGGCGACTTCTACTTTGGCGTGAATGGGATTGTCACGTTCAAGAAGAGCAGTGTTCCCGAGTTGCTTCCCGTCATCGGGCTTGACCGCTTGCTGCTGGAGACTGACTCACCCTATCTTGCCCCTGTCCCGCATCGCGGCAAGCGCAACGAGAGCTGCTACATCCCTCACATCAACGACTATATCGCCAAGGTGCTGGGCATTTCACCCATTGAAGTGAGTGCTGCGACCGACCGCAATGTCCACGTCCTGTTCAGCCTTGACCAGTGCAGTTAGGTTGATTGAAAAGGTCTTGCAATCATTTTACCCATCATTTTTTTGGAAAAATAATGAGTATTATTGCGGCTATCTGAAAAAGTTGTTGTAACTTTGCACCGCTTTTCGAAATAATTTTTTAAATATTTATTGTAATGTACTTAGATTCAGAGAAAAAGAAAGAGATCTTTGGCACTTACGGCAAAAGCAATACTGACACTGGTTCTCCCGAGGCCCAGATAGCATTATTCTCATACCGTATTGCCCACTTGACCGAGCACTTGAAGGTCAACAAGAAGGATCATACGACTCAGCGTTCGTTGAAGATGCTCGTTGGTAAGCGTCGCAAATTGCTCGATTACCTGATGCGCAAGGACATCAACCGTTACCGCGCTCTCATTGCCAAGAAGGAACTGGGAATCCGCAAGTAATCGTCCTCAACGAGAAAGAAACTTTACAAGAAACACCGTTGTGCCAGTCAAGGCCGCAACGGTGTTTTGCTTTTTCTCCCCCTGTGGGATCCCTGTCCACGACACGTTCATCATGCAATGGTGGCAGGGTCGCCAAACAGATCAATCATCTGGTCAAATCGCGCGAGTGTAGAAGCTCCAAACTTGGCCAGCGACTGGCGAGCGCGTTCCACGGTCTTGGCACCCTCGTCGGGTCGACTCTTGGAGAAGAACTTGTCGGCATAGCACACTACTTTTTCCTCCAGGGTCTCGGGGAGCAGGTCGCGCGGCGGGACGATGGGCAGTTGCTCGTCGATAATCTCGGCAGCGGTGAGTCCGGTGCCGGTGTGCCGTTCACACACTCGCCCATGCCTGAACAGCCCCATGCCATCCAGCATCTGTCGCCCGATGCTGCCATGCAGGATGTAAGGCTCATTGCCAAAACAATAGATGCCTGGCGCGTTGGTGCGGCACATGCCGATGTCGTGCAACATTGCCGCCTCTTCAACAAACTCGATGTCGATGGGGATTCCCTTGTCGATGAGTCGCTGGCTCAAAGCCACGGCCAGTTGTGCAACCTGACGGCTATGAGAAACCAACACCCGGTAATCATCGTTACCGGGTGTATAGTATCGTTCAATAATGGATAAACAATCCAGCATCAGTCCACAAACACTACCCATCCGTGCTCATCGGGATAGTCACCCATCTGGATGGCACGCAGGCGGTTATACAAAGCAGTCACCTTGGGTCCAACGCTGTTGTCCTTCCTGATCACATAGTGGACATCGTTGTCCATATCAACCACCTCGCTGATGGGAGCTGTCACGGCAGCAGTGCCGCACTCGGCAGCCTCATCGGCCTCGGCAAGCTCCTCGAGAGGGATAGGACGTGCCTCGACTTCCATACCCAGGTCGCGTGCGATCTGCTGGAGGCTCATGTTGGTGATAGAGGGGAGGATTGAACCCGACTTGGGTGTGATGTAGGTATTGCCCTTAACGATAAAGAAGTTAGCGGGACCACACTCGTCGAGATATTTCTTCTCCTTGGGATCGAGGAACAATGCGGCACTGAAGCCTGCCTCCTTGGCACGTGCGGTAGCGCCCATACCAGCGGCATAGTTACCACCCACTTTCCAGCGTCCAGTGCCACAGGGAGCAGCACGGTCATACTCGCGATAGATGGCCACCTTGGTGCAGTGGAAGCCCTCCTTGAAGTATGGGCCGACAGGGGTAACAAAGATGATGACGGTATATTCATCGGCAGGGTTTACACCCACGCGGGGAGAGATGCCGATTTCAACGGGACGCAGATAAAGTGAGCTGCCGCTACCATAGGGCGGGATGAAACGCTCGTTGAGCTTAACGACCTTCTTGCACATCTCCAGGAAGATGTCTTCGGGGAGGGGCTCCATCTTAATACCACGTGCACTGTTCTGCAGGCGCTTGGCATTCTCGTCGGGGCGGAAGAGGCGGATCTTGCCATCCTGGCCACGGAAAGCCTTGAGACCTTCAAAGATCTCCTGGCCATAGTGCAGACAGCTAGCAGCCATGTGAAGCGTGATGGTCTCGTCTTGAGTGACCTCGATTTCACCCCACTTGCCGTCCTTAAACGTGCAACGCACGTTATAATCAGTCTTCATGTAACCAAAAGGCAGATGTGCCCAATCAATGTTTTCTAAATTAGTCATACTTTTTTGTTTAGTTAAGGTAATTAAATGGTTCTGGTCTTGATTGTCAAAAAAAAAGGAGATAGGAGACGGTGCTTGGATGGTTCAGATGGCTACCTTCTGCGTGATATTGCCTATCCTCACAAGATAGATACCTCGTGAATTAAGCCTCAGCTCGGAGGTGCCAGGCTGCAATGTGGCCTGTGATACCATCTGCCCCAGGATTGTGTACACACGCACAGTAATCCTCTTGGGCGTGACAATGGTTATCGTACCGTTGCTACCGTAGATCTCAATACCGTCACTGGTGCGAGGGTCATTCCACATCTTGCCTTGAGCCTCACGGTTGGTTTCACGCCACTGCACCTCGGCCAGAGCGACATTTTGAAGCCCCAGCGAGAGCAGCATAGCCAATATAACCAACAATCGTCTCATCGTTCTTCTATCAACCTACAAAATTATAACTATTTTTTTGAGCAGACAAACCTTTAAAGAAATTTTTCTTTTTTTACACAAAATAGAGGATTAGGACAGTGATGATCGATAGGTTCCTGACTTGCTACAGTCACCTGCGCCTTCCACCGTCGCTGGCCATCGGCGTGGGGACGCTTAGGGCACTGTGCCAGCAAGGATGGGCCCGCGTCCTGTCACGTGGGCCGTGGCTCTGCCACGGTGCAGGCTCTGGCACAAAAAATGAGAGGCAACACTCTTGACGAGCATTACCTCTCGGTTAGGG
>Ga0247611_10008302_pt1 | contig 12835 bp, 7 predicted proteins | sample 177DNAGHGhighgp2_FD_192422 | JGI IMG/M metagenome (GOLD analysis project Ga0247611, IMG submission 192422) | Sheep rumen microbial communities from Palmerston North, Manawatu-Wanganui, New Zealand - 1770 DNA GHGhigh gp2 | ecosystem: Host-associated > Mammals > Digestive system > Stomach > Rumen ... | reverse complement strand
CTGAGGCTTTGAGTGCCACGGTGGATGAGAACATAAAACGACTATTTAAAGTGTAGCAAGGATTGCCCGGTCAAGCCGGGCAATGACACAGTTTGTCATTGTCGGGCTTGACCCAACAATCTGTTCATCTCTTCCAGTTCCATTCTTCTCCACTGTCCGTTCTGCAAATCCACGGGGAGTGAAAGCCCTCCAATTGCAATCCTTTTTAATTCAAGAACTTCATTTCCAAGGGCGCGGAATATTCTTTTTACTTCGTGAAACTTTCCTTCATACACCGTAATCTCACAAGAATCCGGGCTTAAAAATTTAATTGAAGCCGGAGCACTTTTCTGTTCACCATATTTTTTTTCCGGGGGGAGAGTAAGCCCCTGTGCAGCAGCTTTTATATATTCTTCCTGCTTTTCCAGAGAAATTGCTGTTTTAAGCACAACCCGGTATGTCTTAGAAAATTGTGCTCCCGTCGTAATTTTATTTGAAAATTTTCCGTCGTTAGTCAGCAATAAAAGTCCGCTCGTGTCACAGTCCAGCCGTCCAACTGTATGCAGGCGGCAACCACGCGGCGCTCCGCTAACCATGGCCCGTAATTCTGGCCCTAAAAGTTCGTAAACCGTTTTGTGGGAATCAGAAGCAGCCGCACACACATAGCCGCAGGGCTTATTCATTATGAGGTAAATATACTCCAAAGGTTTGCTGCACTTTCTCATTTTTTCTGCATGCCGGCAGTGTTTCTTTCCCAGAATACCCCGTCACTATAGCCTTGAATTGCTTTATCAGAATCAGCTATTTCAAGCCTTTTTTCTGCCAGCATGGCATATTCTTCGCTTAATTCAATTCCACACCAGTGTCGGCCAAGTTTTTTCGCCACAACACTGCTGGTTCCACTTCCAAGAAAGGGATCAAATATTATATCCCCAGGTTTAGAAGAGGCAAGAATCAGCTTTGCATAAAGTTTTTCAGGTTTTTGAGTAGGGTGGTCAGTGTTTTCCGGCATAGACCAGAAGGGAACACTTATATCATCCCAAAAATTAGAGGGGCAGGTAAGGCGAAAATTTCCGTTCTCGCTTTCTTCCCAGTCTTTAGGTTTTCCACCTTTACCACCTTCACGGTATGGCGCAATTACACGACGTTTAATTTTTACTGCATCTAAATCAAAATAATAATCTTCGGGAGTCTTTACGGCAAACCAGATATCTTCCATTCCGTTTTTCCAGTTTGCTTTTGCCCCACGGCCCTTTTCTCTCTGCCAGGTAATGCGGTTTAAAACAGTTAATTCTTTTTCAATTACCCTTTGTAAAGCAGCTGTGCATTTCCAGTCTCCACACATATAAAGAGAGCCATGTGGCTTGAGCTTACGGCAAACCTGTGGGAACCAGCTTTCAAGATATTCTTCGTATGCAGAGTCCTTACGTTCGTTAAATACCTTACCGGCAAAATTCTTTGTCAGATTATAAGGCGGGTCAATAATAATTAAATCAGCAAACTCATCCGGCAAATAGGGTAGTGCGTTTAATAAATCAGAATTAATTGTTTTATCAAGGAAATCAAACTGGCTTGTGTCATTATCAGATTTGCACCTGCTGTCAGATTCCGGCTCGCCAACCTGGCCATTCTCGGGCCCACACCCCATGCCATTCCCCTGCTCGTACTCCATGGAATGCCCCAGTTCGCAATCCATGTTGTTCTCTGGCTTGCAACCCCTGTCATTCTCCGGCTTGACCGGGGAACCCATCACCCTTACTAATTTTTGCTTTAATCTCTTTTTATCTTCTTCTGTCAGCACAATAGTCCTGTTTCTGCCAGAACGAACTTTTTCCTTTTCTTCCATAATTAATTCAATTCAAAAGTCATGAATACAGGATTATGATCCGAGTTCTGGAAATCTTCATCAATAACATTTACAGAAAGCAGTTCAATATTCGGAGAAATAATAAATCCATCAATTACATAATACTGCCAGTCGTGGGCAAGAGCCTTAGCATCGTTGTATGGAGCTTCCAGAGAGCGGCAGGTTGGCTTTGAATCATCATAAACAAATTCCCAGCCAGTTTTTCCTTCAAACATATTTGCATCAAGTTCACCAGGAATCCATCCATCAGGACTAATAACAGGAAATGCGTCAGAGCCTGGGAATTTCTGATTAAAATCTCCACCGGCAATTACATAGTTTCCCTTTTCATGTTCAGAAATAAGAAAATCTTTTAGTTCCTTAGTTTGTGCAATCTTTCCTTCACCACTGTCGTAAGCTTCCAGATGAAAATTTACAAGAACAAGCTCACGTCCAGAAGCACCTCCATTTTCGTAAACAGGAATGCGGGACACCAGCATACAGCGTTTAAGATTGGCAAGTCTAAGAGGCCATTTAAAAGGAACAGGAAGTGAACGGCGCTGGGCAGATGTTACTTCAAAATTAGTGAGGGTAGAAACTCCGCTTTCAATGTGCCCCATTGGAGGGAAAGGAATAGGTACAAAACTGCAATTATAATTATAGGCAAAAGCAGCCCCCTTTCCGGTAAAGGCTTTCATAGCTTCTACTTCATTAATCTTAAAAGTGCGTCTGGATTTTACATCAATTTCCTGAATAAAAAGAATATCTGATGTATGAGTACCGATTGTATTCTTTATTCCCTTGAAATAGTTTTCAACAACAGCCTTGGAAGCGGGCAGGGCCTTTTTTCCACCATCCATAAAGAAATCTTCATCTTTTCCAAGTCCAGAATATCCTATATTCCAGCTCATAATTGAAACCGGTGTATTTTGTAAAAGCATTTTATTTCCGCTTGTGAAAGACACAGCTTCAACAGATTTTGGCTTGTATTCAACAATAGTCAAATAAAGAAAGAAAAGAGCAATTAATGAAATTAAACCACCAATCACTGCTGCAGGGATAACAAAGAATAATTTACGTTTCATAAAATCAATTATATCATAAATTATTATTTTTATAGAACAAAAAAATTGGTTTTTAATAATAAAGGGGTTTATAATATAGATATGGTGCTCAGGCTAACGTATCTGATATTATTTTTTATTTCCTTTCTTGAACTTGTAATTTTTTATGAAATTACCTCAAACAAGATAAATAAAAATTATCTGATTTTATATCTTACAACAATTATTTCAAACTTCGGTTATTCAATGGCCACTTATGCATCATCTCTGGAAGCTGCAATGTGCGGCAATCTTCTTTCCTATATAGGCAGTATTTTTACACTTTTATTTATGCTTATTGTTGTAGTTGAAATGTGTGGTATGCGTTTTTTCATGCCTCTCAGAATTACACTTTTAATTTGTGCTGTTTTTATCAGCGTAATGATAGCCACCACCAGAGATACAAATATCTTTTTCAGTCATCCCTATCTTGTTCAGGAAAATTCTTTTTCAATTGTAAAATATACGATTGGACCTGGAATGATTTTTTACATGGTTTATCTGGCTTCTATAAACCTTTCTGCTATCTTAATTGTAACTTACTCCATTTTTACTAAAAAAATGGTTTCAAGAAAAACTTTGCAAATTTTGCTTTGCATGCTGGTAACGGGAACTCTCTTTTACGTAATTCCACTTGCTTTAGGAATAGCCATAAATTTTATGCCTTTTATCTATGTCTTCATGGAAACCTTCTTTATTTATGTTTCTTCCCGTGCAAATATTTATGATATTCCAAATAATCTTATGTCAGTTTATAATTCGCGCGATGGTTATGGTTACATTGCCTTTGACAGTAAAAAGAGATTTTTAGGCTGTGATGATTTTGCTCTTAGTGTTTTCCCGGATTTAAAAACTCTTTCTATAGATTCCCCAATTCCATATACTCTGCCAAAACTTATGATTGCCCTGCGATATAAAAATCCTGACTGGACTTGGGAAAAAAACTGTAATAAGGATTTTAAGATTTCAACAGACGAAGTGGCCTTAATTGCAACAATCCATCCTATTGTTTCAAAGTTTAATCGTATGGGCTATCTTATGGAACTTCGTGATGATACGGAGCAGCAGAATTATATTAAGGGCATTAATACTTACAATAAAGAACTTACCCGTCTTGTTGGCGAAAAGACCCGCCAGGTCACAGATATGCAGGATTCCATCATAAAGGGCATGGCTATTATGGTAGAAAGCCGTGATAACAGTACAGGCGGCCATATTTTGCGTACCAGTGATTGTATTCAGATTTTTGCCGGTCAGCTTTTGAAAAAAAAGACACTGCCACAGATTACTTCAAATTTCTGTAAGCTTTTAATTAAGGCTGCTCCTATGCACGACCTGGGAAAAATATCGGTTGATGATTCTATTCTGCGTAAGCCCGGAAAGTTTTCTCCTGAGGAATATGAGGAGATGAAAAAACATGCTGCTGAAGGTGCAAAAATTGTAAAGAAGATTTTGCGGGATACTCCTGATGATGATTTTGAACGAATTGCTGTAAACGTAGCTCATTATCATCATGAAAAATGGAATGGGGAAGGTTACCCAGAGGGCTTAAAGGGTGAGGAGATTCCGCTGGAAGCCCGCATTATGGCTTTAGCTGATGTTTTTGATGCACTGGTTAGTAAGCGTTGCTATAAAGAAGCAAAATCTTATGATGAAGCCTTTTCAATTATTCAGAATGATTTAGGAAAACATTTTGACCCGGTAATCGGCCAGGCTTTTATAGAATGCAGACCCCTGCTCGAAGCCTATTATAATTCCACTGTTCACGAAATATAAAAAAAACAGGGGATGACAAACAAGTTTATCATCCCCATGCCATAAGAACTGTCATCCACAGACTTGACAAACTGTCATCCCGAAACATAACCCGCCAATAGCAGGCGTCACCCTCAGACATATTCTATCAATAGAAGGTGTCATCCTCGGGCTTGACCCGGGGATCTGCAAAGGACAATCCAATGCAGATTGTCGGAGCAAGTCCGACAATGACATTTACTTCTCTCGTCTACTTCAAGTTAATCATAGACTTGTCATAATCTGCAGGTGGCACATATCCCATAAGCATCATGAGAGTTGCAGGCCAGCTTGAGATTCCAAGACCATCGTTGAGCTTTGTGTTGTCATACTCGCCCTTGTACTCTGGGTCGTAGATAATACCAGGAACTGGGTTCAATGAGTGGCTGGTCTTAGCCTTTGGTTCACCGTCTCCATCCTTCTTTACGCTGCCATCCTTTGCGTGCTCATACATATCGTCTGAGTTTCCATGGTCAGCAGTAAGACAGAGAATACCACCAGCTTCGTCAATTGCAGCCTTAAGACGTCCCAGCTGAAGGTCCATACCTTCCATAGAACAAACTACAGCATTGAATACACCAGTGTGACCAACCATATCACCATTAGGATAGTTAAGACGGATGTGGTCATATTTTCCGCTCTTGATAGCTTCAATTACCTTGTCAGTAATTTCTGCACACTTCATCCATGGGCGCTGTTCGAATGGAACAACATCAGAAGGAACTTCAATATAGTCTTCGAGTTTTTCGTCAAACTTACCCTGCTTGTTTCCGTTGAAGAAGTAAGTTACGTGACCATACTTCTGAGTCTCAGAAATAGCAAGCAGCTTAACACCAGTCTTTGTAAGGTATTCACCCATAGTGCGGTCAATGCTTGGTGGGTTTACAAGATACTGAGCAGGAACATGAGCATCTCCGTCGTATTCCATCATACCGGCATACTCAACAGCTGGAACGCGAACGCGGTCAAATGGCAGGTCTCCACCCTTTGGTGTTTCAAAAGCACGTGTCATTTCAAGAGCACGGTCACCACGGAAGTTAAAGTAAATTACACTGTCGCCGTCTTCAATAGTTCCAACAGGCTTTCCGCTTGCGTCTGCAATTACAAACTCGTGCATATCCTGGTCAAGAACACCAGGAATCTCAGCACGGTAAGTTTCAATAGCCTTAGTTGCGCTTTCAAACTTGCGGCCCTCACCAAGAACGTGAGCCTTCCATCCGCGCTCTACCATAGACCAGTCAGCATTGTAGCGGTCCATAGTCATATACATACGTCCACCACCACTTGCAATCTGGTAGTCAAGGCCGGCAAAACCAGCAAGGAACTCTTCAAGTGGAGTGATATAGTTCAAAGCAGAAGTAGGGTCAACATCACGACCATCAAGCAGAGCGTGAACACGAATCTTTTTAACACCGTCTTTGCTTGCCTGAGTAATCATAGCCTTAAGGTGATCAATGTGAGAGTGAACATTACCATCGCTCACCAGACCAATAAAATGAAGAGTGCTTCCCTTATCATTTACATTCTTAACAAGCTTCTTCCATGTGTCAGCGGCAAACATAGAACCATTTGCAATAGACTCGCCAACAAGCTTAGCACCCTGAGCAAAAACACGGCCACAGCCCATAGCATTGTGTCCAACCTCAGAGTTACCCATATCATCATCACTAGGAAGACCAACAGCAGTTCCGTGAGCTTTAAGCTTAGTGTGAGGGCAATTAGCAGTGAACCAGTCCAGGTACTTCATCTTAGAAGCCTTAACCGCATCACCCTCTTCATACTTACCATATCCAACGCCGTCCATAATAACCAGGACAACAGGACCACGACGACCCTTCCAGTTAGGGTTCTTTTCCAATGCATGCATTGTGTCTGCCATATATTTAATCTCCTATAAAATATTACACAAAGTGTTTAGGTCAGATTGCTGACCAGGGCGTTCCCCTTGCAAATAGTAAATGCTAAAAAAATGCTCCAAGTTTTCGCATTTTTTCTTAACGCATTTGCTATTTTCCAGGGTCGGGCTGTCCAGGGTTCCGCTATCGCTCCATTCCTCCGTTCTGGTGGTTTCGCCAAGCTCAACCACCGCCACTATGGAACGGCTACGCCGCCCTTACCATCCCTAACGCATCGTTAACATAAAAATCTTCTATATCATAATGAAAAAACGCCACTTTTACAACTTGCCGGGATTGAGGAAGTGGCTCACAAAACATTGCAAGTCTCCCATGCATGCCTGACACGGAGAGAGCCCCTGCTAAAATGCCACCTCCCTCTTCATTCCCCGCAGTTTTTCCATTTTCGTTTCTTCTTACATCGTCCGACGTCGCCCCATACGGGTAATCTACCGCTAATTACCACATTTACCCGTACAAAACAGCATCCGAACCCCTCTCTCTCCCTCTCCGCACGGCTAATACACAGACTTTACCACAAATTATCTTAGACAACCAGCAATTTAGCCCTCTCTTATTGTCCGCCAGCTCTCCCCGCACGGGTAAAAAGCTAACCCTCACCCCAGATTACCCGTACTAACCCCGAGCAATTGCCACCTTCCGAGTTCTCTCACGAACTCCGAAAGCGCCTTGCTCAACTCTATGCCCTTTTGGACCTCAAACTTGCGGCACTCAAACATGCGCCAGAAGGCTCATTGAATATTTCCATTTGTAGAAACAATGTGCAGTATTATCATCGCACAAGTTCTAAGTCTACAAAGGGAAAATACATATTAAAGAGAAATTATAAACTTGCCGTTTCGCTTGCACAAAAGGATTATGACCTTCAGCTTGTACAGTCACTTAAAAAAGAAGCCCGCATACTGGAAAATACAATGAAACTTCTTCAGGCAGAAGCCGCAAACGCTAATGCACCATCGGATATCTTTTTCAAGTTCAATAAACATCGTCGCGCGCTGATTACTCCGATTACCCTTACTGATGAAGAGTTCGCCGCCACCTGGCAGGCTCAAAAATACAAAGGCAAGTCCTTCCATCCGGATGCGCCCGAGCTATACACCGCCCGCGGCGAAAGAGTCCGCTCCAAGTCTGAAGTAATAATCGCCGACACTCTCAACCGGATGGGCATCCCTTACCACTATGAATATCCCCTGACTCTAAAAAGCGGCGGCCACTCTTCTACATCCCGCGCAATCACTACCCGTGACATCCACACCTCCCGCCGCGCCGCCACCTCTGCCTCGGCCAACAGACTCACCGTCCACCCCGACTTCCTTTGCCTGAACCTCCGCACACGCCGTGAATACATCTGGGAACACTTCGGCCGCATGGACGACGCAGATTACTCAGCAAAAGTCGCCCGCAAACTCAACACCTACACCGAAAACAACATCTTCCCCGGCCACAACCTCATAATCTCCACCGAAAGCTCCGACCTCCCGCTCAACACAAAACATATCGAAAATCTTATTCAGACCTATTTAAAATAAAAAAGCCGCACATCACACAGCGTGAAGTGCGGCTTTCAAATCTGAAACAGTTCCCAAAGTTGCTAAGTACAAACAACTTCAGGAGGCTTGTTTAAGAGTTAATTATACAAGAAAAGAGTTATTCTGTTACTGGCTCAAGAATTGATGCACCCCTAGAGCGTAATTCATAACTTGGATTAGAATTAGATTCTGTAGCACCAAGCTCTGCTTTTGTCACATCATCATTTCCTGAAATAGTGAAGGTGAGGGTACCGTCAGAATTGCAAGTTACGTTGTAAGTAAAACTTAAATTCCATTTTTCTTTTCTTTGATTACCATCCCAAAATATTTCAACTTCTCCACTTGCATTAATTTGTGTATCAGTAATTTCTGTGATATCAAACCTTTCTGTACTTGTTCTAGAAGTTGAACTCTGCATTCCTTCAGTAGAGGTATCATAAGTACGTGTTATATAGAAATTAATGATACCTAAAGAACCTGTTTGAGATTTTCTTGATTCCCCAAAAATATTCAAAGTCATTTCAAATCCTAAATTATTTTTGAAGGAAACATCTTTTAGGAATATGTCTTTTACATCTGGAACTGCGGTAAAATAGTCTGTTTGAAGCGACAGCTTATTATCTGCGAGTTCTGCTTTATAAATTGATGTCTTTTCAAATTCTTTTTTTGTCATCGAAACATATGAATTAATATACGCTTCTTTTTCTTCTTCACTTGCATTTTTCGCTTCCTGATTTACCATGCTTATTATAGTTTGCACATATTCATCAAAAGAAACTAATTGATTATTTACGTCTGAAACTGCTATGTAGCTGCTGGTTAAAAGTTTTGTATTTGCGTTGTATGTATAAGCATTTTTGTAACGTGGAGTAAAATTATTTTCTTTCTTTGAATAATATGTAAAAGTTCCGTCATTTCCAAATACATACTTTTCATCATCATTACCAAAAGTCTTTCCAGCAAATGGATCTTTTCCAACGTTCTCTGGCAGAGTTGGCGCTGTGTAGCCCAAATCATCATCTGCTTCAGGGTCGTCTTCTAAAGGCTCTTTATAAATATAAATAGTCTGAAGATAGTTGTTGCCATTATATGGAATAATATACTTTGTGCCATCTTTATTTGACTTTATGATATTTGGATATGCAGAAACTGCATTAAGCTGAGCAAGATATATGTTTTCAAACTCTGCTGACTTATCTTTTGTAATCAATACAATTTTTTCTTCAGTTAAATAGCCGTGTGAAAGAAAATCAGCATATCCATTTTGTGTAATGCTGGAATAAAGGCCTTCATAATTTACAGTTTCTTCAGAGGCACCATTTCTAGGGAAATCATATTTTACCACGATAGAAGAACAATCATATTTACCATCTGCATATGCAACATCTGTAATCGCTTTTGTGTTATAGATTTTACCTTCTGCTATATCAACAATCTTCCAATTTCCGTTTGAGAAAACTGGAGCATTGCCAGTAAATGGGCATGAACTCTCATCAAAAGGTGCCTTATCGGCCGGTACGTCATTATCTTTTGTGTAGATTTTCTTCAAATCTGTTTCCGGCTTATTCTGATTTTCAGAAGGCTCTTCTGATTCTGTGCCACCAGCTTTGTTGAAGTAAACGGTGTACATACCATTCATCATGTTTCCGAAAGAGAGCTTGTATTTTGATTTGTTATCGTTTGTTTTTATTGTTAGATTTGATTGTTCGGAAAGATTTGAAGTGCTTAACAATTCTTCTTCTGCTGTCAAACCAGAATCTGTGAGGCCTCCGAGATCGGCAACTATATAATTCTTGTCCATCAGAACCTGTTTTGCTGTAAATCCTAAAACACTCAAATCAAACTTAAACATGTTTTCTTTATCATTGTAATCAGAATAATAACTGAGTTCGCTGATTACAAAAGCTTTTCCTTCAGAAAAGTTTAACTTATTATTCTTGACTGAAGCTTTATTAATGGCTCTCTGTTTTCCAATGTGAAGTGTTTCATCAACCACAATTTCCCAATCACCATCAGCGAATGTCAGATTTGCCAAATCAAGTTTAGTTTTACATTCACTGTAATCCAGTTCTTTGACTATATCAGTCAAATCAACCTTATCGTCATCATCATCTGCAGGAGGATTATCTTGAACATTTTCTTTATCATTGAGATTTGCATCCTTATAGATGTACACAGGTATTTCGCTGCCATTCTGCTCGTTTGTAAGAGTAACTACATACTTTGTTTTATTTGGATTTGACTTTATAGTTCCGGCATTTAATTTTTCTAAATCAAAATTTTCTTTATTATATTCTGTGGCATCTACGATAAGAACTGTATAGCTATCAGTAAGATAACCATTTTTAAATGTGTACTTTTCTGCCTCAGTAAATCCGCCGGAAATCCACGTTGTTTTAATATCATTGAATAAAGTTTCAAAGTCACCTTCTGAGTCTGGAAGTTTTTCATCACCGTCATCTTCAGAAAAAGGAATATCTAGTTTAAGAATACCTGAATTAATTGTAAGTTCATTGTTTTTAACGATGGCTTTAGAAATTGACTTTTCGTTAAAGAAATTAGGAATTTCATGGCACTGCACAATCGTCCAGTCTCCATCCGAAAGCACGAGAGTCTCAGCATCTTTATAACACAGCTTTTCATCAAAAGGAGTTTTGCTGGCCGGTACATCATTTTCTGCGGTGTATTCAAATTCTTTATCCTTTTTGGAATCTTCAGGAGTTACAAAAAAATTACAGCTTGTGAATAAAAATGCAGCTGCAAGCATACAAAGGGAGAGTTTCTTCATATAAACATCCTTAATTTTAAATATTTATTTTTATAGCGTTAATTTATCTGAAAAGAATCACTTTGTCTATTGAAGAGTTTATAATTTTTTATATAGAAAAAGGTGCGGGCAAGGCTGGTATATCTTTTGTGATAAGCATAAAAAAAGACTGAAAGCAAAAACTTTCAGTCTTATGGAGAATAGGGGACTCGAACCCCTGACCCTCGGAATGCAAATCCGATGCTCTGAGCCAACTGAGCTAATTCCCCGTTGGTGAGTGATATACTATAGTATTTTACATTTTTATGCAATATACATTTTTTAGATTTCGATATTTTAATGCTGCAATCGGAGCGAAAAAACATCTGTGACAACGTCATCCCCGTTGGCACAGGTGTTTTTTCGCGGGAGATGGCAGCATTAGGTCGCTTAAAATCTTGCGAATATGGGTATTATGCCTTATAATAATAGAATACAATAGGAGATGCTTTATGAGTGATGGTTTGGATCCGGAAATTGCTGCGCTTTTGTCTCAGTCTGGTGGTGGGGAGCCTGCCTCTGATGCACCGGTAGAAGCAGAAGCTTTTTCTTTTGATGCTTCTGACAGCTCTTCAGCTGGTTCTACAGGTTCATCCTCAAAATCAAGTAAATCTGTTCATGATGTAGATTTAAGCAAAAAAGAATTTGCTCCAATTGAAAAATTCGTTATGGACACTCCATCTGATGTTTTTAACGATACAAAATATTATAAAACCGCTTTGACTGGTGAAAATCAGTCGGCTCAGCGCGTTCATCAGGTTCTTTCAAAATATCTTACCTGTCAGGACCCAAAAGACCGTGCCGTTTACCGTCAGCAGATTGTAACAGCTTATTGGGAACTGCTTCGCGGAATGGTTGGTAAAATGGCCTATCCCGATACTCCGATGCCAAAGAAAATGCTGGTTCGTTTTGGTGTACTGCTTCCATCTCTTTTTAAACAGGAAACAAAAGATTTTTTCTCTAAAATCTTCTTTGAAAATCGTGAAGCTGAGCCAATTATGTATGTTGATGAATGGTTCAAGGAAATTGCTTCCGGACGAATGAATAATTCTGCAACAGATGAAAAAAAGCAGGTAAAAACAGCAAATATGACACCAGATCAGGCTGCTTCTGCGGAACAGGCAAGACTTATGCAGCTGCAGTCAAAAAACTCTGGAAAATTACAGAATGCTGAAAATATTCTTGGCATTAAAGAAAATGAACGCCGTATGCTTGAAGTTGAGCTTAAGCGTGATATAGAAGATTTGTGTGAGCATAATCCTATTCTTGGAATAGATAATCATACTGCCGCCTATACAGAAGTTCAGCGTAAACTTTTGCCTGAAATTACAGATATCCTTCATCGTCTTTCTAAGAATGATAAAGAGCTTTCAAAGGTTCTGGAGGAATTCAAAGAAGCAAAGACAACCTACGACAATGTTCAGGATAAAATAAATCAGGGTGGTGGAGCTGCTCTTACTACAAATGATACTGAAGCTGTAAAGATTGAGTTTGAAACAGTGCGTCAGATGGCTAAGATGACTGTTGGACGCCGCGGAAATCAGTTCCCGATTTTTACACGTGAATTTTACCATTGTACAGAACGCGGAACCGGAACCCGTGAAAATGTAATTGATGTTCTTCGCTGGATAGAAAGCCTTGATCCGGGTGTATTCCACCGTATTCATAAAAATATTCCTAACCGTATTGTTCCTTACGTGCTGCTGGTTCCAACCTATGGTGACCGTGGTTTCTGCTGGGAACCGTTTGACCGCTATAACCGTGTAACCAGCCGTGGACGTATTGTAGTTCCGATGTATCCAAAGGATTTGAAGATTGCCGTTCTTACTGCCGTTGCCGATTTAAGATGGCAGGTTGCAAAG
>Ga0247611_10008301_pt1 | contig 12836 bp, 7 predicted proteins | sample 177DNAGHGhighgp2_FD_192422 | JGI IMG/M metagenome (GOLD analysis project Ga0247611, IMG submission 192422) | Sheep rumen microbial communities from Palmerston North, Manawatu-Wanganui, New Zealand - 1770 DNA GHGhigh gp2 | ecosystem: Host-associated > Mammals > Digestive system > Stomach > Rumen ... | reverse complement strand
AAAGAAAATCACACCGTAAACGGCCAGAATCAGCACGGAACACATATAGGTTGTGATCAGATTCAGCATGTTGTCGCGGGATAAAAGAATGCCGAGAATGATACAGAGCGAAAGCAGAATCGTCGATGAAATCACGACCGCCGCTCTGTGAATATACGCTCTTTTGCGGAAGCATTCATAGGCCATCGAAACCATTAAAAATACAAAGAAAAACGAATGTCTTGCCGGGAACGAATTCGGAAAATGCAGGCCGTGCCAGACATATGCAAACACGTTCCACTGGAAGGAAAAGAGCAAAAACAGAACGAGAATGCCCTTGGTGATTTTTCGCTTCAAAGCGATTTTGCGGTTGCAGAAATACAAAGGCAGGAAGAAAAGCGCTAAGAGCGAGGAATAAATATTCGGCAGATAGGAATCGTTCTGAATGGTCGTTGCATTGACGAGCATTCTTTCGTAAAGCTCGTAGAACGGGAAATACGCCGTCCACTCCTTCGGGAAGGAGCTCTCTCCCGCCGCGGTCGCTTTCAGACACAAATACACAGGCAGCAGAATTACGGCGCCGATCATGCATGCCAAAACCGTGGAAAGCATGAAACGTCCGATTTTTCGTAAGAAATCGCCCTGCTCCGCGTAGATAATCATATTTGCGATAAAATACAGTACAATCGCAATGCCGGCAATCGCGGCAATATAGAAATTTGCATAGATGGAAAACACCAGTGCGATGCCGTAAAGCTTCGCGCTTCCGCCCTTCGCAATCCGCTCCGTTCCGAGCATTAAAAGCGGGAACAGAAGGTAAACGTCAGGCCACATGATGTTACAGGAATATGCCAGGAAAAATGCACTCAGCGCGTAGAATAACGCGAACGGAATCTGTACGATTTCCTTCTTGTGAAAACGGCTCTGCATGTAGTAAAGAAATGAAACGCCCGAAAGTGCGCCCTTTAAAACCATGCCCGCTTCCACGGCTTCGGGAATGAATTTTTCCGGAACCAGCAGTGTAAAAATATTGGTAATCGAGGTCAGATAATACGCGTAATGCGCCCAGTAATTGACACCGAGTCCGTTCTCCCATGCGAAGAACAGTCCTTCGCCGTTGTGCATTCTTCTCCAGAATTCCTTTACAAAGGGCAGATACTGATGATAGCAGTCCATTCGAAGATAGAGACTGTCGCCGAACGGATAGATGCTGAAGACCGAACCGAGCATAACAAGTGCGGTCACGCTGATGAAAAATACATAGAGATAAATATCGATGGCAAGGAGCTTCTGCTCGTATTTGCCGGGCGTGTCATTGTGGAAAACATACCCTCTCGGCACGATTAAATGGCTGACGCCGGCAAGCAAAAGGCAGGCAATCAGCGTAAAAAGGCCCGATAACGTGCATGGTGTAATAAATGCGGAAGGGCCGCCTGATTTAAACTGCGAAAGAAGATCCGCAAATGTAGTGTCTCCGGATACCAGACTCTGTGCGGAATACGCTGCATTTCCGAAAATCGTCACATCGGAACCCACAATGCCCGATGCCAGTTCTTTTACGGCAAATCCGACCAGGCAGAATGCAAAGAACAAAAGCACCTGATAGATTAAGTGCCGCAGAACCGTAAGACGGAAGCCTGTCACTCCGGCTCTGATATTCAAGTGTTTTTTATAGACTGCGTGATAATAAACGAAGAACGAAGAAAATGCCTGGAGCACATAGATTAATGCCCAGCTTAAGCCTTTCAGCGGGTTAAACAGGTAGATGAACACGCTCATCGCAAAATATGCGACAAGATGTGCCACCAAAGCAGGAATATGATCGTTTTTCGATGTGCCCTGACTCATTCTACTGTCCTGAACCCTCCAACAGAAGAAGCGACATAAACTCTCTGTCAAAGGTATCTTTGCAAACCCTTTCCACGTATTCTTTCAGTTTTTTGAACGTTTCGTCCGACAGTGAAAATGCAAACGCATTCTCCGCTTTCGAACTATAGATGTAGGACAATGCTCTCTTCGCACTGTCCGAAAGCGTACTCTCCGCGGTGTAATCGGGGAACTCTCCCTCCAACATGATTGACTTTGCTTCGAATACGGTTTTTACAAAATCCTTTTTGTAATTCTCGTCCGGAATCAGTGTCAGCGCACGGTATAAAAGCCGCATCAGCGCCACATTGTCCGTATTTTCCCTTGCGTAATAATCGGCAATTTCCAGAAAATAAGTGCCGTAAAACGTGATGTCGATATTGTTTCGGAATTCCTCGAAATAGTTCTGGACGTCGATTTTATTGACCGAGTAAGAACTGCTGCCGACATACAGCTCAAAAATCGCAAACGTGAACATTTCCGTTTTGGAAATATTGCGGCTGTTCGGACGCAATGCGCCCCTTGCAAAGGCGGAGATTTTGCCCCGTTCCTTTGTCAGAATGACGAGCCTTTTGTCGTAATCGCCGATCGGCTCGGATTTTAATATTATGCCTGTAACATTTATGTTGTTCAACTTTCTCTACTCGTCCTGCTTACTGAACCCAAGATCTTTTAAGAGATATTCATCGTCCCTCCAGCCGCTGCGGACCTTAACCCAGAGTTTCAGATTAACCTGAATTCCGAGCAGTTTTTCGATGTCCTCTCTCGCTGCGGAGCCGATTTTCTTTAACATGTTTCCGCCCTTGCCGATGATCATGCCCTTATGCGAATCCTTCTCGCAGAGGATGGTTGCGTCGATATTGCAAAGACCCTTCTTAAACTCCATCTTTTCAATCGTTACCGCAATGCCGTGCGGGATTTCGTCCTTCAGCAGACGCAGTGCTTTTTCGCGGATGATTTCCGCCGTAATCATACGCTCCGACTGGTCGGTTACGGTGTCCTTATCGTAATAAAACGGCCCTTCCGGCAGATAGGAAATGATGGTGTCCGTCAGCACATCCACGTTATTTCCCTTCAGTGCCGATACCGGAATGATTTCCGCAAAATCCAATTCCCTGCGATACGCTTCCATGAACTCGAAGATTTCGTCCTTCTTGATTGTATCGACCTTGTTGATGACCAGAATGACAGGAATTTTTACGGTCTTTAAAATCTCGCAGATGGCCTTTTCTCCGGCTCCGATATAATTCGTCGGTTCTACCAGCCAGAGGATCAAATCCGCCTCGTTTACGACGCTTTTTGCGCTTCTGACCATAAAATCGCCGAGCTTGTTCTGTGACTTATGAATTCCCGGCGTATCGAGGAAAATCATCTGTGCATTTCCCTTTGTCACAACCGTCTGAATGATATTTCTCGTCGTCTGCGGCTTCGGTGAAGTGATTGCGATTTTCTGTCCGGTGATGCGGTTCATCAGCGTGGATTTGCCGACATTCGGTCGTCCTATGATTCCGATATAGCCTGATTTGGTTTTTGTATCCATGTTACTCCTTGTTGTGCATATCAAAATCCAAGGTCCGCATTCGAACCTTGGATTTATCATCTGTTGTCTGTTCAATTATACAGGATAAACGTCTTTCGGGCAAATCTTTATTCCCGCTTATTTTTCGCTTTTCGCGTCCTCAGCCTTTACTTCTTCGGCCTTTGTTTCTTCAGCCTTTCCTTCCTTTGCTTCACCTGCTGCTTCTGCCGCTTTCTTTGCTGCCTTCTTCGCTTTTTTCTTCTTCACGCTCTTTACGATGATGTGGATCGTAAGGCGGATGATTCCGAAGATGATTCCGAGGATAATCAGTACGCGGATGATGTAAGGAAGGTTGATTACGAAGTTCATTCCGAAATTCTTAAGCTGGTTTACAACATCCAGGAAAGATGACTTAAAGCCTTCTCTCATTTCTTCGCCGGGAGTCTTCTGATCTGCAACCTGCGGAGTTAAAACTTCCACTTCCGTAATGTGCATGGATACGGTTGCGTAGTCTACCTGATTGTCCATCACGCGAAGCTGGCGTTCCATGCTCTCGATATTGTAACGGACATCGGTGATTCTCTGGGTAATGTAGGTAACGTCCTCAACGGACTCAGCCTTCTCCAAAAGTGCGGTAAGGCTTTCGAGCTCTGCGCGGTACATATCGCGCTTGCTCTCGATATCGGTATACTGTAAGGTGACATCGGTCGCTGTCGTATTTTTGGAAATGACATTGGACATGCCGCTCATAACCGTTACGAATTCATCGAGTTTGTCGTCCGGAATGCGGATGGTCATTGTGGAATATCTGGCTCTGGAATTATTCAGTCCGTAAGCGTTTCCGTTGTAGGAATATTCCTGCTCCACATATCCGCCGAGCTGTTTGATCTGCTCTTCGATACCGATTTTTAATTTATCATATTCCTTGGTCTCTACATCGAGATCCACAGTGCGGATCAGTTTGCGGTTCTGGTTATTTCCGACGGATGCGCTTCCGCTGTCAACGATGTTTCCGCTGTCAAGGGCTCTTGCGCCGTCTTCGAAATCGACCGTCGACTCCGTCTTATAATTCTCTTCATACGCGGGTTCTGCCCCTACGTAATCGTACATATCCTCGTAATAATAATCGTCACCGCCGTAATATGCTTCGCCGGCCAAAGCATTGTTTGTTACGTTCGCCGGGCTTGCGTTGGATTTCTTTCCGCATCCGCTCATAAGCATTACTACGGATAAAATAATTCCTGCAACTGCTGCACTCTTCTTTAATTTCCTGTAATTCATATTTTTATCCTCCCTGAAACGATTTTTCCAAATCCCGTGCAGGTCGTCTCCTCTGCTTCCTGCATTTTTATTTCCGCATTTTTGCGGTTCTGATAAAGATACGAATCAAAGCTTATCGATTTATGGAATAATTTTTAAAAAAATTTTTTTGACCTTTTTTCCCTGTCATCAGATTAAGTTCGTCAGGTTTGCGAAGATGTCGCTGCCTTCCTTTAACACGCTTTCGGAGCCCACCACGCAGATGGCATCCGCAGAAAGAGCACTCTCCACATATGCTGCCAGCGACCTGATATCCTCCGCCGTGGCATTCAGTACCTGGTCTCTTTCCTTCTGAAGGAATTCTTCCGTGATATTGGAACGATATGCATTGTAGGATCTTGCACCCGCCGTGGACGGTGTAAGGGGCGTATCCATGCCCGAGAGCGTTCCTATGATGAATTTGGTCATCGTACGCTCATTGGCGTCAAATCCGGCTAAAAATGCGGGAATATTGTCATAAATGTCCAGTGTTCCTTTCAGGTTCGGATCGCGGTAGGAAACAAATCCGCAGAAGCCCGTATATCCGAATCTCGACATACAGCCGTAAGCGCCGCCTTTTACGCGGACAATGATCCAGAGATAATCATATCCGAGAATGGTACGTAACACCTTCAGTGCTCCGTGATACGGTGTTTTCTCTGTATCCGCAAAACCGCCCTTTGCCACATACTGCACATCTCCCGCGGTAATGAATCCCTCGTTTTTCTTTTCAAATGCAAGAGGTTCGGCATCAACAACCGGGTTTCCTCTGAATGCTTCCTGTCTTAATTTGTCATATTCATCGACGATTCCGAGATTGGCATCCTTCGGCGAAATATAGCTGAGCGTTGCATTTTCCGCACGCAGAACTTTTAAAAGAACATTCTTCATTCCGACGATGATGCTGCCCTTCTTTTCCTCGAAATGATCGTCCGCATCCTGTAAGAAACGTACAAAATCGATACCCGTAATGGCTTCCGAAACAGCACCCTTTTCGCAGAGATATCCGATCAGACGTCCGAGTGCAATCGAGTGTCCCGAGGAAACCGCCATAGATTCGTAGCGGGAACGATATTCCTTAATCAGCTCAAGCAGTCTCTTTTCATCCTCTAACTTCGTGGTGAAGAGAATGTCCTTCATCAGTTCAAAGCCCTTGCCGATATTTTCATAAAGGACCTTCATTTTCACATCAAGGCTGAGCTTCGGATCCTTCTCTCCCATTGCTTCGTAAACAATCAGATCGGCAGCGATCATACCCGTATAGAGGTCCACCTCGCGGTAAAGCTCTTTATAGGAATAATGTTCCGTATCCATCAGTCCGAGGCAGATTTTCAAAAGTCCGAGATATGCATACTCTTCTTTCGTTAAGCGTCCGACATCGAAGGATACCGTAACATAAGCGATTCCGTTCGTGAAAATATCATGTGAAATGACTTTATAACCCCTGGATTCATCCACATCGATGGTGAAGGGAATGATTTCCTTTCTCAGATCCTCGCGGTTTAAAAGAGGAATGCACATCAGATCTTCCTCGGAATCGGGCGTCTCCTGATAGATTTTCAGGGCCTTCGTATCCTCGACAATCTGCTTAATCTGCTCTTCGGAAAGACCTGCCCTGATTTCGGCCAGCTTCGCTTTTCTCTCTTCGTCCTTCTTCAGTGCAAGACCGGCCTTCGGAATACCGATTACGATTGCGGTATGCGGATTGTTCAGAAGATATTTGTTGACCAGTTCTTCATAATAGCCGGTTCCGACCTTCTCCTTTAAGAGCTTAAAAGTCTCGTCCGCCTCCACATGCCAGAATGCCTTGCTGTCGTCATAAAGCCAGCTGTCAAGCATCGCAAGGCCGTATACCAGTCCCTTCGGATAGCTGCCGAAATCGGACTCTCTGTACTGGAATTCCATGCGGCTGATTGCGGCTCTTAACGATTTTTCTTCAAATCCGTTTTTGACCACATCAGTTAATACTTCGCGGATGGTAGATAAAAATTCCTCCTTATCGGATTCGTTTGCATCCTTTGCAATGATGCTGAAATACATCTGGCGGACACCGTTTTCGTATTCGGAATAAACATCACGGCCGATGCCCTTGTCGATTAATGCCTGTTTAAGCGGTGCTCCGGGCGCGGAACAGATGGCATAATCCAGAATTTTAATTGCCTGGTATAAAAGCTTGTCCGAATTTTCATCCATCAGCACATTGTAGGTCAGATAGGCGCCTTCTTCCTCTTCGTCCTCGTCCGTTACGGGAAGATACACATTCTTTTCAACAGGTGCTTCCATCGGCTTCTGAAGGCCGATTTCGGAATCCACGTAAAGATAGTCGTATTTGGAGAGATACTCTTTGTCAATGTAATCAAGCTTCTCTCCCATATCCATGTCTCCGTAGAGATAAATATAGCTGTTGGAAGGATGATAAAGCTTACCGTGGAATTCCAGAAACTTCTCATAGGTCAGCTCGGGAATCACGTCAGGATCGCCGCCGGACTCTTTTCCGTAGGTCACATCCGGGAAAACATAATTCATAATCTGGCGCTCCATTACATCCTCCGCGGAGGAAAATACGCCCTTCATTTCGGAGTAAACCACGCCGTTATAAGTAAGCTCCGAATCCTCGGACTTCATCTCGAAACGCCAGCCCTCCTGCTTAAAAATTTCAGGATGCTTATAGATGTTCGGATGGAAAACCGCATCCAGATAGACATCCATCAGATTCTGAAAATCCTTGTCGTTGCAGCTTGCCACGGGATATACGGTTTTGTCCGGGAAAGTCATTGCATTTAAAAACGTATTTAAGGAGCCCTTAGCGAGTTCTACAAACGGGTCCTTAATCGGATATTTATCGGAACCGCAAAGTACGGAATGCTCCAGAATATGCGGTACGCCCGTGCTGTCGGAAACCGGTGTGCGGAAACCGATATAGAAGGTTTTATTGTCATCGTCGTTGGAAATCAGAGCCACTCTCGCTTTCGTCTTTTTGTGGCTTAATAAAACCAGTTCGGAATTTAAATCCTTGCTGAAACGCTGTTCGATGATTTCATAAGTTTCGGGAATCTTTCCTCTCATGTTTTTTCCTCGTGCTTTCTTTTTATTCGTAACAATCTTAAGCTGCAGTCACGCGATTCGTTCCCGCGTCTTTAGCGTAGAATTTCCGTATCAATCTAAAATCAGGTAGGTGTACCCTACCCGATTTATGTATGTCCGTTTCAAGTTCTTTATAACTGCAAATCCAGCTCCTTGCAATCCTTCGGCAGGAAAATATGGAGATTGTCGAATCTCTTCGAATGGTTTGCGATGTACTGATAGGAACCCTGCGGAGTTTCGATTTTCTTGCAGTAGAAATCGAGGTCCTTAATTTCGTTGTGGAATACCGGAACGTCAAGCGAGTTCACGGGCTGAGGACAACCGGACAGATCCGCGAAAATATTTCCGCCCGTAATCTCGAGCCTTCCCTTGGTTCCGCCGAGTGCAATCGGATTGGCCGCAAGAAGCGATACCTTGATGATTGCGCCGTTTCGGATCTGAACATTTCCGCCTCCGTGATAATTACCGATACCGCAGACCTCGGAGCCTTCCACATAAGTAAAGATCTCTTCCCCGAAGGTCGTGATGTCAATATTTCCGTTCATTGAACCAATGCCCACACCGTTCATGCAGTGATTGGTAACCTGTACCAGACCGTCGTTGATTGCAATAAATCCTTCTCTGTCGTACAGACTTCCGATACCGGTCGCATTGCTTCCCGAAACCTCAAGTTCGATATCCGCTACGGAGGTAAGTTCCAACTTGCCGCCGAACGTACCGATTCCCACTGTTTCCGCACCGGAAGAATAGATGCTGACTTTACACTGGTCCATAACAAGCTTTACATTGCCTTCCATTGCTCCGATGCCCACGCTCTTTGAACCGTTTGCAAGGATTTCGAAGGAACCGGAAGATAATCTGATTTCGCTGTTTTCATCGCCGAAAAGACCGCCGATACCGATTGCCGTATCGGAATTGCTCTCCACGCGGATTTTGCCTTCCTGCTCGAAAATAATATTTCCGTACGGTTCGGATAATGTACTTCCGATTCCGACACCGTTGTTGTGATCTACGTGAACGGTCAGATTACCGTTGCCCTGAATAATAAGTCTGGATGAGCGCGGAACACGAATTCCTTCAAAGTAGAAATGGTTATCACCTTCCAGATTCAAAATCATCTGGCTGTTTTCACCGAGTGAAATAACGGGATTTTCCTTACCGCGCATTTTTACATCGCGAATGGAAATATTGGTCTTGATATTATCTTCGACACGAACTTCCATTGTGAATTCACGGTTCTTATCGCCGACGATGCGGACTGCGGATTCCTTGATGTTAATCTTGCTATAGTACTCCAGTGCAAGGGACATCAGGGAAATATTGTCATAATTGGATGCCACATAAGGCGTGTTGTTTACTTTCAGTTTTGCAAGCTTTAAGTTGATGGCAACGATTTCTTCCTCAATCTGTGAACCGATGGAATCCACGATTTCCCTGTTGGGGCGTCCGGTATAAAATCCCTGAATCAGATGGCAACCCAGCTGAATAACCATCTGCAGCTCTTCTGCCGTTTCCACACCTTCCGCAAGAATCTGCATATTGTGATTGTTTGCAAAATCAACATAGTTGGAAACCAGGTGCTGCTTCTTCGTATCGGAGTCGATGCCCATAATGATGGAGTGGTCGATTTTCAGATACTGAGGTGAGTTATTTAAAAGCGTTGTAACGTTGGAATAACCGGTTCCGTAATCATCCAGTGCCAGCTCGCAGCCGGATTTTTTCATATACTTGTGAACGGTCTCACAGGAGTCCTCGGACTGCATACCGTTCTCGGTAATCTCAATTACGAGGTGTTTCATTACTTCCGCATGATCTTCTAAGAGTTCATCAAACTCCTTCTCGGTAATGATTGCGGTAGGGATACTGTTTAAGAACAGCTTTCTGTCTTCAAAGGAATCCGCATGTTCCTGCATAATCCGGATAACATTGTAGAAAGTATGATGCTCCACTTCATAGAGACGGTCCTGACGTGCAGCCAGCTCCAGTACGATTGTGGGATCCAGACCGATTTTCTTTTCCGTTCTCATCAGCGCTTCGTATGCATAGATTTTACCGGTCTTTGCACTTACGATGGGCTGGAAATGATAATGCAGTTCGTTATTCTTAAGAATCTGCGTAACCTTGTCGTTTCTGATGTATTCGTCTTCCTGACGACGATAGGAATCCGGCGAGAAACAGTGCGGCTCCACCTTATGGAACAGCTCCGCTTCGGTTACCGCGAAGCTTGTGTATTTTACGAGCTCGTCAAAAGTCTTTGCATGCTGGTCATAGCAGGCAAATCCGCAGTACGCGGTAAAGGTTTCCTTCTTGGGAAGGGTTAACAGAATGATATTCAGCTCGTTAATTAACTTGCTTAAATAATTTCTGGCTTCCTTCACGTCCTCACATTCCGTGATGAAAATCACAATTTCGTGATTGGATCTGGAACCGCAGATTACTCTGTGACCGGAGAATTCCTCTCCTTTCTCCAGAAACATTTTACCGATTTCCCGCATGGTTTCGGGTGCCTTCGGATAACCGAGATAATATCTTAAATGTTCGAATCCGTCTAACTGGAAGGATGCCATGTAACAGTTCATCAAAGAAATCCGCATCGCTTCTTCTACCTTCTCGGCAAAGACATCGTAATAATAAAGGCCGGTCTCGGAATCGAGTTCGTCTCCGTCCTTGTTGTCGGGATCAATGGGGATATCGTTTTTCTGAAGGGTTTTTACGATTTTATAGAACGTAATAATAGCAAAGATCAGCAGAACAACACCCAGGACAATTAAAATGCCCTGCATCGGCGTAAATACTTTTGCAATCGTATAGTTGAAAAAAGATACCAGGAAAAGACTAAAAGAAAGGACAACCAGTGCGTTCTCCAGGAATAGATGATATCGAATTGTATTCTTTTTTACCGGTTTTTTTACTTCTCCCTCCTTCAGACTAAGTGCAGGAGGGTTGGTATTATAGCCGGTCTTATTCTCGTCCATTCCCATAAGAACAGATAATCTCCCCAATATGCTTCAGAATAATACAATTTTATCATAAAAAACCGTCTGTAAAAAGCAGAAAATTCATTCGTCATTATAGACATTTTGGATGTTGAATTTTTGTATACTTCTTACAAAATCAGTTGTATCTGAAATCAGTTTTTTCTTGTTTCAAAATGCGCAAAAGTGATGAACAGATGAAAAACGTTTTGCCCTCATAATAAAGGCTGTGATTTGCTTAAATCATTAAGCGCTGAATACCAAAACCGCAAGCTTTGAAAAGGAAATCTCCTCCGTCACGGGCTCCACTTCCGTCCCGTCGGGAAGCGTCAGATATCCTTCATGATTTCTGACAAAACGCAGGTACTCTTCGATTTTTAAGAGGCTGCTTTTATAAGTGACGTTATCCTTCGTCGGATTCTTTCCCTTCGCCTGCGGAACATCCACTTTAATGCGGGTTTTTAAGGTCTTCAGAATCTGCAGAACAAAGGAATCGTCATTCAGCGTCTTAAAATGCTCCGCCATCGTAAGCTCCGGATTGCCCGCGTCTTTTAACAGATGATTATTGACAATGGCCTTGATTTTAAACGGCACTTCTTCCCAGGTAATCATCTCCGAATAGGTCATCCTTCCGCCGATGTAAATGCGGTTGGTGTCCATCATGGCATATTTAAATGAGCGGTCCAGCGTCTCCGTCATTCTTTCTTCTCCAAATCCAAAAATTCAATCTTTCCGCCGGTTACTTCAATGACATCTTTTACAAAATCCGGATCGAATTCGTATTCCTTGCAAAGCTCTTCGATCGTCACCTTGCGCAGAAGCATTTCCGACAGTTCCTGTGCTTTTTCCAGCACTTCGTTGGCTTTCTCCGCCCAGTTTTCAAAGGCATCCCTGGAAAGCGCGTCATCCTGAACCAGTTCTTCCATGGCCTTCATAATCATTCCGGCCACCATCTCTTCCGCCGTCTCGGGGCTTTCTTCGTGCTCAATAACATTCATTGCGGTCGCCAGCGCGACATTGCCCTCTCCGATCAAATCCTCCATCGGAACGCCCTGGTTTGCGTAGAGTTTTGCGATATCACAGACAGTCTTTAAAAATCCCTGAATCAGCTCGTCCTTTGCGGGGTTGTCACCGTTCATGGCATTCATGAAAAGCGCTCTTTTTTTGCCGTCAGTCAGTTCGGGAAGGTCTTCGATTTCCTCAAGATACATCTGAAGGAAACGCGAATCTTCACCGTCGAGAGCTAATTCTTCCTCTTCGTTCGAGCCGGAATTGTTTCTTCCGTCCGCGTTGCCGTTTTCACCTGTTTTACCCTCGGTTTTTCCACCGTCAAAGGAAATCCCCGAACCTTCTGCATCATTCGCAAATCCGTCCGGATCGTCCACCTTGATTTTTGCCTGTTCACGTAAAAAACGGATGATCAGCTTTAACTGTTCGTCATCCAGTTCCAGCTCATCAAAAGCTTCTTTTACATCGTCCACTGTAATGGGACCGTTTTTTTCTTTTGCAAGTTCCCGAATCGCCGCAAGCTGCTCCGAGAATAATTCTTCCTGGTTCATATGTTTCTCTCTTATACTCTGCTAAACTAACTTTATTCCACATGTTTATGCGTAAATAAATGCTCATTACAGTACTCGTAATTGCCCTTACATTTTGAACAGTAACGGAACGTCAAACTCGGATTGGACTCCTCGGTCTGTCCGCAGATGGCACATTTGTGGTGCGTGATTTTTTCCGCGGCTTTGATTTTTACCTTGTAGTCGTGCTGACGTTTGATTTCCCGCGGCGTTTTGTAGCGTCCTCTCTTGGTGTAGAGGAAGAACAAAAGTGTATTTAACAGCGATGCGCCGATGGACACCAGCATCAGAATTCCGTAGGACATGCCGTTCCGGAAGCCAAGCACAATTTCCAGTGCTAAGACAATTACATAAATGATTCCCATGACTTTCACCTTGATGGGAATAATGAACATAATGTAGACCTTTACGTCAGGATACATAATCGCAAACGCAAGGAAAATCGACAAGTTGATATAATACGTGCCAAAGAAGCTCGCGACATAGGAATACGCATAGCTTCCTCCGAGCAGCATCGGCCAGCTGTCCGCGGGCGTG
>Ga0247611_10008300_pt1 | contig 12836 bp, 4 predicted proteins | sample 177DNAGHGhighgp2_FD_192422 | JGI IMG/M metagenome (GOLD analysis project Ga0247611, IMG submission 192422) | Sheep rumen microbial communities from Palmerston North, Manawatu-Wanganui, New Zealand - 1770 DNA GHGhigh gp2 | ecosystem: Host-associated > Mammals > Digestive system > Stomach > Rumen ... | reverse complement strand
CCATATGAGTCATACTTTTTAGCGCCTTCCATCAGTGCTTCAATTGTGCCTTCACCGAACTGACGTGCCATATCCCACGTAAGCGGTTCGCCGGCACGAAGACCATTCGTGAGACCTTCGGTGATAAACTGACCGACCTGAAATGCTGCTTTTGAAGGAGAATGCTCATCAGTACCTTCACGGAGACCTGCAAGGAGTTCTAAGCCAAGGTTGTATGCTGCTGTACGTACAGCACTAACATTTGCTGGATCAGTAAGTGCATTTATCAAACCTTCAACTACAAATTGTCCAACTTGCGAAAATTCACCATCTTCAGATTTCAATGCTGCGAAACCGGAAATTAATTCAGCATATGAACCAATGGTCTGCTCAATCAGACTCGGATCGATTTCGTTATCCAATAATGCTGTTTGAATCTTTTGCATAGATGGGATAATTGTGTTAGTTATAAGATCAAAAGAGTTCTTTATATCCTCATCTGAAGCAGAATTTGCGATCATTCCAAGATATGAATCATATGAAAGTACAGAGAAAACTGATTGTAATATATCGGAAAAATTGCCAACATCTGAAAAATCATTACCTTTAATACTTTCCTGTAATGTTTTTAACTTAGGAATTATTTCGTCGGTTATAAATTTGAATGATCTGGCGATATTATCATAAGCATCCTGGTTCTTTTCGTATGAGCCGATCATTTTCCGTGTAATAAGAAAATTTCCAAGCCCCGATATACTAGAACCTTGTGTTCCTAAAATATCAAATACTTTCGATATTACCGACATTCCACTAGAAACAAGATTTGGATCAATTTTATAATCAGATAATGCTGTTTGTAACGAACCTAATTTGGGAATTATTTCTGTTGATAAATAATTTATTCCATCAGTAATTGTTGAGGATGAATTTTTATTTGATATAAATGACACAAAATCGCCGATCGATTTTGTTTTGGTCGATAATATTTCAATCAGTAATTTCATAACCTGTGCTGCCGAGGCCGCATCAGTAAAATTCTTACCATTTACTTTATCAGAAAATGAAATGACTCCGTCAACAATTCCGCCTTCTTTATTAAGTTCAGTAAATAATTCTGAGATTCCGTTATCTCCAGCAAAGAAGCTTATAACTTTTCCTAGTGCTGCCAATGCCTGGGACTCAATAAATGTTTTGAGAATACTAACAAGGAAATTCGCTCCATCGACATGCTCCTGCTTTATTCCAATAACATTTTGAAGGAATGTGCTCATTTCTCCGGAAAGAGTTCCCATTGTAGTCGCAATTGATGTGAGATCTTCGCCTGTACCAATATCTTGAATTACCTGTGTAATTTTTCCAAAGAATGACGCGCCAAGAACCGACGACATTACGACTGCAAATCTTGATGCACCTTTTTTCTCATCTTCAGAAATATCTTTGGTTTCGGAAAGAAAACCTTTCATCTCTTTTGCAGCAGTTTCCAATTTAGTGAAAACGCCATCCAGATTCTTATCTTCTCCACCGATAGACTCAATCACTCCACCAATTTTGTCGAAGAAAGTCGCAGCAAGCACTGAGGACATAATCGACGCAAAGTTTTGGGCACCAGTTTTGTCTTTATCAGAAATATCTTTGGTTTCGGAAAGAAAACCTTTCATCTCTTTTGCAGCAGTTTCCAATTTAGTGAAAACGCCATCCAGATTCTTATCTTCTCCACCGATAGACTCAATCACTCCACCAATTTTGTCGAAGAAAGTCGCCAGAAATACTGATTCCATAATCGATGTAAAATTGGCAGCATTTGTAACATCATCGTCGCCTATTTTACGTATTTCATTAAGAAACGGTTCAAGATCTACGACCATGTCCTTCATTTTTGTAAGTACTTTGGTCATATCTCCATCTTCGCCAATCTTACTGATAACTTCAGACAGCTTTGCAAAGAATGTAGCCCCGACAACACGGCCCATAATAGAATTAAAGTTTCTGATTGATTTGATATCAGATTCAGTTATGGCACTTACATCAGTCAAAAAAGGACGAAGTCCGTTATTATATGCATCCTTCAAACTTGTAATGATAGCCGTCGTTTTATTATCCGGACCGATCGCATTAATAACATTTGCAACTTTATCAAGAAATGATGCGCCAACTACTTCAAGCATTAAGCCGTTAAACGATTTAATATGTTCAGTATCAGCGTCGGTTATATCACTTATACTGGTGATAAATGGACGAAGACTATTGACATACATATCCTTTAAATTTGTGATGACGCCTGGAAGATCTCCTTCACCGCCCAAATGATTAATAATATCTGCTAATTTACCAAGAAATGTAGCAGTAACAACATTAAACATCAGACTATTAAATTGAGAAATCGCTGTAAAATCATTATCCTTTATCTTACTTATTTCATCAAGAAAAGGACGAAGATTATTTGTAACCATTAATTTAAGATTTTCAATTACAGCCGGAAGATCCCCGTTACCACCAATATGCGCAATAATATCAGCCACTTTGCTTAGAAATTCGGCTTCAATAATATGAAGCATCAGATCATTAAACGTATCAAGAGAATCTTTATCTCCATCCTTAATTTTAGCAATTTCATCTAGGAATGGCCGCAGATTATCAGTAACCATCAACTTCAGATTTTGAATAACAACCGGAAGATCGCCTTCTCCTCCCAAATGAGCGAGAATATTGGCAATACTACTGTAGAAAGTAGCTTCCAGTATTTTCACCATAATACTATTGAAGGTTTCCAAATCTGTTAATGAATCTGCTGTTATATCTTTTATTGCCGTCAAAAATGGAATAAGACTACCTGTAGTTAAATTGGATAAGTTGGATACTATGGTCGTTAAATCGCCATTTCCGCCAATATATGATAGAACCTGGGTGATTTTTTCATAGAATGTCGCTTCCAATATTCCGGCCATTACGGCAGTCAATATTCCGATACCTGTTTTGTGCGTTTCATTAAGAGTGCCAAGCATGCTTAAAAACGGACTTATGGATACCATAAAAGCAGACAGATTGTTACCTATTATAAAAAGTGAATCGGTTAATCCTTCTCCAATTCCACCAATAAGTCCACCGACGCCACGTCCCAAAGCATTTCCCAATGATTCGAACATATCGCCGAATTTATTTATAGCACCTACAATACCACCGTCACCAACATCTTCGATTTTCTCAAGCTGCTTAAGAAGCCATCCAAGAGCGGCTATGATCAAACCTATAATGGTTATGACTCCTATTATTTCAGCCATAAATATTCCGGCATCCAATACGACACCTTTGCCGATTTTTGACACATATCCAATGGCTGTAACAATTAACGACAAAGCAAGTATTGCTCCGGCAACTTCCAATATAGTTACAAGAAACGATCCTATAGATTTTAAATTTCCAACTTTATCTACAACTAATGACAATCCATACGTTACTGCGGTTAATCCAATCAATATGATAGATATGCCGCCAAATAATTTGAGAATATTTTTTACATTTCCGTAAACTTTTCCCCATTTTGAAATTCTATTTATCAAAGCAACAATTCCGGACAAAGCTAATATAAGTACTCCGGTAGCGCCAACTGCTGCTATGAACGGCAAAATATTACTTATGTTTGAGCATGAGTCTGCTATCTTTGATAATACAAATACCAGACCTCCAAGCGCAACTCCTACTGCAAGCATCGAACCAATAAATTTTAATGTTCCTTTTAATCCATTTGCGCTTAGCATTAGCGTAGACATTTTCGCAAGACTTAATATCAGTCTGTTCAAAACAGCAAGCATTACTCCAATGCTGGCCATTGCCAAAATAAATGAATAAAAAGAATTCAGATTTCCAACATTTTTAGCAGCTGCGTTAATCGATATTACCAATCCACCAAGAACAACTGTCAATAGGAGTACTGAACCAAATACTTTTACCAGATCGGAAATTTTTGAATTCGTTATTGATTTACCGACTGATATCATATAATCCATCAGTCTTTCAACACCAACTAAAACAAGAGCAGTTGATGCCATTGCTGTATAAAACAGCAATAATGAACCGATATTATTCACAGGAACATCAGGGATGTTTGTCAATAACAAGATCGTGATGAGCATCAACGAGCTAAATAGTATCAGAGTAGCTATAAATCCATCGAAAATGTTTTTTACTGATTTATTAGACGAAAGATTTCTACCGACTTCTTCTATTCGCGACATAAGATCCGGTAAGCTTGACATTACTAAAATTACCGAATACATCGCTCCAAGAAAAATAAACAGTGAGCCAGCATCATCGAGTAAATTTAATGCTGTAAGGCCTTTAACAACTGCTGATAATACAGCTGCCATACCGGCAACCATACCAAGATCCAGTATCATTACGCCAAATAACTGTAACGATTTTTTTATATTCAGTTCAGGACTTGAAGCATATACATCCAATTCGCCAAATATATCAACTATATATGGAAGCATTCTGACGAGTGCGTACATTGTTCCGAGAAGTTCTAATAGTGGAACAACAATACCAGTATCTATCTGAATAAGAGACAATCCGGCTGCTGCAAACATGATTACAACGGCTGCCCCCGATATTTCCAATAAAGCAAGCGCCATACGGTGAAGGATTTTCGTTGTTGTTTTTATTTCATTATCATTAATTTTATCAAGACCACTCTTATGTATTGTTCTAAAAATATCAGTTAATACATATAGCACGCCAATTGCCCCCGCTAATATCAGCAAAAACTTACCAACTTTATCCCAACTTCCTGCAGGAACCACTGCAGTAAGGCCCATCAGTAAATTCGCAAATAATGAAACGGCGACCAGCGCTCCATATAATCCAAGGAATGTTACGAAATAATCACCTTTAAATCCAGATAATTCTTTACCTATCTTTTTAAATATGTAAATTGTTGGAATCATGAGCAGAAGAATTCCACCCATTGCTGCTAAAAAGACACCAACAGATGAAATATCAGGAACTGATATTTTCGAAATCATCCAAAATACAGTAGCAACTACTGTTATGACTTCGAGCAGCCCAACAAGAAGTTCACCAAATGCATATAAATTTGAATCTTTAATAACTTTATTTGCACTGTTTATTATTGCAAAAATGCCCAATAATGGCAGAATCATTAATACTGTAGCTGCCATTGAAATAAAGAACGTTTTCAAATTATCTAAATTTGATAATGGTGCTACAGAAGCTAAATACGCAAGCGCGAAAGCTACAACGCCAAGGGCTGCAATAAAAACTGGAAGCATTTGTATTGTCTTTATAGCAGTTTTATTGATTCTCTTTATATTTCCAATAAGGGCTATGGATCCTCCGATAGCCAATAATATTACAGCAATTCCGCCAAACAACACTGCCAGCTGATGCCAATCAGAATCTTTTGTTGCCGAATAAATATAATTAAGAGATAAAACGATAGCAGTAAGTCCTGCCATAAGACTTACAACTAACAGAACAGTGCTGCCATTTATATTTTTTCCAGTTGTTCCAATAATGGTAACGGCAACAGCAATTACACCAATCATTGAAGCAATTGCCAATAGACCAAGCTTTATCAGTTCTAATTCTGTTGTAAAATCGTCTACTGTTTTTCCTTTTGTCAGAAAATGCAATCCTGTAAAAACCAAGGCCAGTGTACTGACAAAATTTGATAGTCCAAACAATATTGCAGAAAATGCGAAAAACGCCGGAGCAGCAGTTTTAACGGATTGGCCCTCTTTCGCAACTGTAGTCATCATTTTTCCAGTTACACCAATCAAGTAAAGAAGTCCGGCAACAATACCGACAGCTGTTAGTATTTCACGATTTGAAAAATTGCCAATTTTCAATAATAAAGCAAAAGCAGCAATAACTAATGCTAACTGTGAAACAGCATCTACTATGAATTTGATCATAAGAGCCTGACCAAAATTCATTGTTTCTTTACGTTTAAAACCGTTAGATTCTATTTCTATTAATTTAATTTTTGTAAAAATATTTGCAAGCAATTTAGCAATTAAAACTATTATTAGTCCAGCTTCTGCTAATGCTAAATAGTCTTTTTTTAATATTTTTATGAAAAATGTAATTCCAATCAATGTTCCGGCTAAGATCGCTAATGATATCGCAAAATCTTTAATCGTCTCTGTGAAATTTTCGAGAGCGGATGAAAAACCGAATTCGCCGAATTTACCCAAATCTACTTTTGTAAATATAACGCTCAGCCCCATCAACCCAAGCACTATTTTTCCTATTGTTTGTATTGCTGATGGTTTTGCAAATCCTAATTTTTCCGAAATAGTATCAAGAAAATTCCCTTTTTCTTTACCGCCATGTAATAATTTATCTATGCTTTCCCGAATATCACTAACTACACCGCTTACAGGAGTTAATTCTTTTACAACTTCACCTAGTTCATTTTTTGAGTTCTTGACTATATCGCCACCGAATAAATAAGCATTTAAATTATTCAGGGCTGTCGTAATATTTCCATTTGCATCGGAAAAAATCTTCGAAATATTCTGTATCTGTGTTTCTATAAAATTGCAAAAAGTATCAAACCAGGCATGAGTTTCCCGAAATGAAGCAAATTTTTCTTTTAATCGATCGATTAAATTTCCTTCACGTTCATAAAGAGGAATATAACTATTTAGTTCATTACTCCAGGTAGTTCCTTTATGAACTTTTTTTCCAAGGAAAAAATCTAATAATCCGTTTTTTGCTTTTTCTATATAACCCGGAATCCGTTTAAATATATTTTCAGTACGTTTGCCTTCTTCATTTACAGGCCCAAGGAAAAAATCAAGTACAACCGCTGGTAATTCTGAAAATTTTTGTTTCAGCCATTCGGCTGCTTTTCCGATCTTATCCAGCATACCGGGTATTCGCACAAGACCATTATCTGTCATCTCCCAATCAAGTCCGAGCCATTTTCTAAAAGAATTAATAGCATTTAGAACTGCCGATCCGATTTCTTTAAATATTTCTATTATTGGAGTAAGTTTTCCGGGTATTTCTTTACTACTTCCTGTGACGGTGTCTTTCCAGCCAAATAAATACCTCTTTAAATCACCTAAAACCGCTTTAATCTTTTCAAATATGTTGAGTTGTTCGAGATCTTCTTTTGTATGAAAGTAATGAAAGAAACTGTTTTTTTCACCAGAATTATTCTTATCTTTCTTTCCGAATAAAAAGTCCCTTATATTTTGAAACCAATCAGTATCTTTAATTCGTTCCAGCTGATATTCAAGAAAGCTAAGTTCTTCTTCTGTTCCAAATAAAAATGAATGAAGTAAAGGCATTCCATCTGAAAAATAATCGCCAAGCATAAAATGCTTAATTGATTCAAATGCTTCGGAACCTACTATGGATTCAATTGCGGCTCCCATTCTTCCGAAAATATTTGGAACATCTTTTCCTTCAGCATCTTTACCGCCAAAGATAAATTCAGAAATAGCTTTAAATGCTGTTGAATTCGTAATTGATTCAATAGCTGTTCCGATTCTTCCAAAAATATTTGGAATATCTTTTCCTTCAGCATCTTTACCACCAAAGATGAATTCAGAGATAGCTTTAAATGCCGTTGAATTCGTAATTGATTCAACAGCTTTTCCAATTCTTCCAAAAATATTTGGAATATCTTTTCCTTCGGCATCTTTACCGCCAAAGATAAATTTTTTTACACTTTGAAATCCTTCTGAAGTTACAAAGCTATCATAAGAAGCTTTGATGTTGTCAATAAGTCCGGCTACATGTTTATAAGCAGGTAAATACTTGTTTGCTTTTTCATCCCAGACTGCACCGACAGAAATATCTTTACCTAAAAAGAATTCTTTAATTGTTCTGAAGGCTGCTGAATTCGTAATTGATTCAATAGCTGTTCCGATTCTTCCGAAAATATTTGAAATATCTTTTCCTTCGGCATCTTTACCGCCAAAAAGAAATTCATGAAATGACTTTCCAATGGTTTTAATTTTATTAATAAACTCATTTACTTTATCATAAATTCCAATGATTTTTCCTTCAACGACTCCTGTTTCAGTCTCGTATCCAAAAAGATAATCGGCGATTTTTTTCAAACCATTGATCAATCCATTAAAAACAGTTCCACCAGTAGAACTCATGAAATTAGAAACTTTTGTTTTCAGATCCTCAAATATTCCGCCAACATGAATCAATGTATTGATTGATCCATTATTTGTCAGTATTTGTGCCTTTTCGAAATGTCCAAATACTTTTTCAAAAAGATCTTTTACTTCTTTTGGAACTCCACCAAAAAATCCCGTTATTTTATTTTTTATAGTATTTAATGAATTCTGGATATGTTCCGGAAGTCTTCCAATATACATTTCATAAGCATTATTTATTTTTTCAAGCACACCAGGAATATGCTTAGAAACTCTTTCATAATCACCAGTAAGTGCATCAAAATGCTTTCCAGCTGAAGCATCATCAGAACCATACCAAAAATCATGCCATAATTTCTGAATTCCGCCATTGAAAAAATCATAAATATTTTCAGACAAACTTTCAAACTTATCATCAGTTAATGCAAATATGGATGTCAGATTATAAAAACCATCAATCAGTCCACCAAGAAAACTGTCTGATCCGAAAAGGCTTGATATTCCATCAGCGATTGCTGTTATTGTAAGATAAATATTTTTAACAGATTTAAAAATATTCTGAAAACCGCCAATCAATTTTTCACGGCCTGATATTTCACTAAGACTCTGTAGAAATTCATCAAGTGGAGATATTTTTTTTACTTTTTCAGCAAAGCCCCGATAATATTGCTCCATTGCATCGAGATTTTTGATCATCCCTTTTTGAGCAGCATCCCAATCAACTTGAACTCCGGCTTCCCACATTTGGGCATATTCAAGCAGCTCTTCATAGTTGAAACCCATTTCTTCAACGACTTTACGCTGCTGTTCGATTTCCTTACCATATATACCGCCGGATAAACGAACCGCTGCCTGTTTTAATGTGAGCTGTCCACTCTTAAGCGTTTTAGAGAGTTTTGCTGCATTATCGGCTTCTTTTGTATAATCATCGGCAATGCTTTTAAATGCTGTCCGAAGTGTTGCACCTGTATAATTCTCGTTCTGTAAAAGCTGTTCAAGCGAATCATACTGAGAAAAAATATAATCTGCGATCGTTTCACCACGATTATTTTTTGTCATTTCATATAATTTATCAGACAGCCTTGCATTCATTTCTTCTGGATCAGGCATTTCTTCAAGCATCTTTTTATAATTTGAATCCAGAATGCTTTTCAATGATTCATTTCTTGATTCACTTGGCCCAGCAAAAATATCCCACAAATCATTTGACAACTCGGTCCATAATTTTTTCGCCTGCTCATAATTACCAAAAATAAGCTCAAAGGTCTTCATCCATTGCGTAGAAACGGCATCTGCTGTTGCTGCAATGGCCTGATTAAATGTCGTGGCTTCCTGAGCACGCTGAAATGCCCTGGCACCAAGAGTATCCATAGCCACGCCTTCTGCTTCCAATACTTTTAATGTTCTGGATACCGTGATATACTCACCATCATTTTCTTCAGCCCATTGCTTTTGACGAGCATATACAATATTTGAAAATTCATTGTATTCTTTTAAAGCAGTCGTTAATACATCTCCGGTAAACCAGCCTTTTTTTAGAGATGCCCGCATATTTTCAGCACTAACGATATCTTTTCCATCAAGTGTCTTGATTACGCCGTTGGCTTCCTGCTTCAATGTTCCGAGATCAAGAGCTGTCGCAATAACTGTTTCTTTAAACTCTTCTGTGGCCATATTAGCAAGTTCAATTGAACGCCAGTCAGTTAATCCGACATATCCCATTCCCATTGCCTGGGAAAGATTGTACATGGCACGGCTTGCCTGCTGAATACCGGCACCGGACGCAGCTGCCCAGTTTGAAATACCCATCATGGAATCAACAGCATCATCCAGATCAACACCTGCTGATGTAAACTTACCAATATTATTGACCATATCAACGAAATCATAAGATGTTTCGTCCGCAAACCAGATCAGCTTTTCCAGTCTGCTGTTTACATAATCAATACTCGCTCCTGTGGCTGACATAATTGTCTGCACAGCTTCTGTTTTCTGAGCATATTTAGACCAGCCTGCATTCACCTGATCGATCGTCAGTGATTTTGCCATTTTTGCACCGGCATCAATAACCTGGTTAATGATACGCCCGAGTACATTTGCTGCAACCATTTCTAGCATATTAAACTTTACAGTAATACCGTCAAGAGATTCCTCAAGCGGTTTCATATCACATTTGGCAGCAGCAGCTGAAATATTTTCAAAGCTCTCTCCGGCATTTTCGAAATCGAGAGAATCTTTTAGTTTGTTAATGGTCTTAATACTCTGATTAACATTCTGTTCAAACTGAGCATTATCAAATCGCATCTCGACCACACGTTCGTCAATAAGTTCTGACATATACCCTCCTTTTTATTTGTATTAATTCTTACTATTCGCAATAATATATATTTACTTAGAAAAAGCGCTATAATTTGAAATGCTATGAAAAATATATTTAAAAAAGAAATACAAGATATATGTCCATGCTGTAATGAAATTATCGTTATAGATAATCCTACTTACAGTCATAATTTTCTTTGTCCTGAATGTCACGAAATACTTTATTGGAATAGCAATAATAAAATATTAAGTAATGGCTTAAAAAATAACTATATAAAAAAGAAAAATGTAGAAATAAAGAAAAAAGAGCAAAAATATATCGCTGCAAGTATACTTATTACACTTATAGATATAGTTCTAATAATATGTATTCTCGGCTATAAAAACTATAAAAATAAGCAAATAATGCAAGAACTAAATATTATAGAATCTAATTTTCTGCATTATCTTGATACTAACGATTTCATAAATGCCGAACTTGAAATAAATAAAATGAGCATTCTTGATAAACTTTCTGAGTCTAATAAAAATCTATGGAAAGCAAACAGAGAGTCATTCATACATATGTATGAAGAAAAAAGTGGAAGAAAAATACTTATAGATCCTTAATCTCTTTCCATGATTCTTTAGCCAGTTCTTCGAATATCGGTCGGATTGCAGGCTCAATATAATGTAATCCTGCGACCCATCCGCCATTTCTTGTGGCATGCCCTGTATCAAGAATGATCGCGATATTTTGTCCATTTTGAATGTTTGAGTTTAAGAATCTGATTGAAACAGACTCTTTGTTATGTTCTATTTTGTAATACCAGGAATCTCTTGTCCGTCCTGTCCGGACCGGGGTAACAGATTTCAGAGCTTCAACGCCTCTCTGCCCATATTTATCCAGAACACCGAGATCTACTGTTTCTTTTAACTGCTCAAAATAATTCGTCAATTTTTTAAAATTGCCACGATGCCTGAATTGAATCATAAATACTCCATAAAAAATTTAAACAAGCTGAATTTTTCGCAAATTCAGCCTGGAATTATCAATTTAAAAAGGAGGGGCTGTCTCCAACCCCTCACTTGTTCATCAGGATCTGCGTATCTGAATTATTACGCGCGATCCATACAGCGCTGTAAAAAGGAAGACACTCGCAATATGTAAGGCCTCCGTTTTCAATTGTTTTGCCTGTGTAATAATATTTTGTCCCTTTTGGATAAGCGACTTTACTTGTAAATCCAGTAGTATGATTAAAAGCTCCATCAGGAGCAACTATCTCGACAATACCCGGAATAATTTCGGAAGGTTCGAAAGTCGGTTCGGTAACAACTGGTTTTGAAAAATTGATCGAATCATCAACAGACATGAGTGGAAGTTTAAAAGGATCGAAATGAGATCGATAATCGTTCCAAATACTTCTTGCTTCGAAGTGAAGGTGCGGCCCGGTAGAATTACCGGTATTACCTGAGTATCCGATCACTTCACCCTGCTTTACAACTTTTCCGGTTACTGTAAACCGGATCATGCTGAGATGTGCATACAGAGTCGCATGTGAAACATCATGCTCAATGATCACACAGTTACCATATCCAGTCTGATCAAATCCTGCATATCGAATAACTCCATCGGCAGATGCCATTATAGCAGTGCCCAACGGGCATCCGTAATCGATACCGGTGTGAAAAGAAGAAGTAACAGTTTCCCCATAATACTGGGTGATCGGCCACTCTCCGCTAAATGGCTGACGATAAGTCATTTCAGTTCCTCAGTTCTTTCAGAAAGTTCGCCACCATTCCATTTCAGTTCTTTTACAGCAGCTTCAATATATGCTTCGATCACATCGATATCAAGTGTAATTCCTTTAGCGGAAAGATACTTTGTAATGATTGCTTTAGCATATTCTTTCTTTTCTTTGCCCTTTCCGCCACCAAAAATCTGTTCGGCAGCTTCAACGGCTTTTCGGGATACAACAACCAGAATCTCATAAAGTTCCGGATTTTTATCTTTAACTTTTTTAAAGATCTCAATACATTTGCCGATCATCCAGCCGGCTGCAGAAGCAATCAGCATCGGCAGCGCGACCTCAAGAACGGCCTGAAGCATTTTACTGAAAATTTCCATATTCATCTTTTCCTCAATGCTCGATACTAATATTGTATCTGGATGCTTTTTCAGTGATCGTGCGATTCAAGAGTGACCTATATTCATCGAGTTCTCTATTTGTAACTTCTAGATCTTCTTTATGATCTCCATAAATCACGCTCTGATTCAGATAATGGAGACAATCGCACATGACCTGTTGCCCCCGAAGGGTTATATAATTATCTTTTTCGCGTTCCTCTTCATTTTTTCTCTGAGAAGTGTAAACGCTGTCAAATTTATGGTTTATGAATTTCGTAAACCAGTTT
>Ga0247611_10008299_pt1 | contig 12837 bp, 12 predicted proteins | sample 177DNAGHGhighgp2_FD_192422 | JGI IMG/M metagenome (GOLD analysis project Ga0247611, IMG submission 192422) | Sheep rumen microbial communities from Palmerston North, Manawatu-Wanganui, New Zealand - 1770 DNA GHGhigh gp2 | ecosystem: Host-associated > Mammals > Digestive system > Stomach > Rumen... | reverse complement strand
CGAAAGAAGAACTGAGACATGACACTATCATGTTCGAACAAAGACAACACGAATGTAAATAATAGAGATGTGGATGAGAATGAGAGCAACAAGGTGTTCCGCTTCATCCAGAGCTACGTGGGTGTGTGGTCAACAAGATGGCTTACAAAGTAATGAACAGTTTAAATTGATGTTATTATATGAAGTGGTGACCTGTCCCCTGTCACTATTCGCATATTCCTTGACAGAGAGCTGCAAACTCAACAACATAAACCCTTACGACTACTGGTCGGATTTAATAGATTTTGTAGGTTGTGAGGGTATAGACCTGAACAGCTTTGTTCACAGTCAGTGGCATAAGCATGCCAGGACTGCATAAATTAAGTTAAAAACAAAGATTTTCCAACTTCTTTCCAATCTCTTGAAATCCTCATTTACACTGAGGATGTAGAGATTTTGGACCCAAGATTCGGACGCTTACAAATATGTGTTCCGCTATCCGGTCCTAGACTCAGAGGTTTCGACAGACTTTGGAGGAAAGGATTAATTTTTTGAGGTAAACTAAAGAAAAGTAAAATGAATTACTGTATATTAATGGCAGGAGGTGTTGGTAACCGCGTAGGTGCTGGCATTCCTAAGCAGTTCGTAGAGATACTAGGAAAGCCCGTGATAGCTTACACAATGCAGAAGTTGCAGCAGTGTGACGATATTGGTGCGATAGTACTGTCATGTGTAGATGGCTTCCAGGAGAAACTCCAGAAAATAGCTGTAGACAATGGTATAACAAAAGTGATAAAGATAGTCACAGGCGGTAAAGACTACGAACATTCTATAATGAATGGCGTGGAAGGACTAAAAGGTATAGCCAAGGATGAAGACGTGGTGCAGATTCATTGGGCTGCATCACCATTTGTGAGCGATGAGATATTAAAAGATAATATCCGAGTTTGCAAGGAGAAGGGCAATGCCATGAGTTCATGTAAAGCTTTTGTCTTATATGGTACAAACGATGGTGATCATGCAGATGGCATTATTGACAGAGATACTTTTATGAGTCTATCTGCACCGCAGGCATTCCTTTATAAAAATATTGTGGAGTTTTACCGACAGGTAGAGGAATTGCATCTGTTTGATACAGTTGAGGCGCATACAACATCTTTGATGGCAGCACTTAATATGCCTATCTATTTCTCTAAAGGCGACCAGACAAATATTAAGATTACAACACATGAGGACTTAGATTTATTCAAGGGCTATGTACTCATGCAAAAATACAATGCAGAACATGAATAGAAACGCTATCATTTTAGCAGCAGGTAAATCATCTCGCTTTGCTCCGTTCACATACGAGCGCCCGAAAGGTCTTTTCCGTGTGAAAGGTGAGATATTGATTGAACGCCAGATAGAGCAGCTTCGTGAAGCAGGGGTGAATGATATATATGTAGTGGTAGGCTACATGAAGGAAAAGTTCTTCTATCTGGAGCAGAAGTTCCCTGGAGTAAAACTAGTTGTGAATAACCGATTTGGTGTTAAAGGTAATTTGTACTCGGTCTATGTGGCTCGTGAATACCTTTCAAACACTTACTTGTGCTATGCAGACCACTACTTTGTAGAGAATCCTTTCCTCAACGACAATCCAGAAAATATTTCTTACCATGCTTGCACTTATAAGGAGGGAAAGTTTGGTGAGTTTTCTGTTGATTATTCAGATGCGGATGTTATTACAGGGGTTAATATCGGAGGTAAATCCCAAATGAGTATGGTAGGGCAGGCCTACTTCAATGAAGGTTTTTCCAAGAAACTCCGTGAATTGATGGAGCTGGAGATTATGGATTTCCGTATATCTTCTCTTTTCTGGGAAGAATTTTTCCAGCGTCATCATAAACAGTTAACATTGTACATTCAAAAGTATAATGAGGGAGATATTCTGGAATTTAACAATATTGATGACCTGCGCCAGTTCGACTCAGATTTCCTTTATAATGTGGATTCCGAGATTATTCAAAACATTTGTAATACGCTACATTGCCATCCCAATGAGATTACAGATATAAATGTAATCAATGCTGGCCTGACCAATGTGTCATTCCGTTTTGTTGTGAACAGTATACAGTATGTCTATCGTCATCCTGGTGGTACTGCTGGCAATCTCATTAATCGAGAAGCAGAACTCTTCTCTCAGATGAAAGCAAAGGAGCTGGAAGTTGATAAAAGTGTCATCACAATGGAGCTGACAGGATGGAAACTCTCATATTGCGTTCGGAACCTTGTAGAATGTGATTTCCGTAAATATCCCGACCAACTTAAGAAAGGTATGGAGTATCTGCGTAGGATGCATGCTATCAAGGTTGATCAACCCGTGAAGACGTTTGACGACTTTGAAGAAGGAATCAAATTGATGAAGATTGCTTCAAGTACCAAGGGTAATCTTTTGGTGGAATTTGCTGATGAAATAGCTAAAGCAAAGAAACTCTCAGAATATTTAAAAGCAGATGCTGAACGTATGGGTATTAAACCTGTAATTTGTCACAACGACACCTATGAGCCAAATTACCTTTCAACTACAGATGGTGATCTTTATCTAATCGATTGGGAATATGCAGGAATGAATGATCCTGCTAACGACTTGGCTTGTTTCTTTTGCCGTTATGACTATACGGATGAACAGATAGAACAATTTATGCGTGAGTATTTCCAACGTGAGCTAACTCCAGACGAGCACCGGCACTGGTGGGCATATATTGCACTTTGTGCCTTCTATTGGTTCGGATGGGGCCTTTATAAGGGTAGTGTAGGTGATGATGATGGATTCTTCTTCCTGCCAGCATATCGTAATTTCCATAGGTTCATTAACAAAGCTCTTTCTAGTTATGAGTGATTCAAATATTATACAAACAACAGGTGGGGTATTACACCTAGAAGATATTCAGAATATAACCAATTGCATCTGTGATGTCTTCGATTGTGAACCAAATGCAATAACAGAATTACAACCCTTACAAAAGGGATTGACAAACTCGGTGCTTTCATTCCGTTATAATGGTGGAAAATATGTTTTCCGCTTCCCTGGATTAGGATCTGAAATATTAGTTGACCGTGGTCGTGAATCAATAGTACAGAAACAGATTGAGGATGCCGGTGTAGATACCTCTTTGGTGGCTATGAGTGTTCGATATGGTTGGCGTATATCTCGTTTTGTGGAAAATCGTCCCTTCAATTACCATGACGTGAACGATATGGTAAGAGGTATTATTCAACTTAGGAAATTACATGCTGTACGTCCAAAAGTTAGATGGGAATTTGATATTAAAGAGAAATGGGAATCCATAAAAGCCCAGATACCTGATGAGAAATATGGTGATAACTTCCCTGAGTTCCCTGGTTTCTCTGAAATAAGAGACCGTGTGTACAAACTTTACGAACTTGCTAAGAATGATGGTATCAAACGATGCTTAACACATGGTGACTGCCGTGATGAGAATTTCCTGATTAATGACAGAGAGATACACCTCATTGATTGGGAATATGCTGGCTTTGGCGACCCGGGCTTCGACATAGGTTCTTACGTATGTGGTGGTGACCATTCAGAAGAAGAAGTTGACAGAATACTGTTTACCTATTTTGGTCGGAAACCATCATTGAAAGAGCAACGCCACTTTTATGCCTATATAGGTATTACCGGTTTTTTCTATATGCACTGGACCATGTTCAAAGAATCACAAGGGCAAAAGGTGGGCTATCTAAAACCATTGTGGTATCACTTTGCCAAGGAATATAGTAAGAAAGCACTTCCATTGTATAACGAATAAAGAATACGACTATGACATACATTATTTTATCCGCAGGAAAAGGCGTTAAGCTTCAGCCCCTGACTTTGAATCACCCAAAGTCTCTGTATAAGCTCGATGATAAGACCACCATACTGCAGCGGCTGGTTCGTAAGATTAGAAAGTACGATGCAGAAGCTGAGATTGTGGTAGTTGTAGGTTATATGTACAATCAGATTCAGAAGGAACTGGAAGATGACAACGTAAAGTTTGTGCATAATCCATTCTTTTCTGTTACAGGATCTATGGCTTCTCTATGGTTTGCCAAAGACTATTTGCAGCGTGAAAATATTACCATTATTAATGGTGACATTGTTTCCGGCAATGAGTTGATGAAGGACGTTATATGCCAACATACCGACTATCCTCTTGTGCTTTTGGATAGTACACGTAAAGATCCCAATAAGTACAATGTCCAAATCCAGGGAGATAAGGTCTGTGTGATGAGCAAGAATCTGACGGAATTTTATGGCAATTATGCCAGCATCATGAAGTTCGATGCTGTTTCCTCCAGATTCCTGTTGGATCAGATTAATTTGATGGTCAATGAGGGCATGTTTAATTTGTTCTTTGAGGACGCTCTTGTTCAGATGATTTTTGAAAAGAACTTCGAGATTTATTACAAGGATATAAAGGATTATGTATGGACTGAGGTTGACTGTGTTGACGACCTGTTGAAAGCCCGTCAGATCCAAGCAGAAAGCGTAAAGTAAGACAGAAATTAATGAATTACGTTATAATAATTGCAGGAGGAGTAGGAAGCCGTTTGGGTGCAAAAGTGCCCAAGCAGTTTGTGGAAGTATTGGGTAAGCCTATCATTGCCTACACCATGGAGCATTTCCAGAACCATCCCGAAATAGATGGTATTGAGTTGGTTTGTGTGGACGGCTACCAAGATTATTTGATGGGTATTGCAGATAAGTTTGGCATTACTAAGGTCATGAAGATAGTAAAGGGAGGTTCAGAATATGAACGCTCCATTATGAATGGTGTCGCAGGTCTTGAAGGTATCGCAAAGCCTGATGACGTAGTTATGGTTCATTGGTCTGCTTCTCCGTTTATCAATGAGGAAATGATTACGGACAACATTCGTGTCTGCAAGGAGAAAGGAAATGCAATCACAGCAAGCTATTCTTATCTTCTTTATGGTACTAATGATGGTGAATGCGCCAAGAAGAATATCAATCGTGAGACCTTTATGACGCTTTCAGCGCCTCAGAGCTTCTTGTATAAGGTCATTACTGACATTTACAGGCAGGTAGAGGAAAAAAGAATGTTTGATTACGTTGAGCATCACACTCCTGCTATAATGGAGGAACTCGGAATCCCGATGTATTTCTCAAAAGGAAGCCATTCCAATATCAAGATAACAGAGAAAGAGGACGTAGACATGTTCCTTGGCTATCAGTTAGTAAAGATATATAAGAAAGAGCACAAGGAGATGTGATGCTATTATTATTAGCTTAAGTAAATGGTTGTAGATGGCTGAACAAAGTTTAAAAGATAAAACGGTTAAAGGAGTCGGCTGGAGTGCCATAGATGCTTTTCTGAGCCAGGGAGTAACATTCTTGGTCGGATTGGTCTTGGCCCGTTTGCTTTCCCCCGAAGAGTATGGACTTATTGGTATTGTAACCATTTTTACATCAGTACTTTTAGGCGTTGTGGATAGTGGGTTTAGTAATGCCGTCATACGTAAGCAAGAAGCAACAGACGAGGATTTCAGTACACTCTTCTTGTTTAATATGGTTATTAGTATAGCCTTATTCGCAATGCTCTTCTTTTCAGCTCCTTGGATAGCATTATTCTTTGACAGGCCGCAACTGATATCGCTTGTCCGTGTGATGGGCCTATTGCTTATCGTACAAGCGTTGTCCATCGTACAATATACTATTTTAAGCCGGAGAATCGATTTTAAAACGAAGACCAAGGCAAACGTCATAGCGGCAGTATCCAGCGGCCTGATAGGTATTGGGATGGCTATTGCTGGATGCGGAGTATGGAGCCTTGTAGGCCAGCAATTATCGCGTCAACTGATTTACTCCATTTGTCTGTGGATATTTAATAAATGGTGCCCAAATTTAAGAATCAGTTTAGAAAGCCTACGCTATATGTGGGGGTTTGGGTGGAAAATTCTTATAAGTGGTTTGATATATAGTATATGGAACCAATTGTATCAAGTTGTGGTTGGTAAGTTTTATTCCCCTGCAACGTTAGGCCAGTATTCACGTTCGAAAGAATATGCAAGTATCTTCTCGTTAGGGATGACAAACATTGTTCAACGGGTCAGTTATCCTGTAATGGCTCAGGTACAAGATAACAAGGAACGCATGATAAACGGTTATAGACGGATTATTAAAGATACGATGTTTGTTACTGCTGTTGTCCTTATAACTATGGGCGCAGTAGCAGAGCCTCTAATCTATTGTCTTATTGGGCCAAAGTGGCATGAGGCGGCCACATATATGCCGCTTATTTGCATATCTATGTCGCTTTACCCGCTCCATGCAATTAATTTGAATATGTTACAAGTTCAAGGTAGAACGGACATTTATTTATATTTGGAAATCATCAAGAAAGTGATATCTGTTTTTCCATTATGCCTGGGTATATTTGTTAATATTTATTGGATGCTTATTGGTTCTATTCTTGCAGGTGTTATTTGTTTCTTTCTCAATACATACTATACAGGTAAGAAATTAGGCTATTCTTCTTGGCGACAGTTAGGAGATATCCTACCAAGTTATATTGTTGCCTTTGTTGTGGCTTTATCGGTTTATTTCTTTAAGTATTTAGCATTAAGTAATTGGGTTATCCTTCCTATTCAAATAATGGTCGGAGTTATGGTGTTCTTTATAGTTTGCGAGAAATGGAAGCTTCCTGAATATGTTGAAATTAAAGGTATAGCAATAGAATATAAGAATAAGTTCTTTCATAAATCGGAATAATATGGACTTTCAATATAAGTATATGGTATGCACTCGTTGCTTTACTTACAACCAAGCCCCATATATAGAGGATGCTATGCGTGGTTTTACTATGCAAGAGACATCATTTCAAGTGGTTTCGGTTATTGTTGATGATGCGAGTACTGACGGAGAACCAGAAGTGATTCGTAAATTTCTTGCAGAGCATTTTGAAAAACCTTTTAGGGAGGAAGAAAAAGAATATGCCTCAATCATCTGTGCGCAACATAAGAAAAACTCCAATTGCCAATTTGTGGTTTTTTTATTGAAGTATAACCACTATAGCATTAAGAAATCCAAATTGGCTTATTTGGAAGAATGGTTAGGTAATGCAAAATATTTAGCTTTATGTGAAGGTGATGATTATTGGATAAATTCTCTCAAATTACAGAAGCAAGTGGACTTTTTGGAAAACAATCCGACATACTCAGGAGTTTTTGGTAACAGAATTAAATATTATGAGAGGGAAGGAAAGAAAGTAATTCATAAATACTGTAAAAGCGACTGGACTACTTCTGATATGATGTCAGGTAACCTTATTGGTGTTCAAAACTTAATGTTTCGGAAGGATATAGATGATATCCCACTTGAATCAAATTCTAATGGCGATATGATAATCAACTATAAATGTACAGTATGGGGAAAACTTAAATACGTTGACGAAAATTTTGCAGTATATAGACTCTCTGGTAAGGGATTGTCCTCGTCCTTATCTAAGGACAAATCGATAGAAACAGTGTATAAGCATTGGTATGATTTTCATCGTGAAACTGGTTTTAAGTTCAATAGAGAGCTTACGAAACTTTTTACTCGTTGGTTTTTAGGGGGCACTTTTGTTGAACACAATTTTAAAATGCACTACAATTGCATTCGAAAATATCACGCACCAGATAACAACCGTTTCTTTTGGTATGTGATATATGGCGTTTGTGATGTCTGTAGAGCATTAAAGCATAGATTGGTGGGGAATGGTGACGTAGAAGTTGTTGTTAAATAATATTATCTCTATAAGATGAAAAATGTTATATTTGCTGGTGGACTTGGTAACCAGATGTTTGAATATGCATTGGTGTTGGCATTGAGAAATCGAGGTTTTCATATCCAGATTGATACTAGTTATTATGATTTTTTTCAAATGCATAACGGCTATGAGTTAGAGCGTGTGTTCGGAATAAAAGAATGTTTGATTAGTAAACAAGGTTTTCATATGTATTGGCTTAGAACTCTACATAAGTTTCGCCCTCGGTGCTTTTATAAGGTAGATGAATTGCATTACGACGAATCTGTTCTTAATAACTCGAAAGGATACCTGTTTGGTTATTGGCAAGATGAAAGATATTTTTATGATATCAAGGAACAAGTAAGGGATATTTTCTCTTTCAAAATAATAGATGATGAAAATATTAAAATATCCCAGCGCATGCAGTTATGCAATTCGGTAAGCCTACATATAAGGAGAGGTGACTACGCTTCATTTGGGATGACCATCATAAATGAAGATTATTACGAAAAAGCAGTCAAAATTATTAATAGTAAAGTTGTTAGCCCCACTTATTATATTTTCTCCGATGATATTGATGCATCTAAAGATATGGCTGATAAGTTAGGAATACAATATGAGATAATTGACTTAAACAGGAAAGAGAATTCTTATAAAGACATGTTCCTTATGAGTCAATGTAAGCACAATATCATTGCCAATAGTAGCTTTAGTTGGTGGGGGGCATGGTTGAATAATAATGTTGAAAAGATGGTTATAGCACCTCGAATTTGGGATGCTAAGAAATTGGATTTTCATCCCCAATGCGATAGTTGGATTCTCTTATAGTTTTTTTATGAAAACAACCCCATTAGTATCTGTCGTTTTATGTACGTATAATGACGAGAAATATATTTCTGATACAATTAGAAGTGTGTTGTCTCAGTCTTATGATAATTTTGAATTCATTATTTGGAATGATGGTTCAACTGATAACTCAGAAAAAATCATCAATTCCTTTAATGACTCAAGAATTCGGTATTATTACCATAAAAATACTGGAATTGGAGTAGCTTCTAAACTGGCTTGTGAAAAAGCTTCTGGTAAATATATTGCTCGCATTGACGGTGATGATCTTTGCTTGCCTGACAGATTTAAAACACAAGTGGATTTTTTAGAGAAAAATAGAAGTTACGTTGTGGTTTCATCAGCTGTTTTATATATTGATGAGGATGGAGAGACTATTGGAAGATCATTTCCAATAACAGAAGACTGGGCAATAAGAAGAATGCTGAAAATAGCCGACCCCATTGCTAACCCCGCAAGTATGTTCTTAAGGGAAGCATACATGAAAACAGGCGGATATATAGGAATCCGACAAAGAGAGGATTATTTCCTTTTTTGCAGAATCAGCAAATATGGTAAGATTAAAATATTATCTACACCACTAATTAAATACAGGTTAAGAAAGAATTCCCTGTCATATTACTCTGAATGTACAGATTATGACAATGTTTTGTGTCAGTATCGTAACAAAATGATTAACGATCAGACGGTTAAAGATAGAGATGTAGAATTGTATAATTATATTTTTGAGGAGAGCAAGAAAGAATCTTCGATGACTAATAAAGAGAGAAATATTAAAGCACTACATAATAGTGGTTTTATCTATAGATTCATAAACTCACGAATAGGGGGGGGTAATTTTATCTGCCTCTTGAAGAACTTTTATTGTTATTTGAAATATCGCTAATACTTATCTTCATTATATGATTGTGTAGAAGTGATATTTCTACAGTACAAAAATCGTATGATGGAAGATGTTATTAATGAAAAGCCTTTAGTTTCTGTTATTCTCTGCACATATAATGATGAACGTTATATTGCTGAAACAATTAAAAGCGTTCTATATCAGACATTCAAGAATTTTGAATTTATAATATGGAATGATGGCTCCACGGACGGTACGCAAAGCATAATTAAGTCCTTTAAGGATGATAGAATTAGATACTTCTTTCACGAGAATACAGGCTTAGGTGTTGCTTTGGGGTTAGCATGTAAGGAAGCCAAAGGAAAGTATATAGCACGGATAGATGGTGATGATATATGTTTACCCTATAGATTAGAGAAAGAAGTGGACTTTCTGGAAAAACAGGCAGACTATGTACTAGTATCGTCGTCAGTTTATTATATAAATGAAGAAGGAACGATTATTGGTCGGAGTTTCCCGTGGACGTGGCATAAATGTCAGAAGAAGCAATTCAGCATTGTCCATCCTGCGGCCATGTATAGACGTGACGCATACAATAGCACTTATGGTTATTTAAATTTGAGGGCTTGCGAAGACCGTCTACTATGGTCAAGCCTTATAAAAAAAGGGAAATTTTGCGTGATAGAAGAGCCTTTGATTAAGTACAGATTGTTAAGCACTTCGTTGTCACATGCTTATGATATGCAAAGTATTTATGCTAGAATGTTAGAAATGATGAGAATTAAAATTTGTGACGGTACATGTCCTATAGAGTCTGATATTGAACTTCATAACCTGTTATATGATTATGCAAAAAATAGTAGGCTCTCGCTTTCAGTATATACGTATAAACAATCATTTGAAGAAAAATTATATAGATTGATGTCTAAACTGTTAGGAGAGAAAGTTTCTACTAAAATTGTTTGTACATTAAAAAACATTTATTGTCTAATAAGATATTGACAAAAGTTTTACCTAACGATATGGTTAACATCCTGTATATAATTGCCACCTTTGCATTCATACTAAACCTTAGTTGCCCTTCAGAACTAACTAATACGAATGCAATAGTTCTAATTTTAGAATATTTAGGTGTTCTATTTGTTTCTAATTATATCATAAGAAAGAATCTTAAAGCGGGAAAAAAAAGTAAGGAGCGATATTTGGCCTTTTTCTTGATTGGACTTACAGTTTCATTGCTTTTTTTACATTTTGTATGGACACCTAATTTACCAGAAAATAGTAAAGATTGGGGGTTCGACCCGCAACGCTATTACTATTATTCCTCCATGTTTGTGAAAGGAACTCCAATGTTTGATGGTCTTAATTATTTTGGAATTGTTTTTTTCTACATTGGATTGTTTTATGTTTTTGGAATAAACCCACTTGTTCCGTTATTCATTAATTCTTTATTTGTACTATATTCAGTAGTAATCATTTCTAACCACTTTTTTGCTATAGGAGGTAAAGCTAAATATTTTGCTTTATTATTGTTAATTCCAGAGGTGGTTTATTTTAACTGTATTCCTTCCAGAGAGATTATATGCCTGACAATGGCAACAATAGCGATAGTTAAATCTTATGAAGCGATAGAATTAGGTAATAAAAAAAGCTATATTTCTGTTTTCTTGTCAATTCTTCTTATGATTATCATTAGGCCGCCAATGGGGGGAGGTGTGATAATCGCTATTTCGTTATTTATTGCTCTAAGAGGGCACTTTAAAATGAAATATCTATTAATTATTGCTGTTTTAGCTATAATTGTTGTTCAAGGATTAAGTGTGTCCTCATCACTTGACACACATCAAACCGATACAGGTTCTTCATTAACTGAAGCCGTATCAGATAGAATTTCAGGAGATAATGAAGAAGATGCGACAGCATCATATTCATCAAACTCTCTTGCTCGATTGTTGATGCCCCATAACCCAGTGGAATTTATTGTGTTCGGAATAATTCGTTCCTTTGCCTACGTAATAATTCCACCAGGTTTACTTTTAAATCCTGTTGAATATTTGAATTTCTCTAAGCCCGGTACAGAAGGATTTGCGAGTGTGACTGTTATACTTATGATGATCTACTTACCCGCAGTATATAGAAATATCAGAAGAAAAATTAAAGGAGACAATAGTTTTAAAATAATAGCATTGGCTCTTATTACATTATTCTTTTTGGTAGGAGTTTTTAATACGAATATTATTCACCAAAGATATCGCGTAGTATATGACTTGTTTTATTTCTCAATAGTAGCCTGCCATTTATCGATCTCAAAAAAAACTTAAACAATCATGATATTAATTGATTCCCTTTATATCAATACAAGCGGAGGGTTACGTTTGTTGGAGTTTCTTGTTAGGGTTTTGCAGGAGAAGAATGTAGATTTTTATCTCTTAGCTGACTCACGGTGCAGAGGCTTGTTTAATGGCTGTAAGCATGTGCGCTACATGAATGCATCCCTTTGGGAAAGAAAGGCTTTTTATAAAGCGAAAGCATCAAGATTTTCTTCAGTTCTTTGTTTTGGGAATATTCCTGCGCCAATACATTTAGATGTACCTGTATTTACATACTTCCATAATATCAATCTTTTGACATTAGATGAAGCACTTTATTTCGCAGTAAAAGTTAAGTCGTGGTTAAAGAGAGAGGTATTTAAGCATTATAAAAAGAACACAAACTATTGGCTTGTACAAACATCAAATACTGCAAACGAGCTTTGCCAACATCTTGGCGAATCGAAAGATAGGGTGAAACTAATGCCGTTTTATGAGTTACCAGAAGGCGTGTCTGAAATTGCCAAACAACCTCATGGAGATGATTATGTATTTGTTGCAGTAAGTGCGCCAGGGAAGGGACATGAAGAATTACTGGATGCATGGAGATTGTTACACAAGAATGGTATAAATAAGAGGTTGCATCTTACGGTGCAGAGTGACAGTATATTGTCAGAAAGAGTCAAAGAAGTGCAAAAGGAAGGCGTAAATGTGATTAATCATGGTGTAATACCTTTTAAAGAAGTTTTCGACTTATATAAACAGGCTAAGGCTATCATCTATCCATCACATAATGAAAGTCTTGGCTTAGGCATCGTTGAAGCGGTAACTGCAGGATGTGATGTGATAGGGAGCGACCTGCCTTTCCTCCATTCGATATGTAAGCCGTCAGCAGTTTTTGACCCTTATTCAGCCGCGAGTATCGTTGAGGCAGTGGAAGAGTATGAGAAAGGGGAATGTGGACGGTCAGAGTTAACTGTGCGGAACCAAATAGAAGAACTTATAAGTTTAATTGCTTATGATGGGAAGAGATAAATTTTTGCCAATGGTAACACTATTGCGAATAGCA